>OHCW01001114.1_pt1 | contig 11332 bp, 12 predicted proteins | sample 1566781 | NCBI WGS metagenome assembly OHCW01 (sample SAMEA3879590, study PRJEB24766) | human gut metagenome | biome: human-associated habitat; feature: feces | place: USA | collected 1985/1987 | reverse complement strand
TTCCCCTTTGTGCGTTATGGAAAAACTCAGATCTCGGCCAGAATGGCATCGCCCATGGCGGTGCAGCCAAGGCAGGTGCAGCCCTCGCTCATGTTGTCGGCGGTGCGCAGGCCCTTGTCCAGCACCTTGTTCACGGCGTTCTCAATGGCATCGGCTTCCGCTGCCATGCCAAAGGAGTACCGCAGCATCATGGCAGCAGACAGGATGCAGGCGGTTGGGTTTACGATGTCCTTGCCTGCAATGTCCGGGGCAGAGCCGTGGATGGGCTCGTACAGGCCCCGGGTGCCGTCACCAAGACTGGAGGACGGGATCATACCGATGGAACCTGTGATCATAGAAGCCTCGTCCGACAGGATGTCGCCGAACATATTCTCGGTGACGATCACGTCAAACTGCGCGGGGTTCTTGCAGATCTGCATGGCGCAGTTGTCCACGAACATCTCGCTGTACTCCACGTCCGGGTACTCGGCCTGCAGGCGGTGCATGACGGCACGCCACAGGCGGCTGGTATCCAGCACGTTGGCCTTATCCACGCAGCAGAGCTTCCTGCGGCGCTTCATGGCCGTCTCAAAGCCGATGCGGCCAATGCGCTCGATCTCGTGCTCCGAGTAGGGCATGCTGTCAATCGCAACTTTTTCGCCGTTCTGCTCAATGGTTTTGTGCTCGCCAAAATACACGCCGCCAATCAGCTCACGCACCACAATAAAGTCGATGCCTTTGTCCACGATCTCTTTCTTCAGCGGGGAAGCATCCGCCAGCTGGGGCCAGATCCTGGCCGGGCGGTTGTTGGCGTACAGCCCCATGCCGGCGCGCAGCCGCAGCAGGCCTTTTTCCGGCCGCTGCTCCCCGGGCAGGCCCTCCCATTTGGGGCCGCCCACGGCACCCAGCAGCACGCTGTCGGCGGCCAGGCACTTGTCCAGCTCGTGCTGGGGCAGCGGGTCGCCGTACTTGTCAATGGCTTCGCCGCCCATGGCAGCGTCGGTGTAGTGGAAGGTGTGGCCGTACTTTTCGGCCACCTTATCCAGCACCCGGAGGGTCTGCTTTACGATCTCCGGGCTGGAGCAATCACCCCGGATGACAGCAATATTTTTTTCCATGAGGTACTCCTTCTATGCTCAAAACGCCCCTGATAGCCCCACTCTCTCAAAGCCTTACGCCCTCTTTGGAGGATGGACGATTTAAAATGCGCTCCGCGTTGCTCTGCGCATAGATAGCGGAATTATTATTTTAATTTGCATGGGGCTGTTGCACAAGCCCAACAAAAAGGCCAGAGTTATTTAGCCAAAAGGCTTTACAACTCTGGTCTTTTGCTTTAACGTTGGTAACTCTGAAAATGAGCTGAGGTCGGCACTTATTTATTTGTTAAGTTGGTCCAAAACTGGCTGCACAACGGCCATCTTTTCTTCAACCCAGGTGTTCCAGTTGTCTTCAAGCTCCCCGTCCTTGAGGATAAGTTTTGCATACTCATCGCCCAAATCCATTGTTGCCTGCGATTTTTCGCGTGAACTCAAAAACTCATATTCGTATTCTCTAGGCAGAAGCGTTGTTGTGTCACTTAATTCTTCGCGAAGTTTGTAGAAACCACGTACGGTATCCTGAATTTCATGACTGTAGTTAGGGCTTACCAGACTAAAGTCATCTGGTAAAATCAACCCGCCAAAAGAGGATTCCTTAGAAGGGTACTTACCGCCAAGCACACTTGTCGCACTTCCCTGGATGGAAGGATCAAGCAGAGAAACATAATTTCCATTTTCATCGAGCTTCCAATCGATTCCTTCAAAGCCCATATTCATGAAGTTCTGTCCTTCCTCTGTGCAGGTGTAGTCCAGAATATCCATTGCGCGCTCGAACTTTTCCTGGCTGATTGTCGGACTGAACATAACTTGTCCCCAATAGTTGGAGTCTTCACGATAATGATACATACCATCATCGCCCACGAGCTGTGCGAGGTGGAGTACTTTGTCCGGATCCAGCCCCTGCTCAGCAAGACCATTTCGGATATAGGTAATCATGATTGCGTGACCGTCTTCCAGGGTCAGACCGGATGTTCCCTGAACGTAAAATTTCTGAGCACCCTGATAACGTGTATAGCTATAGAACTCAGAATCGAGAATACCTTCCTGGTAAAGATCCTGATACTTTTTCAATGCATCCAATGTGCGAGTGTCAGCAGGTGCCCACTGGAACTGGCCGTTTTCATCCTTGTAGTAACCATCTCCGATATTGCATGCTTCGGAGAATGTGGTTGTGGGATACAGCTTTACCATATCATAGGGCCGAATACTCATACCTACCAGATTATCGCCTACATTGCCAGGATCTTTTTCCAGGAATGTTTTGGCAATTTCTTTGAGTTCGTCCGGAGTATAGGTATCTTTCAGTTCCAGACCGCAAGCTTCCATCCAATCTTTGCGCAAATAGATCAGGGCGTGATAGCTAAGACGTTCACTAGGACGATTCAGAGAGAAAACCGGGCGATACCGCCGAGTTGTTCCTCGGCCATAGCGGCAGCAGGGACGTTTTCCTGCGTCTTAGCAACATTAGGCCACCGCTCTTTCCAGTCATCGGGCAGACGGTAAATGGCCTCTTGATTAGCATAGTTTTCTAACTCACCAAATTCAAACTGAGCATTAGCAACATCGGGCATATCGCCGGAGTTAATCCAGATGCGCAAACGCTCATCCCAATCGGAAGGATCCATTGTAACAGCGATAATATCAAAATCCACATTGAACTTATCCAACCAGAAACGGCCCCAATCGTCTGCAGAATAGTCTGCACCGGATTTGATTCCCGCCTGGAGCCAACTCAGAGTAAGATGTTCGTCATAGGTGTCATCCGATGCAGATGAAGCAGTTGAATTTGGGGTTTCAGAACCACTTGGGGTTTCAGAACCACTTTTCCCGCAGGCTGCAAGACTCAAAATGAGAGTAGCGCAGAGAAAAAGTGTACCCAACCGTTTGAACTTTTTCATATTGATTTCTCCTTTTCAATTGGTTTCATTTTTACGCCTTGATCGCTCCGACCATGACGCCTTTTGCAAAATGTTTCTGCAAGAAGGGAAATACGCACATGATGGGCAAAGAGGTCAACATGACCGCTCCCATCTTGATTCCCATATCGAAGTTTCGCACAGCTGCTTGTGCGGAGCTGGTGTTGCTTGAAATATTGGATTCCATCACAATGGAACGCAGAACTACCTGAAGCGGAATAATACTATTGTCATGAATGAAAATCAGCGCATTGTACCACTCGTTCCACCGGTCAACCATATAGAACAATGTAAGTGTTGCAAGAATCGGTTTGGAAATGGGAAGAATAATGGAGAAAAGAATTTTCCATTCACCTGCTCCGTCCAGTTGCGCGGATTCAATCAGTGCTTCCGGCAACGAACAGAAATAATTACGTGCAAGCACAAAATAAAATACATTGATGCCGCTCGCCAATATGACAGACCAAATTGTATTCGTTAGATGAAGTTCGCGCATTTGCAGGTACAAGGGAAGAATGCCGCCATTAAACAGCATTGTGAACAGAATAGCTCCCAAAATAAGCCGCTTGCCTGGGTAATTTTTTCGGCTTGTGCCGTACGCAAGTGAGACTGTCAGAAACAAGTTGATCGGGAGTCCAAGAAGCAGAATTTTGAGAGATGTCAGATAGCCGATGGAAATGCGCTTATCTCTAAGAAGATTGATATAATTGTTCAGTGTAGGTTTACGCGGTATCAAAAGAAGCGGCGTATTGAGATATTCCCTCTGCGTAGAAAACGAGATCGCAATCGTATTAATGAAAGGCACAACTACCGCCAAAACAAGGAGAAACAGAAATCCGGCAATCAAAAAATCTGCCGTGGTAGCTTTTCGATTTCTCATAATATCATTCCTCCTTTTTTAGCCGAACAGGCCACTTCCGCCAAATTTCTTTGCACCGCGATCGGCAGCAATCAGGAAAATGCAGTTGACCACAGAACGGAACAAGCTAATTGCCATGGAAAAGCCAAAATCGGGAACGGAACCAAAAGTAATGCGATAAATGTACATATCAAGAATCTCGCAGATGTCTTCTACGGCCGGATTGGATAGATTGAAAATCTGGTCGAATCCTCCCGTCATCAGATTTCCAATGGAAAGAACCAGCATAACAAGAACTGTCGGTTTCAAATTAGGGAGAGTCACTCGAATAAGAGTTTGCCATCGGTTGGCTCCGTCCAATTCGGCGGCTTCATATTGATCCACGTCAATTCCAGACAGTGCAGCGAGATAAATGATTGCACTCCAACCAGCAGACTTCCAACTATCTGTCAGATAAAGCAACGGTATAAACAGTGTGCTGTTTCCCAGAAAATTCGTCTTATCGAGGTTTAGCATGGCCAGAAGACTATTTACCATTCCATCGAGAGACAGAACATTTGTTACAATGCTTGCTACAATGACCCAGGACAGAAAATATGGAAAGGTAAAAATTGTTTGAGCAATTTTGTTGAACCGTTTCCACTTGCACTCATTGATCAGAAGTGCAAGGATAATGGGGACCGGAAACTGAAAAAGAAGGCGGCCGACATTAATTGTCAAGGTTGTCCAGACTGAACGGAAAAAAGCCGCATCTTTAAACACATAAGCAAAGTTTTCAAACCCGCACCAAGGGCTACCCCAAATTCCACCGCGTGCGCTATATGTTTTGAATGCAAGCAGCAAACCGGACATCGGCCCATATGCGAAGAGAATGAACCAGATGATGCCGGGAAGCATCAGACTATAGCAGGCGCGATTTTTCCAGATGCTCCGCCCGAGATGACGGGCAGATGCTACGAATTTCCCTTTCATCTCAAACCTCTCAATACTCAGGTTGTTTCAGAGTTGTGTTTCCTTCGAATTCCAACTCATGAGCCAGTTCAACTACCATTCGCATTTCGTTGGCGCTGTGCATCAGAGCACCATGAACAACAACATTTTCAAAGCGAATATGGCGCGGACGATGCATTTCGTTATGCATTTCAAAGCCTCGGATGATCGAAACCGGGAAAATACTGCCCCCCACGGTGATGTTGCGGAAAGTTACATCCTGTACGTCGCCGCGAACACGGTCAAGCGAATATTTGGAATCAAGGATTTTAATATCCACAAATTTTTCCTGGGCATCTTCGATTCGGATATTTTCATACAGAATATTGTGAACATTAGCGCGATCCGCATTGTGTATCGTCAAAACACCTCCGGATTGATTTCCCTCATATTCGCAATGAATGATGTCACAGTCGGAAAAAACAATATCAGAGACTTCGTTGCAACGTAATTCGTAGCCGATCTCCAACGCATTACCAGGTTCGGCGTTCCAAAGCGTACAGCCGTGTACATGTACATTCTTCACATTGCAGCAAGCCGCCGGACTGGGAAGCGGACAGGCCTTAATGCAAATGCAGTCGTCACATGCTCGGATAAAACAATTCTCGATCGTTACGTTTTCACACCCAACGATATCAATTCCGTCACCTGTAACCAAGCGGGACAAAATGTTGACGTCGCAAATGGAAACATTCCTGCATGCACCGGGGACAAGGTTCCAAACGCCACTGTCTACAATAGTGATGCCTTGGATGCGGATATCATCGCCCAGGGTAAAGGCTGCCATCAGGCGTCCCCCATTTTCGTCTGGTTTATGCCATACAGAGCCGTATAGTATACCGTTCCCGAGCACAGAAACGCAATCCGCTTTGTAGGAGAAAATCCGTCCGCATACAATACTTCCTTCTTCCAGATAGGCGCATTCTCCGCTTTTCAGCTCTAATGATCCAACGTTATACACATGGCCTTTTCGAAAGAAGTAAGCGGGTGCCGGATCCGGAGGCGCTACATAGTTCGTAGTCAAAATGAAAAGCGGCGTCTTCAGATTGCCGTCCAATTCCACACTTATTTTGACAGGACCGGGTAAGGTAAAGCGGATAACATCTTCTTTACGCTCGAAAGAAATGCCAACAGATAACGGGCGAATAACCACATCTTTAAATGCAGTGGAGACATGGATCTCAACCGGAAAATGTTCAGAATTCTTCCGAACTACAACGGCATAGTCAAAAGAATCTGTGTGATATACGGTCTGTCGGCGGCCATCACACCAAAGTTCATAACGATCTGAATGAGGAATCTCGGCTTCACTGTGAATCTCATATAGAGGATTTTCAGGAAAAAGAGGATGCGGATTGAATTTAGGCATACGTTATCACCTCCTGTGGATTAAAAATCTTGTGTTAGGGCCGAACGGCAGTTCCGTCCGGAAGACGTGCCAACATCCAGTTCCATGATATACCGGTGTTTTTACACGGATAGCGGGCCGCCAATTCTTCGTTGATATCCACACCAATTCCGGGTTTATCGTTCAAGTACAGATATCCGTCACGCCGTTCGGGCATTCCTGGGAAGATTTCCTGCATAAGCTTTCCGTTGAGAGTTGGATAAAGCCCAGACAAGCCATCAGTCCACTCTTGAACGCCAAGATTTGGACAAGAGATGTCAAGATGTGCATTAACTGCGTGCCCGATCGGTGTCATGTCGACCGGGCCGTGCCAGGCGGTTCTAACGCCATAAGCATCACAAAATGCGATTACTTTTCGAGCGGGCGTGATACCTCCTATTTGACTGACATGGATCCGAATATAATCAATCAGATGCTCTTGGACAAGGTGTTTCCATTCCTGAGGATTGTTGAATAATTCCCCCATTGCCAGTGGTGTTGCACACTGCTGGCGTAAAATGCGGAACCAGTCCGACTGTTCCGGAGGTAAAGCGTCTTCTAGGAAAAGAAGATGGTATGGTTCAAGCTCTTTGGCAAAGTTCACTGCATCGATAGGCGAGAGCCTCTCATGTGTGTCATGACAGAACTCCAGTTCTCCGCCGTATTTTACATGCAATATTTCCATCAGGTTAAGTACGTTTCGAATATAGGATTTGGGGTCAAAGTAAGCTCCCGGGGGAGAGTTCTCGGGGCGATGCATAGAGGGATTTTTTCCGCCATATCCCCCGACCTGAACGCGGATTTTCCGATATCCGAGTTCCTTCAGGGCTGCAACACGTTCCAGTACGACATCGACGGAATCGCCTTCGGCGTGTGTATAGCACGGAATAGCAGCGCGGCACTTCCCACCGAACAGCTGGTATAACGGCATTCCCGCCATCTTCCCTTTGATATCCCACAATGCCATATCAACGCCGGACAATGCGTTGTTCAAGACCGGCCCGTTGCGCCAGTAACTCATGCCCATCACAGATTGCCAGATATCTTCAATATTCGACGGATCTTTTCCGATTAGAAACGGTCTTAGATAATCATTGATGACCGTCACTACGGCTGAATATCGATGTGCAAATGTCGCACATCCGACTCCATAAAGTTCAGGCTCATTTGTCTCGATCTTAACGGCAACAAGATTGATTCCTTCCGGGGCCGTGCAGATTGCCCGGACATCACGAATTTCAATGCTCATGTTTCACTGGTTCTCCTTTTTTGTTGCTCCCCAGGAATGACCTCTCTGTTCCGGCATACCGGGAAGAATCAGGCCGCCATCCACACGCAGGATTTCTCCTGTAATGTAAGAGGCTTGGTCGGACGCCAGAAATGCGACAGCATTTGCAATATCTTCAGGAGTTCCTGAACGTCCCAGAGGAATACGTGTGCCAAGTTCGTCCCAAAAGTTCACAGGGATAATACTCAGCTTCTGAAGATATTCTTTACTGCGCACTGCAATGGCTCCAGGCGCTACGCAGTTAACGCGGATGCCATAAGGGGCAAGATCCAGTGCCGCTGACTGAGAAGCTCGATTCAACGCAGCCTTAACTCCGCCGTATACTGCGTCACAAGGATATGCACGTTCCGCACGAGTAGATGTAATATTAATAATGCTACCGGAGATTTTCGCACGAACCATCTGAGTGGCAGCAGCCTGCATACAGAACAAATAATTTTTCAAGTCGAGATTGATCAGTTCATCTACAGTTTCCGGAGTCATATCCAGAATACTTTCCATACGAGTGCGCCCGGCATTGTTCACAAGAACGCAAGGAACTCCCATTTCTTCGGAAACCTGGTTGACAAATTTGGCTCCAGCACCATCTTTGCGCATATCCACACAATACATTGCACAGCGCTGCGCTGTGGTACTTTGAATTTCAGCACAGAGTTCCTCAGCTCTCTGAGTCGCAGAGAAAAAGGAAAAAGCAATATCGTATCCTTCCTTTGCCAATTTTAGCGCGATTCCGCGCCCGATTCCTTGGCTGGCTCCTGTTACAATTGCAATTTTGTTCACGAATTGTCACATCTCCTTTGCTTAATTTATTTGCGGTTAGATTCCTCACATGAGTAGAATTGCTGCTGCTCCAGGTGCTTCCAACTTAACTCTGGCGGGAAATTGTACGGTGCCGTCCCTTCCCACAGTGAAGATACTCACACCTCCGCCGAGCTGATTGGCGATAAACAGCTGTGAAGAAGATTCATCAAGAAGAAAATACCGCGGAAATCTGCCGCCGCTCGAACATCGTCCGCAGAACGTAAGCTCCGAACCGTCGGCACCAAGTGAATACCATGCGATTTCATCGGTTCCGCGGACACATGTGTACAACATATTGTACTGTTCGGATACCTGAAGATGTGCAGTAAGGATCGTGGGACCCTTGCACTCAGTAGTGCTTATACAAGAAACAACGGAAGCAACGCCGTTTTCATTAAAACAAAGCGTGAAAATTTGATTACTCAGTTCGGCGCTGATGTACATGAATCTGGAATTTGGATGAAAATCCATGTGACGGGGCCCACTGCCGCCAGGTAATTGGATATATGGCTGTTCGATATGCTTGTTCAGACGCCCGTCCTTTTGAATGTCAAACCGATATAGACGGTCGCCTCCAAGATCTGCGGCAAATAGTTCCCGTCCGTTGGGCGATAATCGGCAAGAGTGAATGTGAGAAGCGCTTTGCCGGGATTTTACCGGTCCACCCCCATGAAAATACAATGTTTGAATAACTTCCAAATGACCGTTGTTATCTGATACAACGGTGAGTGTACCAGAGTCATAATTTGAAATGTAGATTTTATGTTCTGGCGAAACACAAAGATGGCAGCTGCCTTGCGCTTCAAATGCTACTTGTTCAGCAAAATAAAAACTTTTGCCGTCTGGAATAAAATGTGTTAATAGCCCCTGAGGACCCTCGTCCAAAGCATAAAATCCACCGTATCCGTCTGCGCAAAGAAAAGACGGATTATGTACGGAAAGAACAGTGTTCGCAAATGGCTCAGCGCCTTCAGTACTGTTGAACAGTGCAATACCGGATCCGGGATCAGCAGGCAACCAAGCCGGGAATTCAGTGTATTCTCCAATCAGCAACACAATCAGCACCTCGGATATCATCACTTAAACATCACTTAAACATCACAATTATATTTTATCATTATTTTATGCGTAGTCAATTAGAAAATGTAATCAAAAAGCGAGAAAATACTTGTGCAAAGTGACACTATGCATTCTTTGCATCGGATGCATTGACCTTTTCAACAGAACATGATATGATAATAAAAAATAATGTTTGATTGTGATCGAGGTGATGTTTGATGCTCGCGTATCAGAGAGTCTACAAACAAATTCTTCAGGCCTTAAAGGATAATACATATCCAATCGGGTCTCTTCTTCCCGCAGAGCCGGAATTGGAGAAGATATACGGCGTTAGCCGTACAACAGTGCGACGTGCGATCGCGCAGTTGGCTGAAGAAGGATATGTTAAAGTAAAACAGGGGCATGGGACCATCGTTTTGAAGAGCATCTATCCGACAGATGCATTCGAGTATTCCAGATTGCATCATTTCGAAGACATTCTTTCAATTCGTCACGTAAATATTCCCAATCCAGAACAAATGAGCGCTCGGGGAATGTATATTGATTCGGTTGCGTCAGATGAGACCATTTCTCAAGTTCTTGAAATCCCGGTGGGAACAATGGTATACCGGATCCAACGCATTTTTTACAGTGGAGATAATCCACTGATGTTTTTGAACAACTATCTGAGAATGGACTTTTTCCCGAATCTCGACCGTTGGACAGAGCAATTTTGGGATTTATACCCGTTTTTGGTTCAGCATTATAACATTCAGTATCAGGGATGTTCCGAATATATTTCTGCCGTATCCGCGGATTTGGTGGATGCGCAGATTCTCCATATCAATCCAGGTGTGCCCTTGTTAAACAGTAGAAGAATCGCAAGATGCAATCTTGGACCGCTTGAATATGCTGTTCTTAGAATTCGCACAGATGTTATGGAACTGTGTATTACTATGGGGCCTAATTTGGAATCGAACTCTTTGAATTATAGCAATTTTCAAAATTAAAGCGCATATCCGCAGAAGCAGAACCAGCCGGAACAATCAGAGACAGTAACAGCGTGGAAAGCATTCTGAATCGCATTTGGAAGAGCATCCAGGGTCCTCGCCTTGAATTTACGAAGGAAAGCCTTCACCTTCGACCAAAGTTTTTCAATAGGATACGAAGATGCGCAATGTGGCAGGGCTTTCCACCACCGATGCGCAGAAATCCTCGGATATGTTCTCCAAGTGCCGCTACATGGATGAGCTGACCGGCGGGCGCGGCGTGGTGTTTGCCACCGGCACCCCGGTTTCCAACTCCATGACGGAGCTTTACACCATCCAACGCTATTTGCAGCATGACCGGCTGCAAGAGATGGGTATGGGCCACTTCGATTGCTGGGCAAGCCGCTTTGGTGAAACCACCACCGCGCTGGAGCTTGCCCCGGAAGGCTATACTTTTGTGGGAACCTCTGAAACGCTCCCTCGGCAAGAAACGCCGCGAAATCTCTAGAGACCAGATTGACCTGATTACAGAGGTTTATGCTGCGTTCGCTCCCGGCTCAAAGACACTCTACAGCGAAAAACGTAAATCAGACTGCAAAATTGAATGCCGTATCTTTGATCGCGAGGAGTTTATCGTCTCTATTTGCTTTGCTTCTTTTTTGAACCTGTTCCGTTCAGCATATAGCCGTTCCTGTTCTTCAAAGAGCTGCGCTTGCTCCGCTTGCAGTGTCTTCAAGCTCGGCAGCTTTTCATCGCCCTGCATAGCAAGAAGTGTCCTCCGCGCCGCCTCAAAGATCACAAGCTCTGTCTTATCCTTTTGTCCTGAATAGTTCTACGAAACAGGAGGTGCTTAGAATATGATGGGCATTGAAACAATGAAAAACGTCAGCTCGAAAACGGTTGACCGAAGCACACTCGTTCAGAGAAGCAGCGTCCGGCTTGATCCTGCGGCACCGCGAGAGGACAGGCTGAGGGAGTTCATCAAGCA
>OHCW01001099.1_pt1 | contig 11463 bp, 10 predicted proteins | sample 1566781 | NCBI WGS metagenome assembly OHCW01 (sample SAMEA3879590, study PRJEB24766) | human gut metagenome | biome: human-associated habitat; feature: feces | place: USA | collected 1985/1987 | reverse complement strand
CGCAATCGCTACATCCGGGTTCCTATTCGTATAAACATATGCCTTATTTAGATTGAAGAAACACGGAGCGTGTTCAACAAATCCCGGTTAATAGGCTTATCATTCTTGATCGCTTTAGAGAACGGTACATAGACGATCTGGTCGTTCTGGATACCCATCATCACGTTACGCTGATCATCCAACAAGGCGTCGATCGCAGCCACGCCCATGCGCGTCGCCAAGATCCGATCTTGTGCCGTAGGAGAACCACCGCGCTGCAAGTGACCTAAGATAGAGACACGCACGTCGAACTGCGGATATTCCTTCTTCACACGCTCAGCGACACCCATAGCGCCACCGGTTACCTCACTTTCGGCAACCAATACGATACTACTGTTCTTGGACTTACGGAATCCATTCTCGATCATCTCAGCCAATTGATCTTTCTCCAAGGAGATTTCCGGGATAATAGCGGCTTCGGCACCAGAAGCGATCGCTCCGTTCAACGCCAAGAAACCGGCGTCGCGCCCCATAACCTCCACAAAGAACAGACGATCATGCGAGGTAGCCGTATCACGGATCTTATCCACGCATTCCATGATCGTGTTCAAGGCCGTATCATAACCGATCGTCGTATCCGTGCCATACAAGTCATTATCAATCGTACCCGGCAATCCTACGATCGGGAAATTAAACTCCTGAGCGAAAATACGCGCTCCCGTCAACGTTCCGTCACCACCGATAGCGATCAAGGCATCGATCCCATGCTCTTGCAACTTATCATAGGCCTGTTTTCGTCCCTCGGGAGTCTTGAACTCCACGCAACGGGCGGTCTTAAGGATTGTTCCGCCGCGCTGAATTATATTACTGACATTTTGTGTCTTAAACTCTTCAATCTCATCCAGGATCAACCCTTTGTAACCACGGTAAATACCTTTCACTCTCATTCCGTTATAAATAGCGGAACGTGTTACCGCACGAATAGCGGCGTTCATTCCCGGGGCATCACCTCCGGACGTTAAAATACCAACACACTTTACTGTAGACATAGCGTCATTGATTTTAATGTTCTCCGGCAAAAGTAGTAAATATTTAGTTATCCTTCTGTCTTTCTCCCGGAAAGTTCACGTAATCTTAATCAAAATATCATTCCGAAGCGTTCAATTCCTTGATCCGGACCGCTACTTCCTCCATCAACCACTTGGGAGTGGATGTAGCGCCGCAAACCCCGACCCGGCGCACGCCCTCGGGCAAAGGCTCGGTAATCTCTGATACCTCGGAAATAAAGAGCGTATTCGGGTTCGCTTTCCGGCACTCCTCGAACAGCATCTTCCCGTTGGAACTTTTACGACCAGCCACAAAATAGACCCAATCGTGGCTGGAGGCGAACGCTTTTATATTCGGAAGACGATTCGCCACCTGACGGCAAATCGTATCGTAATAATTAAACTCCACCCCTTCCGTCATCCGCTGCTTGATCTCCGCCACTACCGCCTTAAATCCATCCAAGGACTTCGTGGTTTGGGAAAACAGACTGATCGCACGGGTAAAGTCCAGACGATCGAGGTCTTCTATTTTCTCGATGACAATCGCCGTGCCCTCCGTCTGCCCCACCAAGCCATTCACCTCCGCATGGCCTTTCTTCCCATAGATAACCAACTGGGTGTTATTCGCCCGGGTCTCTTGATAACATTTATGGATCTTGCGCTGCAAACGCAAGACAACCGGGCAAGTAGCGTCTATAATCGTGATATTGTTTCGCTTCGCTAAAGCATAGGTAGAAGGCGGCTCGCCATGCGCCCGGAGCAACACCTTCCGGTCTCTCAACCTTGAAAGTCCCTCATGGTCGATCGTATGCAGCCCCATATGCTCCAACCGCTCCACCTCCAAACTGTTATGAACGATATCGCCTAGGCAATACAGCGTATCCGTATTTCCCAGCTCCCGCTCAGCGCTCTCTATGGCGGTGACAACCCCAAAACAGAATCCGGAATCTTTATCTATCTCGACTTCTATCATATCTATAATATCATTAACAAACAAGCACTTACAGTTTTCTTAATTTTCAATCACAAGAAACTATAGTTTCTTCATAACAAAACTAGAGTTTTCCCTAAGAGAAACTTTTGTTTCCTAGTAACGAAACTATAGTTTTCATTCGAAGAGACAAAAGTTTTCTTTATAGGAAACTCCAAGCACTCGTTTATGAACCGATCGCTTTATGATATTGTTCCAGCAACCAAGCCTTTTGCTCTTCCAAGGTCATATGGGAATTATCCAATACCAAGGCATCATCAGCTTGTCTCAAAGGACTTTCCTCCCGGGTTGAATCTATATAATCCCGCTTCTTCACATTCTCCAGCACTTCCTCGTAAGAAGCGGGGATCCCTTTCGCCTCCAGCTCATCGACCCGGCGCTTGGCACGTACCTCCGGCGAGGCCGTCACGAAAAGCTTCAACTCCGCATCCGGGAATACGACCGTACCGATATCACGGCCATCCATCACGATGCCTTTCGCCTTTCCCATCTCTTGTTGCTTAGCGACCAACGCACGGCGCACAAAGCCTAGAGTGGCTACCGGACTCACTTTATCCGCCACTTCCATACCACGGATCTCTTTCTCTACATTCACACCGTTCAAATAGGTATCCGGCCGGCCGGTCTCCGCGTTCAAACGAAATGAAATATCGATATCATGGATAGAAGCCTTCAGCTCTTCCTCCTTAATCTTCTCTCCCTCAAAAAATCCATGCTGGATGCAATACAAAGTCACGGCCCGATACATGGCACCCGTATCGATATACGTATATCCAATCTCCTTGGCAAGATCTTTAGCCATGGTGCTTTTGCCACTGGAAGAGTGGCCGTCTATAGCGATAACTATTTTCTTCATATATATGTATCCTTTCTTGCATTCCTGTTTGTCTCATATTTATATTATACTCAACACAATAAAAGTCAATACCAAGTTACCGGTGAAAGTTTGCCCTGCAATACCAAACAAATGTCGAAACTTGCGACCGATAGGAACTGTTAAGTTCAAGTGAATTGGTTATAATAATCAATAGTACATCATCCTGCGTTATAGGTTAAGTTAAATTTTGAATGATGTATCGGAAAAAGAATAGTAGGGAGGACACATTAATATGGAATTATCAATGGACAATATTGACATCATGGCAGGAGGCATACTTGCGATAATGCTTGCACTTTTCATGCTGACAGTCATTGTGACCTTGTTCGCACTCTCACACAGGATAAGACTTTTGAGCAACGAGATTTATAAAATAGAAAAACAGGTGAGCGACTACATAGACGAGCTGTCGAGAAGCGAAAGCGACAAGCTGGAGATAGAGCATAAGGCACATCAGAATGGGGTGATTTCATCGGTGCTTCAGGAGATTTTTCCATGAAATTTGACAAAATGCTATTACTGTGATATTATACCGATTGTAACAAAGTTGTAACAAATGCAACATAGGTGTAATAAACTTAACAAAAACAACATATACTACACCATATGGAGGATTATATGAAGCTAAACAAAAAAGTAATCGAGAGCATTACGGTCTGTGGATTGTGCGCTATGCTGACGGTTACCGCGGTTACTAACAGCGGACGCTCTGAGGTCAAAGCAGAGGATAAGGTGCTAGCAAACACTGGTTTAGAGCATACTGGTTATAATAGTTATGCCGGCGTAGCAGCGACTCTTTTTGATTATGAGAAGAGCCTCACAGCAGAGAATGCTGTTACAGTAGAAAAAGAAAATGTTGAGATGGTGGCAGCAGCACAGGATGCACAGCAGGAGGCACAGCCACAGCTCACACAGGAGCAGCAGGGATGGCAGACAAAGCTTATGCCAAAAGTTGAAGAATCACTCAACGTAAGAGCACAGGCCGATGAACAGTCAGATATTGTTGGAAAATTATATAAAGGAAGTGTGGCAGACATCGTAGAAAACGATGGCACATGGGCTCACATCAAGTCAGGAAATGTAGACGGATACGTTAATGTTTCTTACTGTGTGACCGGAACTGACGCACTAAGCTATGCTTACGACAGATGCGGAGAAATTGCTACAGTAAATACAGACGGACTTCGTGTGAGAGAGGCAGCAGATACAAACAGCAAGGCCTTAGAGGTAGCTGACCAGGGCAAGACCTATCAGGTGGACCGCGCAGCACAGGCACAGGATGGCTGGATCGCAGTAGTCTGTGATTCACAGACAGGATATATCGCAGCAGATTATGCGACACGTTCCCTCAACACAAGAGTGGGTATCACAATTGAAGAGGAACAGGCTCAGATAGCTGCACAGAAAGAGGCTGAGAGAAAGGCCGCAGAAGAAAAGGCAGCAAAAGAAGCTGCAAAAGCAGCAAAGGAATCAAAGAAAACAGAGACCACACAGGGCGAGGCGGTAAGTGCAGGAGCAGATGACCTGACACTGCTTGCAGCAATCATCGAGTGCGAGGCAGGCGGAGAGAGCTATGAATGTCAGCTTGCAGTAGGAGCGGCAGTCATCAACAGAGTAAAGAGTAGCTCATATCCAAACAGCATCTCAGGTGTTATTTACCAGAAAGGCCAGTTTGGACCGGCATCATCAGGAAAGCTCGCAAGAAAGCTTAGCGGACGCATTTCTTCTTCATGCTACAGTGCAGCACAGGAGGCAATGTCCGGAGTGGACAACACAGGAGGATGTACATCCTTCAATGACCACGGCTCAGGAATATCAATCGGAAATATGAAGTTCAGATAATATACAGCCGATATAAAGAAATAACAAAGAGGCTGCAAATCAACAAAGCTTGTTGGTTTGCAGCCTCTTTAATTATTTGTACGGCGTAGTTTTACAGTCAGAGCGTCAATGCTTCAAACCTCTTGCAACATACCACAAAATAGAGTAAAATGACATCATTATAGCAACCTACAGATATAAATTATAGCAACCTGCATCTATAAACGATGCAAATAAAACCCAGGAGGCAAGAGCAATGCAGTTAAAGGGACGAAACTTTTTAAAACTTATGGATTACACTCCGGAAGAGATTACTTATCTGATTGACCTCTCACAGGAGCTGAAGGAAAAGAAGAAAAAAGGCATCAGACATGATGACCTCACAGGCAAGAATATAGCGCTGATTTTTGAAAAGACCAGTACCAGAACTCGCTGCTCTTTTGAGGTAGCGGCACATGACCTTGGAATGCATGTCACATACCTTGACCCGAGCGGTTCACAGATAGGCAAAAAGGAGAGCATCGCCGATACAGCGCGCGTGCTCGGCAGAATGTTTGACGGAATCGAGTACCGTGGATACGGACAGGAAATCGTGGAGGAGCTGGCTAAATACGCAGGCGTACCGGTATGGAACGGCCTGACAAATGAGTTCCATCCGACACAGATGATAGCAGATATGCTTACAATCCGTGAGCACCTCGGCAGACTCAAGGGCGTGAAATTTGTATACATGGGCGATGCAAGATACAACATGGGCAATTCACTCATGGTCACATGTGCAAAGCTTGGCATGGACTTCGTGGCATGCACAAACAAGAAATATTTCCCAAATGATGAGCTTGTAAAATACTGTAAGGACGTTGCAGAAACAACCGGCGCATCAATCACACTCACAGAGGATGTGGCAGATGGCACAAAGGACGCAGATGTCATCTACACAGATGTGTGGGTATCAATGGGCGAGCCGGAAGAGGTATGGGCAGAGCGAATTAACGACTTAAAGCCATATCAGGTAAATGCAAAAGCATTTGAAAATGCAAAGGATAGCGCAATCTTTATGCACTGTCTGCCTGCATTCCATGATTTAAAGACCACAATCGGCAAGCAGGTCTATGAGAAGTTTGGACTGAGCGAGCTTGAGGTGACAGACGAGGTATTTGAGTCAGAGCGCTCAGTGGTATTTGATGAGGCAGAGAACCGTATGCACTCAATCAAGGCTATCATGCGTGCAACACTTGCTGATTAGTACATCGAATAATAAGTAACCAGCCATATGACTTGCCTGATTTCCCATCTGCGGCGTTGTAGTCAATCGACGTAGCCACCGCTACGCCTCATTCCTCCGCCTTGCAGATGAAAATTCATTCTGCGTCATATAGCCAGAAACTTATTTTTCGATGTACTAGTACGGCAAGCAATGACCGCAACAAAAGATTGACGGAAAGCTAAGGAATAAAGTATGAAGGAAGAAATACTTAGACTTCTACGCAGCGCTGACGGCTATATTTCAGGGCAGGAGCTATGCAACCGGTTCGGAGTATCGCGCACAGCCGTGTGGAAGGCCATAAACCAGCTAAAGGAAGCCGGATATGAGATAGAGGCACAACAGAATAAGGGCTACAGGCTCATGGCAGCGCCGGATTTGATGACAGAGGCGGAGATAAAAAGCCTAATGCACACAGAATGGGTGGCAAAGGAAGTGTTGTATTTTGATACAATAGATTCCACCAACACCAAGGCTCAGGAGCTTGCCGAAAAAGGCTATCCGAGCGGCACCTTAGTCGTAGCGGACAAGCAGGAGTCAGGCAAGGGGCGCCGCGGCCGCAGCTGGGTATCGCCGTCCGGCACAGGTATTTTCATGACACTTATGATAAAGCCTGATATCAATCCCAACAATGCATCCATGCTCACGCTTGTGGCAGCGCTTGCTGTCGCAAAGGCAATAACAAGCGTTACCGGCGAGGAAGCCCTGATAAAGTGGCCCAACGACATTGTGATAAACGGCAAAAAGGTGTGCGGCATACTCACAGAGATGAATGCGCAGTTTGACTATATCAACCATATTGTTGTAGGTATCGGTATCAACGTGCATAATGAGAGCTTTCCGGAGGAAATCAGTCAGATGGCGAGCTCACTCATGATAGAAGCAGGTGGCAAAAGATTTCACCGTGCGCAGATAATCGCAGAGACCATGTCATACTTTGAGCAGTATTATGACACATTTTTAAAGACGCAGGACCTTTCAGCCCTCGTCAGGGAGTATGATGAGCTGTTGGTCAACAGGAACAAATCAGTGAGGGTACTGGATCCGAAGGAGCCGTTTGACGGAAAAGCGATGGGCATCACGCCTAAGGGCGAGCTGATCGTGGACACATGGGAGTCGCGCAAGCTGGTTTCAAGCGGAGAAGTATCAGTGAGAGGAATATACGGATATGTCTAAAGAGGTAGTACTTTGCGTGTCAAACGCATATCAGAAAAAATATTATCTGAACGAGAATTTTAACGGACTTCCACAGACAATAAGGGACGAGCTCAAAATCATGTGCGTCCTGTATACAGAGGATGTGGGAGGCATACTGGAGCTGGTGTTTGATGAGGACGGAAACCTCGATTTCAGAACATCCTGCAAGGAAAATGACTTTTTTTATGATGAGATAGGAAGCGTGCTAAAGATAAAGCAGTACCGCAACGAGCGAAGAGAACTGCTCGAGTCGATAGAGACGTATTATCGCATAGTATTTTTGGGAGAAGGACTCGAGGAGGAATAACAGATGATCTTAGCACTGGACGTAGGAAATACAAACATAACATGCGGCGTGTTTGATGGTGACAGGATAAAAGCGAGCTTTAGAATTACAACTAAAATGCCACGTACATCGGATGAATATGGCATGCTTTTGAGCACTCTGCTTGAAAGAAATCAGGTAGGCATGGACGACATACATGATGCAATCATCTGCTCCGTCGTACCGAATATCATGCATTCACTGCAGAATGGCCTCATAAAATACTTTAATATCAGGCCGATAATCGTGGAGGCGGGCATCAAAACAGGCATCCGTATCGCCACACCAAATCCGCAGCAAATTGGCGCAGACCGTATAGTAGACGCCGTAGCTGCATATGAATTATATGGAGGACCTGTTTTGGTCATAGATTTTGGCACAGCAACCACCTACGATATGGTCGATGAAAACGGTACCTTCATGGGAGGAATCACAGCACCGGGCATACGTATCTCAGCCAAGGCACTCTGGGAGGATGCGGCAAAGCTTCCTGAGATAGAGATTAAAAAGCCTGAAAATATCCTCGGAAAGGACACTATCACCAGCATGCAGGCGGGACTTGTGTATGGACAGATAGGACAGACAGAGTACATCATCAACAAGGTAAAGGAAGAAACAGGCATGTACGATGCAAAGGTTGTAGTGACCGGCGGACTCGGCAGAATAATATCCAATGAGACAGAAAACGTGGATGTATACGATCCGGATCTGACATTAAAGGGCATAAACCTCGTGTATCGCAAGCAGAACCGCAAGGGAGTGAAGTAATAGTATGGATATTCATCAGATACGAAAGCTTCAGATAGGAAGTGTGACACTCCCAAACAACCTGATACTGGGACCTATGGCAGGCGTGACAGACCTGCCATTTCGCTTATTGTGCAAGGAGCAGGGAGCTGGCCTTTTATGTATGGAAATGGTCAGCGCCAAGGCAATTTTGTACAAAAACAAAAATACAGAGTCGCTACTTTCAATAGATGAAAGAGAAAAGCCTGTTTCACTCCAGATGTTTGGCTCAGACCCGCAGATAATGGCTCAGATAGCAAAGCAGATAGAGGAAAGACCGTTTGACATACTGGATATCAACATGGGCTGTCCGGTGCCCAAAATCGTAAACAACGGTGAGGGCTCAGCACTCATGAAAAATCCGATTCTTGCAGGTCAGATTATAGAGAGCATAGTAAAAGCGATAGATAAGCCGGTCACCGTAAAAATACGAAAGGGCTTCGATGATGAGCATGTCAACGCAGTAGAGCTGGCACATGTGGCTGAAGAAAGCGGCGCAAGCGCAGTCGCAGTGCATGGCAGGACCAGAGAGCAGTACTACTCCGGTAAAGCCGACTGGGACATCATAAGGCAGGTAAAAGAGGCTGTCTCAATACCGGTCATAGGAAACGGAGACCTGCTTTGCGCAGAGGATGTCATAAAAATGCAGGAGCAGACAGGCTGCGACGGCTTTATGATAGCCAGGGGAGCGCAGGGCAATCCGTGGATTTTCTCACAGATACTGCATTACTTTGAGACCGGCGAGCATCAGGAAAAGCCATCATTTGAGGAAGTGCGCCGGATGATACTGCGCCATGCACGCATGATGATAGAGTTCAAGGGCGAGTACACGGGAATACACGAGATGAGAAAGCACACAGCGTGGTATACGGCAGGATATCCGCATTCATCAAGGCTGCGCGCGGCGGTGAATACGGTAGAGAGCTTAGAACAGCTTGAGGAGCTTTTGTATAAGTAGAAGCTTCGAAATTGAAATCGGTCAAATCCTTGACAGCGTGGGGATTTTCAATTATAATACACGCGTTAAAATAGGCTTTAAATTTAGTATGTGAAACTTCCCACATTCAGTTTAGCGAAGTTACCGGCATAGCATACAGTATATTCCTCAGAAAAATATGAAGTTAGCCACGGATGCGAATCGCGGATAGAGGGTTTTCTTTGCTGCGGGGTTTCCGTTGCCGGGTGTAATGGGACTCCGTGGCAGTTCATATTTTTCTTCGGAACATACTGTATACTTTCCGGTATTGAAGACCTTGGTGTGGGAAGTTAATATACTAAATGAGTACAATAAATATCAAAAATAAAAAAAGGAAGATAGAAGGGTAAGAATCATGGATAACAAGAAAAATATTCTGACATATGCAGGTCTTAAGAAGCTCGAGGATGAGCTTGAGCAGTTAAAGGTTGTTAAGCGTAAAGAGGTTTCCCAGAAGATCAAGGAGGCTCGTGAGCAGGGTGATTTATCTGAGAATGCTGAGTATGATGCAGCTAAGGATGAGCAGCGCGATATCGAGGCTCGTATTGAGGAAATCGAGAAAATCCTTAAAAATGCAGAGGTTGTTGTTGAGGAGGAAGTTGACCTTGACAAGATTTCTATCGGATGTAAGATCCGCATCTTAGATTGTGAGTTTGATGAGGAGCTTGAGTACAAAATTGTTGGTTCAACAGAGGCAAACAGCTTAAAGGGCAAGATTTCAAACGAGTCACCTGTAGGTAAAGCTCTTCTTGGAAAGAAAGTCGGAGATACTGTAACTGTTGAGACTCAGGTAGGAGAGCTCACATACAAGGTACTCGAGATCCAGAGAGCAGAAGAGAACTAAAAGAGGTAAAAAATGGCAAATCAGAATAATAACAAGGGTGGACAGCAGCAGGACGTAAACCAGCTCCTTAAGGTCCGCCGTGAAAAATTACAGAATTTACAGGAAGCAGGAAAGGATCCCTTCCAGATTACAAAGTACAATGTCACTCATCACAGCAGCGATGTAAAGGAGCTTTACAATGCTCATGAGGCTGAGATTCTCGGTGACAGAAAGGCTCCTGATGTTGAGGGCTTGGATGACGCTGCAAAGAGAGAGGTAATTAACAACGATTACAACGAGAGAAGAGAAATCATGGATGCAAAGCCAATCGAGGTAAGCATCGCAGGACGTATGATGTTCAAGCGTGTCATGGGTAAGGCTTCTTTCTGCAATATTCAGGACTTAAAGGGCAATATCCAGGTATATGTGGCAAGGGACAATATCGGAGAAGACTCATACGCAGACTTCAAGAAATCAGACATCGGTGATATCTACGGTGTAAAGGGCTTCGCCTTCAGAACCAAGACAGGCGAAATCTCAATCCATGCAGAGGAGATAACACTCCTTTCAAAATCACTCCAGATACTCCCGGAGAAGTTCCATGGACTGACAGACACAGACACCAGATATCGTCAGAGATATGTAGACCTTATCATGAATCAGGAGAGCAAAGAGGTATTTATCAAGCGCTCACAGATACTCAAGGAAATCCGTAACTTCCTTGCAGGCCGTGATTTCATGGAGGTTGAGACACCTATGCTTGTCTCAAACGCAGGTGGTGCCGCAGCAAGACCATTCGAGACACACTACAACGCATTGAACGAGGATGTAAAGCTTCGTATTTCCCTTGAGCTTTACTTAAAGAGACTTATCGTCGGAGGACTTGAGCGAGTATACGAGATCGGACGAGTTTTCCGTAACGAGGGTGTAGATACACGTCACAACCCTGAGTTCACACTTATGGAGCTTTATCAGGCATACACAGACTACGAGGGCATGATGGAGCTGACAGAGTCAATGTTCCGTTACCTCGCTGAGAAGGTATGCGGTTCGACAAAAATCTCATACAACGGCGTGGAAATCGACCTTGGAAAGCCATTCGCAAGAATGACAATGATAGACGCAATCAAGAAATACGCAGGCGTAGACTTCGACCAGGTACCTGATGATGCAGCCGCAAAGAAGCTTGCAGACGAGCATCATATCGAGTATGAGGAGCGTCACAAGAAGGGTGACATCGTAAACCTCTTCTTCGAGGAGTACTGCGAGAAAGAGCTTATCCAGCCAACCTTTATCATGGATCACCCAATCGAGATATCACCACTCACCAAGAAGAAACCAAGCGATCCTACAAAGGTAGAGCGTTTTGAGCTGTTCT
>OHCW01001077.1_pt1 | contig 11674 bp, 10 predicted proteins | sample 1566781 | NCBI WGS metagenome assembly OHCW01 (sample SAMEA3879590, study PRJEB24766) | human gut metagenome | biome: human-associated habitat; feature: feces | place: USA | collected 1985/1987 | reverse complement strand
TACTCGCCGCCGCTCCTGTCTCTTCTAACACTTCACGAGTTGCAGTATCCTTGAATTCTTCCCCATCTTCCACAGTTCCTTTCGGAAGAACCCAGCCCTCATATTTATTCTTATAATTCTTATATAAGAGAAGTATCTTACCCCGGAATATTACCACACCACCACAACTTGTTGCCTCGATCATTGCAATACCTCCTGATGTGGTTTTTTGTTATAAGTATAATACTTTTCGTTTTTTCATGCAACCAATACTGAAATATCTTTCCTGCCCTGTTTACTGATAATATGCATCAAAAATCTTTTTTGCGATCGGAACCGCATACTCACTGCCTGATCCGGAATCCTCCACGATAACCGCAACTGCGATATCTTCCTTGTCCTCACGGTGGGCATAACCCACAAACCATGCATGGGAAGCCTTTGAGGACGTTGAAAACTCTGCTGTTCCTGTTTTTCCTGAGGCAGCATAACTCTGCCCAAGGAGACGCTCTCCGGTTCCATCCTCCACAACTTCCCTCATAAAAGTCTGCATTAAAGACGCATCCTCCGCTGACAAAAGTGTTCCATATTCTGTCGGTTCATATGCATCAACCACGATACCATTATAATTTTCCGTGTGGTCGATCAGATAAGGGTTCATAAGCACTCCGTCATTGGCGATCGCTGACACAACGAGCGCCATATGCATCGGTGTCACCAGCGTTTTTCCCTGCCCGATAGACGTCTCTAACACCGTAGACACATCTGCATCCGCATCCAGTGAGAAACTGCTCTTTGAGGATTCAAACCTGAGTGGAAGGCTCGTATTAAAGAGCATGCTGTCGCACAGCTCTGTAAAAGAATCCGGATTCAGAGTAAGACCTAACGATGCAAACGAAGAATTACAGGAATCGGCAAATGAGCCGATCAGATCTTCCTGTCCGTGCCGCTTGTTTTTGTAACAGTGAATGACCGAATCCCCCTCTGTGAATTTACCATTGCAGTCAAAGGAATAATCTTCATAATCACTGTTTTCATGTACATATTCCAATGTCGTAAAAATTTTAAACACAGATCCCGGCGGATAAAGTCCCTGCGTCGCACGGTTTAGCAGCACAGAGCTCTCACTGTCTTCTGCTGTCAGTTCATCCCAGTCTTCTGCGATATTATTTGGATCGTAATCCGGTTTTGACACCATGGCAAGTATTTTCCCGGTCGATGGCTCCATCACGACAATGGCTCCATCATATTTTCCTAATGCCTCGTATGCCGTATCCTGCAGATCATAATTTAACGTTGTCACCACATTGTCACCAATGTTCTTCTCTCCCTGAAGTTCATTGACCACTTTCTCCAAAGTCATCGTGTGGGAGCGCAGCAGGTTAAAATTAGCAATCGATTCCAGTCCGGACTTTCCGTTGGTAGAGAAACCAACGACATGCGCAAACATATTGGCATACGGATAATATCTTGTCTCGGTCCCATCCGTATCTGTGATCGTTTCTGCGAGTATGCGGCCATCGGCAGAAATAATTTCGCCGCACGTCACCTTCCTTGCAAAAAGATCCTGTCTTTTATTATAAGGACTATTGATAAAATCTTCACTTTTTACAAACTGGAAATATGCAAAATATCCCATCATGCAGACAAAAAGTACAAGAACTGCATAGGTAATGACCGTAAATTCCCGGTTGTTTTTACGAGAGTTTTTCGATGTCTGCGTTTTCGAATCCGGTTGTCTTTTTTCTGTTTTGTCTGTTTTTCCTGCTTTTAGACGCATTTATCTCTCCTTCATCCTGTCTCAAAATATACAATCCCTGAATCACTGCAAAAATGATCATAGAACTTAACAGGGAACTTCCTCCGTAACTCACAAGCGGAAGTGTCACTCCGGTAGACGGAATAAACTTTGTGACGCCTCCGATCGTCAAGAATACCTGAAATGCATAAATCGTTCCAAGTCCGAGTGCCACAAGTTTATAAAACTGATCTTTCATCTGCATCGCAATATTTAAAAACATCAGAAAGCAGCTAAAACATACCATGATCAGGCACAGTGCAAAAATACCGCCAAGTTCCTCTGAGACTGCTGAAAAAATAAAATCCTGTTTTACGACCGGTATTTTATCCGGCAGACCCTGATATAATCCCATTCCAAACGATCCGCCTGTTCCAATGGCAAACAGTGACTGCGAGATCTGGTATCCCTCCTTATCGATATATGCCAGCGGATTCTGCCATGCTCTCACCCTCACCCGGATATGGGAAAAAAGATGGTAAGCCACCACAGAAGCTGCGCTTCCGGCGGCAAGTCCGCCCGCAAAATAAAGCACTTTTTTCGTTGCAACATAAAGCATGACCACATAAGTCACGAAAAACAACAGTGCTGCACCGAGGTCGCGGGATGCCACAAGGATCAGCACATGGATCGCAGCGATCACCGTTGTCACACACACACGTTGAAAAGAAGTATCCTGATATAACATGCCCGCCACAAAAAATACAAATAAAATTTTTACGAACTCACTCGGCTGGATCGAAATTCCTGCAATGGAGAGCGAAATTTTAGCTCCATAACTTGTATTTCCGGCGATCGTCACAACCAAAAGCGCCAGGATCCCAACGATTGCAAATAACCAGTATAATTTCCGCACAAATCCAACCCGGTTGATCAATACCGGGATGATGAGCGAAAATATCATCGACACCAGTGCTATAAAATATTGTTTTCTGGCGCTGTCAAAAGAAAGCCTTGTCAGCATGATAAACCCGATCGTCAAAAGCATGCACAGATTGTTCGTCAAAAGTCTCGATGATCTGCTGTAAAACAATTGATAACAGGTCTGTATCATCGCCAGAAGTACCGCCTGCGCCGCATAAAAAATCAGCATACTGATATCCTCCGTCACCAGATAGATCACCACAAAGGCATCAAAGTGGATCAGAAAGATTGCTGCGCACTGTCTGCTTAAAATATGTTCTCTTTGTTCCGGTTTGATTTTCTGACGAAATGCCGCAAAGCACTCGTACGTATAAAAAGCAAACATAAAGATCATGAAATATTTTGATATTTCTATGATAAGATTCGTCATGTTTTACTCTACTCCTCTTTTATAATGACCATTGGTATACTCCCCCTGGTACACATCTGCGAGTTTTTTTCTTCCCTCATAAAATACAGTCTCATAAATCGCAAGGATCTGCCGCACTTCCTCCTCACTCTCCACCGTAAAGTTCAGTCTGAAGTTGGAAAAATCTGCTTTTTGCAGCTCCTTCCCATAGCCAAACAACATCAATGGCGTCGTATTATAAATGGTATTATAACATTCCATACAGTTATTTTTGACCGGGAAAAATTTTCCATAGCGGTCTTTTAAATATGTTACTACGGATGTCGTATCACATTTTCCGGTATTGGCATGCACACACTGCGCCGATGTCATCAGCGGGAGATATCCATAAAGTACCACCTCGCTGTCTGCATTATCCCTCTTTTTCAGTTCACCACGGTTTAATTCGTAAGGCGCCGTCATACGGATCGGACAAAACTCACGCAATATTTCCTGTGCCCTGTGATTGTAAGTATATAGCCCCTGATCCAGAATCATTGGCATCTGCGGCAGATACCTGTGTACAAACCAGACTGCATCCAGACTCTTCACCACCACTCCATCCACAGAACAGCTGTTCAGTTTTTTCAGGGATCCCAGATAAAAATCTGAGGCATTTTTCCGAAAAACAGATGGAAACACATAATATGCCTTTTTCCCAGCCGCATGAATTTTTGCAGCATCCTCTTTTACTTCTTCCCACAAGTCCTTTCTGCGGTAGCAGCCCTGATCCAGATAAATATCAGAAACCAGTTCTGACTCTAAAAGCGGCTGTAACTGACATCTCTGCTCTGCCAGGGCAGACAAATATTTCTCTGATGTACCTGCTTTGCTCTCCTGTGCCTTTATTCCGGCACGATCCACCTCCCTGCGGAACTGTTCCACACAAAGCTTTTCCAGTCCTTCTAACGCATCTCTTCTGAGCTGGTTTAAGGATTTCATCGGAAGGAAAATGGCATCTCTCATCGCAATGGTAAGCTTCTCAAACTCAAACGGTGTGTTTCCTGTTTTCTCCATGTTCTCACGTACCTTTTCCATGGATAATGGCTGCTTTAATGCAGGCTGTACCACATCACCGCATGCTGTATAACGAAGATCGCCCAGTGTCACGTCTAGTATAGCAGACGAATCTTGGGATAATATTAAATTTCCATTGATTTTTTCTTTTATTTCACCACGGCAGAACTCTTCCCTGACTTTCTCCTGAAGCGCTTCATTTCCTTTTGCATGGTTTGGTTTCTGGAACGTAATCATATCTTTTCCATTATGTTTCTCATAATACCCCTTCGTAAAACCACTCCGGTTTCCAAAGTCATAGAGCTTTTGCATATCCTCTTTGGATACATGATAGTCTTTCGCCCCATATTCGAAATATCGATCTATATATCTGCGATAGACAGACACAACACCGGCAGCATATTCTGCCTGTTTCATTCTGCCTTCGATTTTAAACGAGAAAATACCGCTCTCTGCAAGCTTTGGGATATCCTCGATCGTGCAGAGATCTTTCGGGCTTAACACAAATGGCTCACAGGCAATTTTTTTCCGCTTCGCATCATAAACTTCATAGGGAAGCCTGCATGGCTGCGCACATCTGCCGCGGTTTCCGCTCCTGCCTCCAAGCATACTGCTGAGCAGACACTGTCCGGAATAACAGTAACACAATGCTCCATGCACAAAACTTTCGATCTCGATATCCACATGATCAGCAATATCCCGGATCTCCGCAAACGACATCTCACGCGCTGTCACGACTCTTGTTGCGCCAAGCTCTTTCATCATTTCCGCACCATAACGGTTACAGATGGTCATCTGGGTACTTGTGTGAATATCCATTTTCGGAAAATACTCACGGATAAACTGAAAAGCCCCCATATCCTGTACGATCACGGCATCTAATCCCTGCTCATAATATGGGCGCAGATAGTCATATAACTGCGCTTCTAACTCTTCTTCTTTCAACAGCGTATTTACGGTAAGATAGAGTTGTTTTCCATGAATATGCGCTTCGTCAATTGCACGGAGCAGTTCTTCCTCGGAAAAATTATTGGCATACGCTCTGGCGCCGAACTGTCCGCCACCCACGTACACAGCGTCTGCCCCTGCATTTAGTACCGCCCTGAAAATATCATACGAACCGGCCGGTGCTAATAATTCTAACTGTTTTTTTTTCATCTTTTCACCTGTTTATTTTCAAACCTGAACCTTGTCTATAAGGAAAAAGGGACGATAAAATCGTCCCCGTATCTATTCTTCTTTTTTTGCGTTCTTTTCTTCTCCGTGCTTCTTTGCACCAGGAACTTTTCCAAGCAGGGCATCCTCTAAAGAAGCCTCCAGTTTTGTTTTGTTTAACAGAAGTTCTTTGTTCGCAGCCTCTAATTTGGCTTTGCTCAACAGAAGTTCTTTATTCTCAGCCTGCAATTCTGTCAGAGTCTTCTCATCGCTCTCGGTTTTGATCTGGTTTGAGATCAGATCATGCTTCAGATTGTAAATCTCACGATCCTTCATCTCAATATCCTGTTCTAACTTCTCCACCTGTGCTTTTGCCTTAAAATAATCATCCGCAATATTCAGCTGTAACAGAGTTGCTTTCATATCCGTTGGAAATCTCCGATAGTCTTCCATGGAATCAAACTCATTGATTTTATTATTGATATAAGCTGCTACCTTCTGCAGATATTCTTCTCCTTCATAGCCACTTAAAGTATAAACTTTACCGCCAATGATCACTTCAGCACTGGACTTCTCAGACATAACGATCTCCTCCCGGCAGGCTTTTGCCTTTCCCAATATACGTACAAGCTATAGTATATGTTATATATTATATAAGCAAGATATTGTAAAAGCAATAACAACTTGCACTATTTTTCAATTCCAAAATGCTGATAGGCAAGATCTGTTACCATTCTGCCCTTTGGTGTCCGGATCACAAAACCGTTCTGGACAAGATACGGCTCGTAGACATCTTCGATCGTTCCGGAATCCTCCCCGATGGAAGCTGCCAGTGTATCCAGTCCCACCGGTCCTCCCTGAAACTTTTCAATAATTGTCATCAGGATGTTCCTGTCATTCTGATCAAGACCAAACTTGTCGACTTCCAAAAGATCTAACGCAAAAGACGCAACATCTTTTGTGATTTTTCCATCATATTTCACTTCTGCAAAATCTCTGACACGCTTTAAAAGACGATTGGCGAGACGTGGTGTTCCTCTTGATCTTCTTGCAAGCTCGTAGGCTCCATCCTCGTCAATCTCAACGCCTAACTTCTCTGCCGAATGGATAATAATGGTTTTCAGCTCATCCACCGTGTAAAATTCAAGATGATGGATCACACCAAACCTGTCCCGGAGCGGTGCAGACAAAAGACCTGCCCTTGTCGTTGCCCCTACCAGTGTAAACTTCGGAAGTTCAAGACGGATGGAACGTGCAGTAGCCCCTTTTCCGATCATAATATCGATCACATAATCCTCCATAGCCGGATAGAGCACCTCTTCCACCTGACGGTTCAGGCGATGAATCTCATCCACGAACAGAATATCCCCCTCCTGCAGATTGCTTAAGATTGCCGCCATCTCACCCGGCTTTCCAATTGCAGGTCCCGAAGTAATCTTCATGTGGGTTCCCATCTCATTTGCAATAATGCCCGCCAACGTGGTCTTGCCAAGTCCCGGAGGTCCAAAAAACAGGACATGATCTAAAGACTCTCCACGCTGTTTTGCCGCTTCGATGTAAACCTTTAAATTCTTCTTGGCTTTCTGTTGTCCAATGTAATCGTCTAACGTCTGCGGTCTTAGATTTTTTTCAATTTTAATATCCTCATCCTGAACCTGAGTGGAAATTACTCTCTTTTCCATGTTACCTGTCCTTTTTTACATAAAAGCCATATTTTTCAATGCAGCCTTTAAGATGTCTTCCACATCGGTATCATCTGTAATCTCAATACCGTTTAATGCTTTTAATGCCTCTGAGGAGGAATAACCCAGCGCAACCAGTGCCTCGATAGCCTCATTCTTGGCTCCTTTGGCTTTGTTTTGAACCGGGTTGTCATTCTTCGCTAACTTCTGTTCAAACGCATCCTCAAGGCTCAATTTATCTTTTAATTCCAGAATCAGACGCTGTGCCGTCTTTGCTCCGACACCCGGTGCTTTTGCGATTGCCTTTGCATCATCGCCAAGCACAGCAAACCGGAGGTCATCTGTCGTCATGACAGAGAGTACCGCAAGTGCGCCTTTCGGTCCGATCCCGCTCACTCCAAGCAGGAGTCTGAACACAAACAGATCATCTTTGGTGAGAAATCCAAATAAGATCATCGCATCCTCCCGCACATGCAGATAAGTATAAACTTTTACCTCTTCCCCCATGGACGGAAGATACTGAAAGGTCTGACCGGTCGTAAAGATCTGATACCCGATCCCGCCAGCCTCGACCACGATATAATCTTCGCCTGTCTCTTCTAATGTTCCTTTTATATATGCATACATCCTTTTTTATCCTGCTTTCACGAATCATTAAGCAAGTCTGCCAATGTAATAGAATCCTTTACATTCCTCAAGCACAACATTCTGGATCGTTCCAATCATGTCTGCCGTTCCCGGGAAATGTACCGTTGAATTATTAGTCAGTTTTCCGGTGACAAGAGATGCATCCTGTCCGTTCACTTCCTCAACTAATACCGGAAGTGTCTGACCTGTAAGTTTTCCCGCCTTCTCAGCAGAAATTGTCTGAACCTCATGCAGCAGACGGTCAAATCGTTCCTTGATCACCTCTTCCGGAATCTGGTCGTCCATTGTCGCTGCCGGTGTTCCGGTTCTCTTGGAATATATAAACGTAAACGCACTGTCATAGCGGACTCTGCGCACAACATCCATCGTCTCCTCAAAATCTTCCTCGGTCTCTCCCGGGAAACCTACGATAATATCGGTTGTAAGTGCAATATCCGGCACTGCCGCCCTGATCTTATCCACTAATTCCAGATAATGTTCCTTGTCATAATGACGGTTCATGATTTTTAAAATGCGGCTGCTTCCAGACTGCAATGGCAAATGAAGGTGATTGCAGATCTTTCTGGAATTCTTCATCACTTCGATCAGTTCATCCGATAAATCCTTCGGATGGGAAGTCATAAACCGGATACGCTCCAGTCCCTCGATCTTTTCAATCTCCTGCAAAAGCTGTGCAAACGTCATCGGATGTTCCAGATTCCTTCCATAAGAATTGACATTCTGTCCCAGCAGCATCACTTCCACAACGCCGTCCTGCACTAAATGTTCGATCTCACGCACGATCTCTTTCGGCTCACGGCTTCGCTCACGTCCACGCACGTAAGGAACGATACAGTAACTACAGAAATTATTGCAGCCAAACATGATATTCACACCGGATTTAAAAGAATACTTCCGCTCTACCGGAAGGTCTTCCACGATCTTGTCAGTATCTTTCCAGATATCAATGGTCATGGAATCAGACTCCAGTGCTGTCACGATCAGTTCTGCAAATTTATAAATATTATGTGTTCCAAAAATCAGATCCACGAACCGGTAACTGTTCTGTATCTTTTCAACAACGGTCGGCTCCTGCATCATACATCCGCAGAGCCCGATCATCATATATGGGTTCTTTTTCTTAAAGCCTTGTAAATAGCCAAGTCTGCCATAAACTTTGTTGTTGGCATTCTCACGAACGGTACAGGTATTATAAATGACAAAATCGGCCTTTTCATCCGGTGCTTCCACATAACCGATCTGTTCCAGGATACCGACTAATTTCTCGGAATCCCTGGCATTCATCTGGCACCCGAACGTCGTCACGCAGAATGTGAGCGGCGCTCCCTTCTGCTCTGCTAATTCTGCAACATATTTTTTTGCAATATCCATGAAATAATACTGTCTTGCCGGCTCCTCGGAAGGAATCTGCTTTTTATCAATAATGGTAATGTTTCTCTTTTCTTTCATTGTGTTATCCTATCTTTTCTTAAATTATAGCATACTTTTATTGTTTTGGCAAACATATGTTCTGTTTTTTTATAGAACATACCGCAAGTCAGTATTTTATCATTTATTTCCGGATCTGTCCATTCCCGTAAATAATATATTTTGTGCTGGTCAGGGCGATCAGTCCCATCGGTCCTCTCGCATGGAGCTTCTGTGTGGAAATTCCAATCTCCGCACCAAATCCAAACTCAAATCCGTCCGTAAAACGTGTCGAGGCATTCACATAAACACATGCTGCATCGATCTCATTTAGGAACTTCTCCGCATTGGAATAATTGTTTGTGATGATCGCCTCGGAATGGCCTGTGTTATATTGATTGATATGGGCAATGGCCTCATCAATGGTGGAAACTGTCTTCGCAGAAAGTTTGTAATCCAAATACTCTCTCCCCCAGTCCTCCTCAGTTGCAGGGACAAGCAATTCCCTTTTCATGCAGCCTTCACCTGCAATCCGCATCACTTTTTCGTCTCCATGGACTTCCACATTCTTCTCTGCGAGACGCTTCATTAATTCCGGAAGAAATGTATCTGCAATTTTTTCATGGATGACAAGCGATTCACATGCATTGCACACACCAATCCTCTGTGTCTTGGCATTTAATATAATATCCATTGCCATATCAAAATCCGCAGTCTCATCCACAAAAATATGACAATTTCCGGTTCCTGTTTCAATGACCGGGATTGTTGCCTGATTTACAACAGCTTTGATCAGCCCTGCTCCGCCTCTTGGAATCAGTACATCCACATATTCATTCATTTTCATAAAGGCTGCTGCTGTCTCTCTCGACGTATCCTCGATCAAGGCAATTGCCTGCTCCGGAAGGTTCTCATTTACAAGTGCTTTGCGGATTGCCGCCACGATCGCAATATTGGAATGAATGGCATCACTGCCGCCTTTTAAAATCACAACATTTCCTGTCTTAAAACAGAGGGCAAATGCATCTGCTGTCACATTTGGTCTTGCCTCATAAATAATTCCGACAACGCCGAGCGGTACACGTTTCTGACCGATCATAAGTCCGTTTGGTCTTTTTTTCATTCCCAGGACCTCCCCGATCGGATCATCCAGCGCTGCAACCTGCCGAAGCCCTTCCGCCATCTGCGCAATCCTCGTTTCTGTCAGGAGCAGACGATCAAGCAGTCCTTCCGGCATATGATTTTTCTTACCATTCTCAATATCAATTTTGTTGGCATCCAAAATGGAATTTTGTTCTTTCACTAAAAAATCTGCTACTGCAAGAAGTGCCTGATTTTTCGTGTTTGTATCAAGTATTCCAATTTTTGGTGCAATTGCTTTTGCCTGTTTACAGATCTCCAATAATTCCATTCTATACTCCCTTTCTGATCACTTCTGTCTCGGTATATATTTCATGCATTTCGACATCATAAATATCGGTTACCAAAGATTCTTCTAACTGGTTTGCATAACAGACCGCATATCGTTTCAGCTTCGGATTTTTTGCAAAAAAGCGGTCGTAATAACCCTTTCCATATCCGTAACGGCTGCCGTCCCTGCCAAACACGCTTCCCGGAACAATGACCGGCTGTTTATCCGGAATTGCCCTGCCACAGCTTTCCATTGGTTCCATCACGTGAAATGCGCCCTCTTTCAACTGCATAAAATCATCTATATAGTAAAAATCCATCTGATTTTCTTCCCTTGTTCTCGGAAGTGCAATCTTTTTCCCATCTGACCATGCCTGTAAAAACAATGCACGGCAGTCCACCTCATTTTTCAACGGATAATAAGCAAAAATTTCCTGCGCATTTTGATACCAACCGGTTTGAAGCAGCCTCTTTACAATAACACCGCTTTTTTCCGCTACCTCTTTCTCTGACATTGCATTTCGGATTGCAAGGTGTTCCTTACGAAAGTTTTTTGGATTTGTTTCCATATTTTTCACCAAGGTTTTCTATGGTTCCATCCTCATTTTGGATATCAATATTATTCAACTGTGCCGTGAGATTCTTCTTCACATCCGCCACAAATTGTTTGCGCAGAAGCGCCTGCTCTGTTTTTTCTGCCTCGGTCAGTCCCTCGGCTTTTGACTTTCTATATAACTCATTGATCCTGTTGATTTTTGATTGTTCCATTATCCTATTGTCTCCATAATAAAATCTGCGATATGAAAGCTTTCGCTCTTATCTGCTTTAAAAATTGTTCCTGTAAAATCATCATCAATAATATGATGTAAAATACAGACATCCGCACCATTGGCAATGACCATATCTGCACCGGAAAGCGTTGCGATCTTTGCTGCGGTGAGTTTTGTCGCCATGCCGCCGGTTCCGACATCACTTCCGGTAGAACCTTTTGCCATTCCAAGCAGTTTTGCATCAATTTTATCAACCACTTTGATCAGTTTTGCCTCCGGATTTTTATGTGGATCATCCGTAAACAGTCCATCAATATCCGATAATAAAATCAGAAGATCTGCCCCTACCAGCGAAGAAACGATAGCCGACAATGTATCATTGTCACCAAACTGCATTTCATAAGTAGAAACCGTATCATTTTCATTTACGATTGGGATCACTCCAAGCCGAAATAACTCTTCAAATGTGTTTTTGGCATTTTTCCTCGACACCGGG
>OHCW01001076.1_pt1 | contig 11681 bp, 8 predicted proteins | sample 1566781 | NCBI WGS metagenome assembly OHCW01 (sample SAMEA3879590, study PRJEB24766) | human gut metagenome | biome: human-associated habitat; feature: feces | place: USA | collected 1985/1987 | reverse complement strand
CCTCGGAACAGACGGTATCAAGCCGCTTGCAAAAATTTGCGATTCGGACGACAAGGGCATTTTTGTTCTTGTAAAAACTTCAAACCCAAGCTCGGGCGAACTTCAGGATATGAAGCTTGAAACAAATGAGAGCGTTTATGAGCATATGGGCAAGATGTGCGAAGGCTGGGGCGAAGACCTTATGGGTAAGCATGGCTATTCGGCAGTAGGTGCAGTTGTGGGTGCAACATATCCCGAACAGCTCGGTGAAATGAGAGCAAAACTTCCGCACACATTCTTCCTTGTTCCCGGTTACGGTGCTCAGGGCGGCGGTGCCGATGATGTTAAAAACGCATTTGACGAAAACGGTCTTGGTGCAATCATCAACTCAAGCCGCGGCATTATGTGTGCATGGAAAAAGCAGGGACTTACAGAAGATGACTTTGCCGTTGCCGCTCGTAAAGAGGCTGAGCGTATGAGGGATGAAATCGTTGGTTGCATCGGCAAAATTAAGCTTGGCTGATTAATTTGCACAACAGAATCACGAAATTTTTCGATTTTTATGCTTTAGTGCTATGAATTTATTGACTTTAGCGTGCTAAAAGCGTATAATTTAAATGTATTTATTTTTACAACTATATTTTTAAATTTTCTTTAAAAAGGGAGATATCAGAAATGGCAAGAGTATATAATTTTTCGGCAGGTCCTTCAATGCTGCCTGAGTCTGTGCTTAAAAAAGCAGCGGCAGAAATGCTTGACTACGAAGGCAGTGGTCAGAGCGTTATGGAAATGTCACACCGCTCAAAAATTTACGGTACAATCATCGAGGGTGCCGAGGCTCTTTTGAGAGAGGTTATGAACATTCCTGACAACTACAAGGTTCTTTTCCTTCAGGGTGGTGCGTCAACACAGTTTGCGGCTATCCCTATGAACCTTATGACAAAGAGCGGTAAGGCTGATTATGTTATTACAGGTCAGTGGGCTAAAAAGGCTCATGCAGAGGCTGCCCGTTACGGTCAGGCTAATGTTGTTGCTTCATCGGCTGACAAGACCTTCACATACATTCCAAAGCTTGATCCTTCAACATTCACAAAGGACGCTGACTATTTCTACATTTGCATGAACAACACAATTTACGGTACTGTTTATCACGAGCTTCCCGACACAGGTGATGTTCCGCTCGTTGCAGATATTTCTTCCTGTATTCTTTCAAGACCGATTGATGTTTCAAAATTCGGCGTTCTCTATGCAGGTGCGCAGAAGAACATGGCTCCGGCAGGTCTTACGGTTGTTATCGTTCGTGAGGATCTTATCGGCAACGCTATGGATATCACTCCTACAATGCTTAACTGGAAAACTCACGCTGACAACGGTTCAATGTTCAACACACCGCCTTGCTACACAATCTACATTGCAAAGCTTGTTCTTGAATGGATTAAGAACGAGGTTGGCGGTCTTGATAAGATGTATGAAATCAACAAGAAGAAGGCTGACCTTCTCTACGGTTTCCTCGATTCTTCGGAGCTTTTCAAGGGTACTGTTGTTCCCGAGGATCGTTCGCTTATGAATGTTCCGTTCGTTACAGGTGACGCTGACCTTGACGCTAAATTCGTTAAAGAGGCTACTGAAAACGGTCTTGTTAATATCAAGGGCCATCGCACAGTCGGCGGTATGAGAGCTTCAATTTACAACGCTATGCCTTATGAGGGCGTTGAAAAACTCGTTGAGTTTATGAAGAAGTTCGAGGCTGAAAACAAGTAATTATTGAATATTATGATATAACGGGCGAACGCTGTTCGCCTGTTATTGTAAATTCTTAAAATAAAAAATTAAAAAGGATTGATTTTGATGTATAACATTCTTACATTAAACAAAATCGCCGCTATCGGCACAAGCCGTCTCGGTGATAACTATAAATACGGTGACGATGTTCAGAACCCTGACGCAGTTCTTGTAAGAAGTGCCGCAATGCACGATATGGAATTTGCCGATAACCTTCTTGCAATTGCAAGAGCAGGCGCAGGCACAAACAACATTCCGAAGGATAAGTGCAGTGAGCAGGGCATTGTTGTTTTCAATACACCGGGTGCTAACGCAAACGCTGTTAAGGAGCTTGTTATCGCAGGACTTCTTATTTCAAATCGTAAGGTTATTGAGGGTTATGAATGGGCAAAGACTCTCAAGGGTAACGGTGCAGCTGTCGGTAAGATGGTTGAAAAGGGCAAGAGTCAGTTCGTAGGTCCCGAAATCAAGGGTAAGACTCTCGGTGTTATCGGTCTTGGAGCAATCGGTATTCTTGTTGCAAATGCCGCTGTTGCTCTCGGTATGAATGTAATCGGCTTTGACCCGTTTATGTCCGTTGGCAACGCTCTCAAGCTTGCTCCTACAGTTAAGCTCATGAAGAGCGCAGAAGATGTTATGGTAAATTGCGACTACCTCACAATCCATGTTCCGCTTACTGACGACACAAGAGATATGGTTGATGCCGATATGATTGCCAAGATGAAAGACGGTGTTCGTATTCTCAACTTCAGCCGTGACGGTCTTGTTAATTCAACAGCAGTTCTTGAGGCTGTTAAGAGCGGCAAGGTTGCCAAGTATGTTACAGACTTCGGAACAGACGATATCCTCGGTGAAGTAAATATTATCTGCCTCCCACACCTCGGTGCATCAACTCCCGAAAGTGAAGAAAATTGTGCTGTTATGGCTTGTGATCAGGTTAAGGAGTACCTCGAGAACGGTAACATCATCAACTCCGTAAACTATCCTGCAATTTCACTTGCAAGAACAAATGCTGACGATACCCGTTTCTGCGTTGCTCACAAGAATGTTCCCGAGCTTCTCAAGAAGGTTCTCACACAGATCAGCGGCAATGTTGAAAATATGCTTTCAAAGAGCCGTGGCGACTATGCCTACACAATTATTGATGTTGCAGGCGCCGGTGCAGATGACCTTGCAAAAATCGCAGCAGTTGACGGCGTAATCAGAGTTCGTGCAATCTGATTTCGATTAAAATTTAATCGTTGAAAATTTAATCTATGAAAAAAGTCCGAACACGCAAAATGTTCGGACTTTTTGTTTGTGTGAATCCAAATATGTAGCGGCGTTCAGTGAACGCCAATCGAAACGATTGCAAAATCGGTTCGAACGTATTTCAAAATATTGGTGTATGGTTGATTTGGCTTTGCAGCCAAATCAAATGGCGATCACTGATCGCCGCTACGTATCGCTATATATTAAACTTTTACCAGATGGTATTTTTTTGCATTGGCAATTATAAATGTTACGGAAATTGCAACGGCACACAATTCTGCAACGGGCAATGCCGACCACACACCGTTTATGCCTATAAACATCGGCAAAATCAGCATTGCGGCACACTCGAAAACAAGCGTTCTTGCAACTGAAATTACGGCTGAAATCTTGCCGTTGTTGAGTGCGGTGAAAAGTCCCGATGCGAAAATATTCATTCCGCACAACAGATAATTTATTGCAAAAATTCTGAATCCGCTGAGTGCAATCTGATGAATTTTTTCGTCGCCTGCCGAGAAAATTCCGACAAGCGGTTCTGCAAAAAATTCAGATGCCGTAATCATTGCAACTGAAATTATCAGCGTGATTTTTATGCATAATTTGAACAGCTTTTGCAGTTTTTCGTGGTTTTGTGCGCCGTAGTTAAAGCTGATGACGGGTGAAACTCCCGAAGTGAATCCAAACGAAACCGCAGTGAAAATAAAGTGAATGTACAAAATAGCACTTATAGCCGCAACGCCTTTTGCGCCTGCAAAGTGCATCATCTGAATGTTGAACAGCGCTGTTGTCACGGCTGTTGAAAGATTTGTCACAGCCTCCGACGAGCCGTTTGCCATTGCAAAGAGGATTTCACTGACCTTGAATTCAGGCTTGCCAAAGTGCAGAGTCTGCTTTTTGTTGAAAAAGAGCAAAAGCGGAATTGCACCCACAGCCATTCCGATAATGGTGCCGAGTCCTGCACCGATTATTCCAAAATCCCACACAGCCATAAAAAGAATGTCAAGCACAATGTTTGTGCAACCCGACAGTATCGAGAAAACAAGCATGATATGTGGCTTGTCCGCTGTTACAAGGTACGATTGGTTGAGCATTTGCCAGCACATTACAAAGCCGTACGGAATCATAACGCTGCCGTAGTCAATGCAGTAGGGGAGAATTTTTTCGTTTGAGCCGAACATCATGTACATAGGTTCGGCAAAAATTGTGAACAGCACAGCAATGATAACAGAAATGACCGTTGCCGTGATTGCAACACCGGACATAAGTCGGTTTGCTTCCTCCTGTTTGCCTTCTCCCATTTTCTTTGCGATTATAGCATTTGAGCCTGTTGAAAACATTAAGCCCACAGCCATAAATACGAGCGTGAACGGATATACAATATTGATTGCGGACAATGCGTCACTTCCGACACAGTTCGCAACAACGATTCCGTCAATAACCGTGTAAAGTGACATAAAAACCATCATAAGAACGGTTGGCAGAGTGAACTTCAGAATCGTTTTTGCTTTGATAGGTTTTGCATAAATTGATGTTGCCATAAAAAATTTCCTTACCCTCAAATTTATATTTTTCACAGACCATTCAAACGATTGTATCATAACTTTGTCGTAATTACAACCGATTTGTCTTTTTTTGTAAAATATGCTATTATATACAGACTTAAAAGCGAAAAAAGGGGCGGTTTTATGTTTAAGGGCGCAGTTTTTGATATGGACGGGCTTATGATTGACAGCGAAAGGCTTGTTTATTCAATCTGGCAGGAAATGCTTGATGAGGACGGCAAAGAGTTTAATCTCGACATTTTCAAAAAGACAATCGGACTTCGCAGTGAGGATTCCTACGAATATTACAAGTCGGTTTACGGCGATGATTTTGACTATCCTGCTTACAAGGCGGAGTCGAGAATCCGCTATTTTAAGCGTATCGAAAAGAACGGTGTGCCTGTAAAAAAAGGCTTGTACGAAATTTTTGATTATTTAAAATCAGTCGGTTGTAAAATTTCGCTTGCAACTTCAACCTCGTCACAAACAGCTTTGAAGATTATGAAGAAAATCAATCTCTATGATAAATTTGACGCATTCGTGTGCGGCGATGATGTTAAAAATGGGAAGCCCGATCCCGAGGTTTTTTTGATTGCCGCAAAGAAGCTCGGACTTGAGCCGGTGGACTGCGTTGCGTTTGAGGACAGCATTAACGGCATAAAATCTGCACATGCCGCAGGTATGACCACAGTTATGGTACCCGATTTGTCAGAGCCGACAGACGAAATTAAACCGATGATTGATTTTTTGTGTACGGATTTAAGCGAAGCGATAAAGCATTTATAAATTGAAAATTACGGCGAGCCGCCGTTCCCAATTCGTGCAAATTTGAATACACAATTTATGTTATATCAAAACATATGTGTATGGACATAATATTTCATCAAGGCGGGCGTCCAATGAACGCCCCTACAGAGAAAATTACAAATAATTACAAATGGTTACAATTTACAAAAATACAATTGAACAGGGCTGATTATTATACACATTTTCCACATAGTTTTCAACAATTGTTGAAAAAGAACGGCAATGCCTGTTGAGCGTTGCTACGGTTACTGCGGAAAAGGGTAAAATGAAAAATAATTATTGATAACAGCACGATAATATGTTATACTTTGGTAAACAACAATCTTTACGGAGGACAAAATGAAGAAAATTATAAATAAAAAGTCACTCAAGGGTGCGCTTGCTGTTATGTTATGTGCCGTTATGGCGTTTTCTGTCTGTGCCTGTAACTTTGACTCTGACACAGAACCAACCAAAACGGATGCACAAATTCAGTTTGATAAATATTGTGACGATTTGTTTTCGGAAGAACTTGAGGATGACGCTCTTACCGCACATTTTGACATTTCAAATCCATCGGACTACGGTCTGAAATATGACGAGGAGGACTATACCCTCGGTCATGTGTCCGATGAAGATACAAAAGAATCCTTTGATGAACTGAAAAAGGCAAAAACGGATTTGGAGGAGTTTGACCGTTCGGGACTTACTTCTTCTCAAAAGCAGACATATGACACCCTTGAAAGCTACTTTGAAATTCAGCTTTCATATGAGGGTACAACAGAATTGCAGAGTATATTTGCACCGCAGTCGGGAGTTGTTGCAAACCTCTTTACCACCCTGTCCGAGTTTACTTTCTATGAAAAGGATGATACCGACCTTTACCTTGCTGTTTTGAAGGACACAAAACGCTATATGGACGAGTGCATTGAGTTCACAAGGAAACAGGCTGAGGACGGTTACTTTATGGCTGAAGATATTGCACAGCAGTCAATTGACGAGTGCGAAAAGCATATTAAGAATGACAAGTCCGTGCTTGTTGACGAGTTTGAGTCGAGAATAAAGTCACTCGGTCTTAGCGATTCCGAGAAAAAGACTGTTGTCGAAACCAACAAAAAGTATTTTGAAGAATACTACATTCCTGCTTTGAAATCAGCAAATTCAGCACTTGAAAGTCTCAAAAAATCAGGCAAAAACGAAGAAGGTCTTTGCGGTTACGGCAAAATCGGCAAAAAGTATTATGAGGCAATTGTCAGGGACAAAACAAGCAGCAGCATGACTCCCGAGGAGCTTAAGTCATACCTTACAAACAGCTTTACAAAGGTTGGAATGAGCATGAGCAATGTTTCACAGGATGACTTGAGCAAATTTCAGGACTACAAACCCGACTTTAAGGACGCCGATGAGGTGCTTGAATTTTTGATTGAGAATATCGAGGAGGACTTTCCGACTCCCGTTACAACATCTTACACGGCAGATTATATGAGCGATTCCGCAAAGAGCGACAATGTGGGAGCGTACTATGTTCCGGGACGAATTGACGATACAAGCGTTAATATCATCAAAATCAACCCCGACTTTGCAAATAAGGGTATGACTCAGATGTACACAACTCTTGCCCATGAAGGCTATCCCGGTCATCTTTATCAGTTTACCGCATCAAATGCAAACAAGGATATCCCGAATGTCCGCAAGATTTTAAGCTTTATCGGCGCAACTGAGGGTTGGGCGCAGTATGCTTCAAAATGTACGCTTGATTACCTTGATACAAGCGAGGGCATTAAGAAGCTTATCTACGCAAATGATATTCTCGGCTATATTCTCTACTCCATGGTCGATGTCGGTGTGAACTACAACGGCTGGGATTATGAAAAAGTCAAGGAGTATATGTCAACGGCACTCGGTTCGGCTGACGATGAGAGCGTTACAGCCGCAACAAAAGAGGCGTATGACCTTGCCCGTTCAAATCCGGGTTATTTCCTCCCCTATACCGTAGGCTACCTCAAGATGATTGATATGCGTGAAACAGCCGAAAGCGAGCTTGGCTCAAGCTTTGACGCAAAGGAGTATCACACATTCATTATGAATCTCGGAATCACAAGCATTGATGTCTATGAAAAAGCCCTTGATATGTGGCTTGAAAGCAAGAAGTAAATTTTTGGTGATAATCTTGAATATTTTTTACAGGTATGATATACTTAACTCATTGATATGATAAATATAAATTGGTATGGATTTTTCTAAGATGTGATTCTTATTTTCGCCATACACTCATTATGGGTGTATGGCGATTTTTATTTTACGCAAGGGGTGTTAATATGGGCGTTAAAACGGAAAACAAAATGGCTTATGAACCTGTCAACAAACTTATAATTCAAATGTCGGCACCGCCGCTGATTTCAATGTTTTTTCAGTATTCATACAACCTTGTTGACAGTATGTTTGTTGCGGGAATAAATGAACAGGCACTTGCGGCAGTATCGCTTGCATTCCCGATTACAACGCTTATGAATGCGTTGTCCGTGTGGATAGGTGTGGGTGTTAATGTTTTGATTGCAGGTTATTTGGGACAGAAAAATCAGCAAAAGGCAAATTCTGCAGCGGCTCTCGGAGTGGTAATTTCGGTAGTTGTCGGAGTGCTGATAAATTTCCTTTCGCTTTTCATAATAAATCCCTATTATTCGGCTTTTACGCAAAACAAAGAGATTTTTGAATACGGAATTGCGTATATGAGCGTTTGCGTTTTTATGCAGATACCAAATATGGTGCATATTGTAATTCAAAAAATACTTCAGGCAACAGGCAATATGATTGCTCCGATGTGGTTTCAAATTGCAGGTGTTGTATTCAATTTTGTGTTTGACCCTTTGCTCATTTTCGGCATAGGTCCGTTTCCGAAAATGGGTGTGGTCGGAGCTGCAGTTGCCACGGTTTTAGGCTATGTTGTTTCAACAATCATTGCGTTGATACAGCTGTTTCTTACAAAACAAAAGGTTAAGCCGGTGTTTAAAAACTGCCTTGAACCGCAGATGATAAAGCTGATATTTTCCTACGGATTGCCCTCGTTTGTTATGAATGCGTTGGGAGCATTCACCGTGAATTTTGCAAATATGTTTTTGGTGCGATATTCGGACACGGCGGTTGCATTTTTCGGAGCATATTTCAAGGTTCAGCAGTTGATTTTTATGACGGTGAACGGACTGATTCAGGGCTGTTTGCCTATAATGCGGTTTAATTACAGAGCAAAAGAGTACGGTCGCCTTAAACAAGCAAATAAGAGCGGAACAATTATCGCGACTGTTATGATGATTGTCGGTATGCTCTTGGTGCTGATTTTCCCGAAAGAGATATTGTTTTTGTTTTCGGCGTCGGAAGAAATGTGTGCTTTTGGAGTGCCAGCTATGAGAATTATGTCACTCGGATTTGTGTTCAGCGGCTTTTCCGCAATGATTGCAACCTATGAACAGGCAACAGACAGTATTATGCCCGGCGTTGTAGTTCAACTGTTGCGACAGGGCGTGCTGTTAGTCCCCGTAATTTGGCTTTTAAACAGCGCTGTTCAAATGACAGGCATATGGCTTGCGTTCCCAATTACAGAATTTGTCACATTTCTTGTTGCTGTTGTATTTGCAAAAATTAAAAATCATTGAATAAATAAAAATAACAACTGCCAAAACCCGATATAATGGATTTTGGCGGTTGTTTGTTATTTAAAATATGTTTAATTTTAAATTGTTTTTGCAAAAACATTATCAGATGATTTTGCTCTGAAAATTGTTTTTACGAGCAGGAATGTTATATAAACATAAAGTGCGGTGTAGATGATTGCCGTGAATTTAAGGCTAATAAGCTCGTAGGAGAACAGATAGTAGCAATAGCCTCTCAGGCTTATAAGCGTTGACACAATCGGAATCCACAAATGCTTTGCACTTACTGCCGCATAGACAATTAAAATAATGTCAAGCAGATAACCGTAGCGTTCGTGCATTGACGAAAGAAACATGATACAGGTGAACACAGTCCACGCTGTTGTCAGAAGAAAAGTTTCAAGGCTTTTCAAATCAACCTTTTTATAGATGATAATGCACATCATAATTCCGAGTACGGCAATTGTCAGAAAGACCGAAAACTGCTTGAACAGATAATAATATGTCATATCGTTTCCGTCACATATTAGTGCATAAAAGTTCGGACAGTTCATCTGAATAAGCTTTCCGTAGTCGGTCTGTTCAGCGTAGATTGTGATAATATCGATAAACGGTCTACCCATAATAATTGCAGGCAGGCACATTATCACATCAACCGCAGGAATTATAAAGAAATGCAGAATCGAAATTTTCTTTGTCGAAATCCAGTAATAAAGCAGAACGGGAATGATGAATACGGTCTGCAACTTGAATGCAAACGCAACGCCGATGAACACAAACGATGCAATCGGCTTGTCTTTGTGCAAAAACAGTATTGCAAGGATTATAAACGAGGTGTAAATTGAATCGCATTGCGCCCAAAACGATGAGTTAAAAATCACCGTTGCCGAAAGAAGTACGGCTGAGTAGGTGAGTATCGCTTTGAGCCGTCGGTTATTCTTTGCAAACGAATAAACAAGCATTGCGGTTGAAATTGCAAGTACAAAGTCAAAGATTATTGATACGATTTTGTACGCATACAGAGCATTTAGCGGCAAAAGAGTCATAAGATAGATTATGACTTGATACGGAATGTTGTAGTTACCCACCTGAGTTGCAAGCCCCGTAAAATCATTCAGCTTGATTATGCTCCACCACGAATTTAAAAAGCTGTTGAAATCATCGCTTTGAAAATCCATTCCGCAGGCTCTGAGGAAAATTGCAATAATCGTTACCGCAACGAGTAAAAATAAAAGAATGTGTTTTTTTATAAAGTCAATGACTTTGCTTTCTGCTTTTGTCATAGAGAAAATTCCTGTTCGGGTTTAAATAAAACCGATTTTCTTCATAACCTTGCCCATTGTGCGGCTGCTGATTTTAAGGGCAATTTCATCGGCTTTTCTGTAACAGCTTTCAAGATATGCCTTGTCTGCAACAAGCTTTTCGTAGCGTTCACGAATCGGACGAAGTTCTTCAACAACTGCCTCGCCTACAGCTGTCTTGAAGTCGCCGTAGCCCTTGCCGTCAAAATCCTTTTCAATCTGCTCGTATGAAAGACCTGTAACTGCGCTGTAAATTGCCATAAGGTTATTTACGCCGTCTTTGCCCTCCGCATAGCGAACCTTTGCCTCGCTGTCCGTAACGGCTCTCTTGAACTTCTTCATTATAACCTCGGGTGCATCAAGAAGATGTACACAGCCGTTGACATTTTCATCGGACTTGCTCATCTTTCTTGTCGGGTCCTGAAGACTCATAACCCTTGCACCGTTCTTTGGAATGAAACCGTCCGGAATCTTGAACACATTGCCGTAAATACCGTTAAAACGCTCTGCAATGTTTCTTGTAATCTCAATGTGCTGTTTCTGGTCTGCACCGACAGGCACTTTGTCAGCCTGATAGAGAAGAATGTCGGCAGCCATGAGTACGGGATATGTGAAAAGACCGGCGTTGATGTTGTCGGCGTGCTTTGCAGACTTGTCCTTGAACTGCGTCATACGCGAGAGCTCGCCGAACATGGTGTAGCAGTTGAGCACCCAGCCGAGCTGGGTGTGCGCGGGCACATGGCTCTGGATGAAGAGCGTGTTCTTTTCCGGGTCGAGACCGCAGGCGATGTATTGCGCGAGCTGCTCGATGGTGCGGCGGCGCAGGTCGGCGGGGTTCTGCCGCACGGTGATCGAGTGCAGGTCGGCCATGAAATAATAGCAGTCAAAGATCTCGGCGCGCTCGCTCCAGTTTTTGATCGCGCCCAAATAAGACCCGAGCGTCAGATCACCGGAGGGCTGGATGCCGGAGAGCATCACTTTTTTTGCTGTTTTTTCTTCCATTTTGATTACTTCCTTAACTGTTGTGCTGAAAATTCGTATTTGTTCGAATATTGTACCACAACCTGTGGTGGAATACAACACAGAAAGTTCCTTGACAATCCATGCGATGTAAAATAAGATATAAATAATTATGGTTTATCTATCCGGAGGATACAGAGAATATGAAAGATCAAAAGTGGTTTGAAGACATGGAGCAGCGCATCCCGCACGGCGAGGTGCGCACCCGCTTTGCACCGAGCCCGACGGGCTATATGCACGTCGGCAATCTGCGCACGGCGCTGTATACGTACCTGATCGCGCGGCACGCCGGCGGTAAGTTCATCCTGCGCATTGAGGACACCGACCAGGGCCGTTACGTTGAGGGCGCTGTGGATGTCATCTACAACACCCTG
>OHCW01001075.1_pt1 | contig 11690 bp, 9 predicted proteins | sample 1566781 | NCBI WGS metagenome assembly OHCW01 (sample SAMEA3879590, study PRJEB24766) | human gut metagenome | biome: human-associated habitat; feature: feces | place: USA | collected 1985/1987 | reverse complement strand
ACGATATTAAAAGAAAGGAAATATGTGATAATTAACTTCCTAATTATCATACAAGCTTGTATAATGAAAAAAGGCGAAAAGAAGAAAGGAATAAAAAGTGTTGTATGAAACAGGAAAGTAAGGTCGGCTATCGTGATATCCTGCGTCAGACCGAGTATATGAAAATTATGATAGCAGCGTTGATCAACCGGTTCGGGGATTCCATTGACGCAATTGCAACCACATGGATTGTCTATGAAATCACAGGAAATGCCGCATGGTCGGCTATCATTTATGGTGTGAATAGAATCCCATCTATTATCATTACGCCGTTAGCCGGAGCATGGGTAGAGGGGCAGAAAAAGAAAACAATTATGATTGTCACGGATTTGATACGTGCGTTCTGTGTTGCATTTGTGGCAACCGGGTATCTGTTCGGATTTTTACAGGCATGGATGCTGCTGGTTACAACTTTGACGATTTCTACGGTAGAGGCATTCCGGGGACCGGCAAGTGCTGCATTGACGCCAAAGGTGCTGGAAAAAGAATACTATGAATATGGAATATCGTTATCGACAACCTTGTCAAGTATGGTAGAATTAATCGGAACGGCTGTTGCAGCGGCAATTATAGCTGTAATTGGAACTTCCGGTGCAATTTACGTGGATATGACAACTTTTTTGCTGTCCGCACTGATCATTGTATTTGTAAATACAAAAGAGCAGGGGCTTGTCAAGCAGAAATTTGACCGCAAGACGTATGTGAAAGATCTGGCAGATGGATTTTCTTATGTGAAAAAAGATGCAATAATCCGCATTTTTTTACTTTTGGCGGTTTTTTTGAATGCAATTTTAGTTCCATTGAATAGTTTGCAGGCACCCCTTGCCGGTGATATATTGGGCGGTGGAGCGGAGATATTATCGATTCTTGGAATCTCCATAACCGTAGGTATGCTGCTTGGATCCGTCACTTATCCAATGGTACAGCGTATTATTCTGGGAAAGGGGCTTTGGATTGCGAGTGGTTTGGGGATTGCTTTGTTTTATATTATGCTCCCGGTGTGCAGACCGCTTTATACAAGCCGGATTTTGGTTTATGCGTTTACCGCAGTATTTAGCTTTATTCTGGGATATACGGTGGCATTGGTAAATTCGCATTTGAGTGTGTTTGCAGTAAAAAGAATCCGCACAGATTACCTTGCCAGAATATCCGGCATTACAACCGCGGCAGGTGCAGCATCCATGCCTGTGGCATCGTTTCTGGTGAGTATCGTTGTTGCATATGTGGATACATCAGCAATATTTATTACTTCTGGTGTGCTGGCACTGATTGTGACTGTGTGCATGTTTTTTTCCAGAACACTTGGACAAGAGGAAACTGATACGGTTGCAGAAGATGTAGAAATGGTGTGATCATGAGTTGGGATTAATATTGAATTGACACAATATAGATTATTATGGTCTTATTAAAGGAAGTGAGTATAAGCATCATCGATGGCATGCGAAAAGGCAGAGATCAGAGCCAGGGTTTATAAGGAGAAAAACATTGAACACGTATATATATAAAACAAAAAAATATATTATCGCCCAGATTTTATGGGATTTGGCAGGTGTTATCTGTCTGGCTTTTTCACCATTGCTTCAACAATGGCTGTTTGATTATGGGCTGCAAAGCCCTCTCAAAAAGATTGTGATGGTGATATTGGCGTATGGTGCATTACTGGTCTTTTATACTTTATCACAGTATTTTTGTGCGTTGTATGCATTTAAAGGCGGAATAAAATTCGAAAATTTACTGAAAAGAGATTTTTTGTATTCTTTGTTTCATATGGAATCTTCAAAGTTCTATAAGCATTCCATTGGCGAATATGTTTCCTTACAGGGAAATGATATTACAGCGTTAGAGCAGGATTATCTGGAACCGGTTATCAGTATCATACGCTGCGTAAACATGATAATTGTGTATGGTGTCGTGCTGTTTTTCGGAGTTGACTGGAGAATTGCGCTGGTGATAATTCTGACTTCGATATTTGCGATCCTGATACCGAGAATGATAGGAAAATCGCTGACTGACGCAAGAAGTACATATCAGGAACAGATGGCGGAGTACGTTACAGAGATTACGGATTTATTGGAAGGTTTTCGTGTTATTAATCAGATGACGGTAGGAAAAATAATTGATAAGCATGAACACGTTTTAAATGAAACAGCAGAAAAGCGGTATCAGTATGGGAAAAAGAAGAGCATGGTATTAGGCGTGAGCGAATTAACGACTAAATTGGTGAAAATATTTACATTTGCAGTGGTGGCAGTTCTTTTTTATAAGCATGAGATCACAGTGGGAGTCGGAGTTGCCACACTTAGTTATGTATCTTCTTTCATCGAACCAATCGACACTGTCCTCTATAATTTCACAGCAATACAGTCCATGAAGGACGTGAAGAAAAAAGTATTAGCTTATACGCAGGATACGCATGCCACAGTCCTGCCGGGAAAGAAAAAATTAAATTCAGATATAACATTGGAAAATGTGACATTCAAAAGGGAAAATTTTGCATTGGAAAATGTAAATTTAACAATTAAAAAAGGCATGAAGTATGCCGTTATCGGACACAGCGGAGCAGGAAAATCAACCTTGTTCAAACTTATTATGGGGTATGAAAAAAACAGTTCCGGCGTTATCAGATTAGATGGAGAAGATATCAAAAACTATGACATTTCTGAATTAATATCCTATACCGATCAGAACGAACATATTTACAGAGCGGGGATCGTAGATAATATAACCGTTTTTCATTCTTATCCAATGGAAGGGATCGACAGCGTAGGAAAGAATATCTGGTCGGAATTTTTTGAAGAGATATTCAACAGAAAAGAAAAAGAATGTCAGCGTTTTAGTGGAGGGGAAAAACAGGCAGTCGCATTTTTGCGTATGGCAGCAAAAAATGCAGAGGTGATACTTCTCGATGAGCCGTTTTCTGCAATGGATGCAAAAATGAAATCGGCAGTAGAACATTATCTGTTTACAGGAAAAGAGTTTGAAGGAAAAACCGTTTTAGTCATTACACATGATACAAGAGAAGAAAGCCTTTCGCAGTATGATGGAATCATACATGTTGGAGAGAATGGCATTTATGTGGAATAAATGCCTGTTACATTTGATATTTACCCGGAATTCATTGAGACTAAAATGCATCGGGTAGATACGATCGACAGGGTATATGAAGAAAAACTCATGGAAGAAAAGTGGTCAAGAAATAAGACACTGCAACGTTATAAAAAGAAAATAAATTCTTTTTCAGAATTGGAAAATACGATCTGTAAACTGAATGGAGCTTTCGGTGAGCGAGAAGAATATCATAAAAGTTTGGAAGAATTAATAACGGCATATGGAACAAGAAGAATTCATACAAAAGATTCAACGGCATGGATCAACTTTAGAGGATGTTATTGCAAAAATAATGGATATCATTACTGCGTTTGATATTTATGAGGATTATTATTACTGGCCACTAATTAGGACATAGGGGGATATGGAAATTAATAACAAATATGATTCAGAACATATGGATAATCGCAATTTCATAATAAAACGACACAGATATTGACATAATATATATAAATATGGTACTCTCTTAAAAAGAGGTGAGAAAATGTTAAAAACTTATCTGATGGAAAATTATGGATATAATGAACCTATTTTTTTGAATGACTTGACAATTCAGGGATTGTCTGAAAATGCAGTTCGGCAGGCCGTGAAACGACTTGTTGCTAATGGTTTTTTGGAACGGTATGATAATGGAATCTATTATATTCCAAAGCGTGACGGATTACTTGGGAAGAGTTATCTTGATCCGTCGCTGGTTATTATGCGCAAATATATACAAAGTAAATCAGAGATTTATGGGTATGTCACAGGAGAATCATTTGCCAATCAGTTAGGATTAACAACGCAGATGCCAGCGGTGATTGAAGTGGTTACAAATCGTGAGGCGACGAATGGCCGTACTATAACAGTGGGAAGTGAAAGAGTTAGAATAAAAAAGGCTCCGATTATGGTTTCAGATTCGAATGCTGATCTTCTACAGTTACTTGACAGTATTGGACAGGCAGAAAAGTACACGGAGCTGTCAATTCATGAGACAATAGATATATTGATTTCTTATGTGAGAAAGAAATGTTTTACGAAAGATCAGTTGTCGGAAGTGATTCCGGCATTAACTGGTGCAACGGCAAAGAAATTGATCGAATGGGGAATGATTTATGAATTTGCATCATGATGAAGTAAGAAAACAGCGTTCAACATTAGCAGTTTGTCCATCAGCAAAAGAAAATGTATGTGTGACGGATATTTTATATGAAATTATAGAAAAAGAGACTTATAAAAAAGATTATGAGGAAATAACATTAGGTTTGCTATTTGTGCCAGAAACCTACGATACAGTTATTCAAAGCATAAAAAAGATTGCAGATAGTGGAATCTGGAATTAGAATAAATGGCGGATTTTACACCGCCACTTTTTCTATTCAATCTTCACAAACTCCGGTTTCCGCTCCCGGAACACCGTAAAGTAATCAAAGCCGGCGTCCTTTAATATAGAAGGAACTTTTGCAAAATCAAATGCAACATGTTCCGGTTTGTGGGCGTCGGCACCGATCGTGATGATATCGCCGCCAAGTTCCCGGTAACGCCGGATGATCTCCTCAGTTGGATTCGGGTGGCCAAGACCGTACTTGAAGCCACCGGTGTTCAGCTCAATCCCTTTTCCGAGGGAGATAAGTTTTCGTAAAATTTCATCGATCACATCCTGATATTCTTTCCAGTCATAATTTTCATTGGAGGTCGGACCGTAGCGGACAACATAGTCGAGGTGTCCATATACGTCGAAATCATGGTAACTTTCTATATTTTCAAGGATTGATTCAAAATATTCGCGGTAGGCGGCTTTCTCTGTTCGTTTTTCATAAAAAGCCGCATAATATGGGTCGAGTCCATGCACAACATGGGAGGAACCTATGACAAAATCAAATGGGTACTGCGATAAAATATCCGTGTACAGCGCAGCTAGATGCGGCTGTAAGCCAAGCTCAATGCCGAGGCGTACCGGAAGCTTTGCGGCATATTTTTCCTGATAGGCAAGTACGGACGAAGTATAATTTGGCAGATCGAGAAGAAAAATATCCGGCTCCTCAGGATAATCAATATCAAGATGATCTGTAAAGCAGATCCCGGCAAGTCCTTTTTCAATAGCAGAAGAGATCATTTCTTCCTGCGGGGCTTCACTGTCCCCGGAAAACTGGCTGTGCATGTGTGTGTCCCAGAGCCGGTAATGCGAAAATTTGGTTTCCATAAAATCTATATTCCTTTCCGTGAAAAAATTATTAGTAAAATTAATAATTAAAAATTTCTAAAAATACAGCGGCTAAGTTATAATAAAACGCCTGTATCATGCATTAATCTGATATCTAATATAACTTATTTTACAAGAAAATGGAATAGATTGTACGTGATTTTGTACAAAGTGAATGAAAAACATAGTCGAAAAACAAATATAGTGAAAAATTTAACAAACTCATGAAAAACACTTGAACTTTATACAGAAATTGGTTAAAATAAAGGAAGCTTGGGAACAATAGTTTTCCAAAAGTATATTTTATACAATTCTAGGAGGAATTTAAAATGGCAGTAAGAGTAGCAATTAATGGTTTTGGCCGTATTGGTCGTCTTGCTTTCAGACAGATGTTCGGAGCAGAAGGATATGAAGTAGTAGCAATCAACGATTTAACAAGCCCTAAAATGTTAGCACACTTGTTAAAATATGATTCTTCTCAGGGAAAATATGAGCACGCTGATGAAGTATCTTACACAGATGATTCTATCATCGTTTGCGGAAAAGAAATCAAAATCTACGCATTTCCAGATGCAAACAACTGCCCATGGGGTGAATTAAAAGTTGACGTTGTATTAGAGTGTTCTGGATTCTACACAAGCAAAGAGAAAGCTCAGGCTCATATCAATGCAGGTGCAAGAAAAGTTGTTATTTCCGCTCCAGCTGGTAACGATCTTCCAACAATCGTTTACAACACAAACCATAAAACATTAAAACCAACAGATACAATTATTTCTGCAGCTTCTTGTACAACAAACTGCTTAGCACCTATGGCTGATGCATTAAACAAATATGCACCAATCCAGTCTGGTATCATGGTAACAATCCATGCTTACACAGGTGATCAGATGACTCTTGATGGACCTCAGAGAAAAGGTGATTTAAGAAGATCCCGTGCAGCAGCAGTTAACATCGTTCCTAACAGCACAGGTGCTGCAAAAGCAATCGGTCTTGTTATCCCTGAGTTAAACGGTAAATTAATCGGATCTGCTCAGCGTGTACCAACCCCAACAGGTTCTACAACAATCTTAACAGCAGTTGTTAAGAAAGCTGGCGTAACAAAAGAAGACATCAATGCAGCTATGAAAGCAGCAGCTAACGAGTCTTTCGGTTACAACGAGGATGAGATCGTTTCTTCCGATATCGTAGGAATGAGATTTGGTTCATTATTCGATGCAACTCAGACAATGGTTAATCAGGTATCTGATGACCAGTACGAAGTTCAGGTTGTTTCATGGTATGACAACGAGAACTCTTACACATCTCAGATGGTTCGTACAATCAAATACTTCAGTGAGTTAGCATAATCGACGGGTTACGATAACTATATGCGACTTTTAGCAGGTCCGGTCCTATTGGACCGGGCCTGTTTTTATACCTCAATTATATAAAAGGAGGACATATTTTATGTCATTAAACAAAAAATCAGTAGACGACATTAATGTAAAGGGAAGAAGAGTACTTGTAAGATGTGATTTCAACGTTCCGTTAAAAGAAGGAAAGATCACAGATGAGACCCGTATCAACGCAGCACTTCCTACAATCAAAAAATTAATCAATGATGGCGGAAAGGTTATCCTTTGCTCTCATCTTGGAAAAGTTAAAAATGGACCAAACGAAGGTGAGTCATTAGCTCCTGTAGCTGTAAAACTTTCTGAAAAACTTGGCAAAGATGTAAAATTCATCTCTGATTATCATGTAACAGGTGAGGAAACTACCAAAGCTGTTGCTGAAATGAACGAGGGAGATGTAATCTTATTACAGAATACACGTTTCCGTGGTGCTGAGGAGACAAAGAACGGCGAAGAGTTCAGCAAAGAGTTGGCTGATCTTGCAGACGATTATGTATGCGACGCATTCGGTTCCTCCCACAGAGCACATGCTTCTGTTGCAGGCGTTACAAAATTCATCACTGCAAAGGGTGGTTCTAACGTAGTTGGTTACTTAATGCAGAAAGAGATCGATTTCCTTGGAAACGCTGTTGAAAATCCGGTAAGACCGTTCGTAGCAATCCTTGGTGGTGCAAAAGTTGCAGATAAATTAAATGTTATCTCTAACTTATTAGAGAAATGCGATACATTAATCATCGGTGGTGGTATGGCATATACTTTCTTAAAAGCACAGGGATATGAGATCGGTAAATCTTTAGTAGATGATACTAAGATCGATTACTGTAAAGAGATGATGGCAAAAGCAGAAAAACTTGGAAAGAAATTACTCCTTCCGGTAGATGCTGTAACCATCGCAGATTTCCCAAACCCGATCGATGCTCCGGTAGAAGTTGTTGTATGTGACGTAAAAGATATGCCGGCTGACAGAGAAGGATGTGATATCGGACCGAAGACTCAGGAATTATACGCTGACGCAGTAAAATCTGCTAAGACTGTTGTATGGAACGGACCGATGGGCGTATTCGAGAACCCGACATTAGCAGCTGGTACGATTGCAGTTGCAAAAGCACTTGCTGATACAGATGCTACAACAATCATCGGTGGTGGTGATTCCGCAGCAGCAGTGAACCAGTTAGGATTCGGTGACAAGATGACACACATTTCTACCGGTGGTGGAGCTTCTCTTGAATTCTTAGAGGGTAAAGAATTACCAGGCGTTGCAGCTGCTAATGATAAATAAGAGCATCCGTGTAATATTATACATTCATGAAAGAAGGAAAGATATAATGGCAAGAAAGAAAATAGTAGCCGGAAACTGGAAAATGAACATGACTCCAAGCCAGGCTGTAAAATTAGTAGAAGAGTTAAAACCACTTGTAGTAAGTGATGACGTAGAAGTTGTTTACTGTGTACCTGCAATCGATATCGTTCCGGTTGTAGAGGCAGTAAAAGGAACCAACGTAGCAGTTGGAGCTGAGAATATGTACTTCGAAGAAAAAGGTGCATATACAGGAGAAATTTCCGCAGAGATGTTAGTAGACGCAGGCGTAAAATATGTTGTATTAGGACACTCTGAGAGACGTGATTACTTCAAAGAAGATGATGTTTTATTAAATAAAAAAGTATTAAAGGCTTTCGAAAAAGGACTTACACCAATCCTTTGCTGTGGCGAGACATTAGAGCAGAGAGAGATGGGAATCACTCTGGACTGGATCCGTTTACAGATCAAATCCGATCTGAAAGACGTAACAGCAGAGCAGGTTGCTTCCATGGTAATCGCTTACGAGCCAATCTGGGCAATCGGAACAGGTAAGACAGCTACAACCGAGCAGGCTGAAGAAGTTTGTAAAGCAATCCGTGAGTGCATTGCAGAAGTATATGGAACAGACACAGCTGAGGCAGTCCGTATCCAGTACGGTGGATCTGTAAATGCAGGTAATGCAGCAGAATTATTTGCACAGCCGGATATCGATGGTGGTTTAGTAGGTGGAGCTTCCTTAAAAGCTGACTTCGGTAAGATCGTTAATTACAAATAAAACTTCATTTGTAGGAAAATAGACACCTGTTTGGCAGGTTTGAAAATTTACAAAGTAAGTTTATAAGCGAACGGGTTTTTTATCAGAAGTGGTAGAAAACCCGTTTTAAATAAGTTATAATTCTATCGGTAAGTGAAAAATAATATTTTACGATGGAGAAACAAGATGTCTGGAAAGTGCAGAAAGATAATGTATGCACTTGTAGTGACAGTATTTGCTGCTTTTTTATGGATGATCTGCTGTGAGAATGACCGGAAAGTGTCCGATAAAGCTATCGGCGAGACAACAGTACAGAGTATGCGTTCTGGGGAAAAGACAGTTTCGCTGGAGCAGAGTGATATACCGAAAATAGAGATTGAGGATCTGACAGATGCATTTACTGTGATTTTACAGTATGCTCCGAAAGATATGCTTGCAGGCTGTACGGTGGATGAATCATTTTTGATGTGGTTTTATGCGCAGTATGGCAGGGATGCAGTGATACACATCGCATTTGATGTGCTGGATGGCGGGAATGACCCGGATGTCTGGTATGAGGAAACCGGAAATTCTATCCATGTGCTGTGGCTGCTATATTGCAGGGACAGTGGATTTGGACAGCATGAACTGGAAAACGTATATTGGATGCAGACAGCGGCTGCCTCGGAAATGGTATTTGGATTCGCCGGTGATATTAATTTCGCAGAGAACTGGTATACAACCGAGTATATGAAAGAACAGCCGGATGGGTTGCGGGATTGCTTTTCAGAAGATTTACTTGCGCAGATGCAGGGCGTAGATGTGATGATCATGAATAATGAATTTACCTACGCAAATAAAAAAGGGGCAACATCAGTTTACGGCAAAGCTTACACATTTCGTGCCGACCCGCAGAAGGCAGAATTGTTGGAAATATTTGGAACCGACACAGTGACACTGGCGAATAATCATGTCTATGATTATGGGAAAAGAGGATTTCTTTCCACGTTAGATGTATTGGATCAGGAGGGCATTCCTTATTCGGGCGCCGGAAGAAATCTCAAAGATGCATCGAAAATTATTTATTATGTGATGAATGGACGTAAAGTTGCCTTTGTATCGGCAACACAGATTGAGCGTTCCAAACAGTATACAAAGGCTGCAACCGAAACGGAACCGGGTGTTTTGAAAGCGTTACATCCGGAAAAATTTTTGAAAATAGTAGAGGAGGCAGCACAAAACAGCGACTATGTGATCGCAGAAGTGCACTGGGGAACAGAAGGGATGCTTTATCCGGATCAGTCACAGCGGCATCTGGCAGAACAGATCGCACAGGCAGGAGCAGATGTGATCATAGGAGGACATCCGCACCGGCTTCAGGGCGTTGCCTTTGTGGGTGATGTTCCAATTGCATATAGTCTTGGAAATTTCTGGTTTTCCACCGGAACATTGTATACAACACTGTCAAAAGTTACTATTACAGAGGATGGAACAGTAAAACTTTCTTTTGTCCCTTGTATACAGCAGAATCTTACAACAAGGATTCTTACAGAACCGGAAGAACGATCAGATTTTTATGAATATCTGGCTTCTATTTCTGCAGATATCGGAATTGATGTGGACGGGGTGGTTTATCATAAAAATGCGGATGACTATCCGGCAGGAGAGATTTTATATGACTCTGATACAAGCCGGACAGATATTATCGGGATGGCTGATAATGAGGGGGACGCGATTGATATTGTCGGTAACCTGAGAGAAGACCGGTAATTTAATTTTGGAATAGTGACTGCAGATTCTAAATCTATGATTTCCTATAGATAAATGAGATATGTGTCGTACAGGCACCTCAAAGTTTAAGAAGAAGAGAGGATAAGAACATGAGTAAAAAACCTACTGTATTAATGATTTTAGATGGATACGGTTTAAATGACAGAACAGACGGAAACGCTGTTGCACAGGCAAAAACACCTGTCATGGATCAGTTAATGAAAGAATATCCGTTTGTAAAAGGAAATGCCAGCGGTCTCGCTGTAGGTCTTCCGGATGGACAGATGGGTAACTCTGAAGTTGGACATATGAACATGGGCGCAGGAAGAATTGTATATCAGGAGCTCACAAGAATCACGAAAGAGATCAACGATGGTGATTTCTTCAAAAATCAGGCTTTATTAGACGGAATGGAGAACGTGAAGAAAAATAATTCTGATCTTCATTTATATGGACTTCTTTCTGATGGTGGTGTCCACAGCCATATCACACATGTTTATGGTTTACTCGAACTCGCCAAGAGAGAGGGAATTAAGAATGTCTATGTACACTGTTTCTTAGACGGACGTGATACAGCACCTACTTCCGGAAAGGGATTTATCGAGGCACTGGAAGCAAAGATGGCAGAGCTTGGTGTTGGTAAGATTGCTTCTATCTCTGGACGTTACTATGCTATGGATCGTGATAACAGATGGGATCGTGTAGAAAAAGCATATAATGTTCTCACAAAAGGAGAGGGTGAGCAGGCAGAGAGTGCAGTTGCAGCAATGGACGCTTCTTATGCAAAAGATGTGACAGATGAGTTCTTCGTTCCAACAGCTATCACAGAGAACGGAAAACCGGTTGCTACGATCAAAGATAATGACACAGTTATTTTCTTTAATTTCCGTCCGGACCGTGCACGTGAGCTCACAAGAGCATTCTGTATGGATGAGTTTGATGGTTTCGAGAGAGGCGCAAGAAAGAATGTTGCTTATATCTGCTTCACAGAATATGACGCAACCATTCCAAACAAAGAAGTTGCATTCAAGAAAGTAGAACTGAAAAATACATTTGGCGAATATCTTGCAGCACACGGTATGAAACAGGCAAGAATCGCAGAGACAGAGAAATATGCTCATGTAACATTTTTCTTTAACGGTGGTGTAGAAGAACCAAACGAGGGAG
>OHCW01001070.1_pt1 | contig 11793 bp, 6 predicted proteins | sample 1566781 | NCBI WGS metagenome assembly OHCW01 (sample SAMEA3879590, study PRJEB24766) | human gut metagenome | biome: human-associated habitat; feature: feces | place: USA | collected 1985/1987 | reverse complement strand
ATTGACTATCTACTCAAGGTTTTTAAGGATAGTTAAATCTCATGCGCCAGCCCTGATAAAAAACCAGGCTGACGCGCTGATTTCTGTCCCCTCCTGCGTGCTCTTAGTCACAATTTTAGTAATTTGGAGGAATAATTCAAAATTCAAAATATGGACAGAAACCGAACAGTCGCCGGCCTTGATGTCCACAAAGATAGCATTTATCTTTGTATTATGGGACATGACGGGGTCATTATTTTTGAAAAAACCTACGGAGTGCTCACTCCGGACCTCCGTCAGATGTGTCAGGACATGGTCGAGCGAGGAGTCACGGAAGCAGCCATGGAGAGCACGGCAGTCTATTGGGTGCCGGTGTGGAACGAGCTTTGCGAGTCAATGGAACTCAAGCTTGTGAACCCATACTTCATCAAGCAGCTTCCCGGCCGCAAGAGCGATGTAAAGGATGCTCAATGGATAGCCGAGTGTCTGCTTAAGAACCTCATAAGAGGCAGCTTTGTGCCCGAGCCGATTGTCCAGGATATGCGCAAACTCAACCGCCGCATATTCGACCTGCAGGAGGACATCACCTACTACACCAACAAACTTGACGCGGCCCTGCATAGGTGCGGATTCCGTCTCAGCAACTATGTCTGCAAGATTACAGGCAAAAGTTACCGCAAGGCCGTTGCCTCGATTGCGGAGGGGAAGACAGATCCGGGAACAATCCTTAAATGTATCCACGGACGTGTGATAAACAAGCATGGCCGGGAGACATTGCTTGCCGCCGTCACCGCTTCGTTCTCCCAGACAGACATAACGGTAATCAGACAGTACTGGGAACTGATTGCCGTGTATCTGCGTCAGTCAGAGGAATGCCAGTCACAGCTGACAGCCTTGTGCGAAAGTAATTTCCCCACCGAATACAAACGGCTTCAGACCATCCCCGGTGTCAAGGAACGCGCCGCCACAGCCATAATTGCGGAGACCGGAGTGGATATGAAGATGTTTGCCACAGCCGCAGCGCTTGTGGGATGGTGCGGACTCAAGCCCAGGAACGACGTCAGCAACGGACGGTACAAAAGCCGAAAAATCACGCATGGCAACAAATACCTTCGCCATATACTCATCGAGATATCATGGACTGCGTCAAGAACACGAAACTGTTTCTTCTCCAATTTCAGTTACATACAGGTCACACAGAAACGCAAGAGCAAGATGAAGATACAGGTGGCAATCGCCAGAAAGATACTTGTCGCCGTATGGCACATGCTATCCAAAGAAGAGGACTTCATCGACATCTATCTCAAACGCCTTGAGGAACAAAGACTGATGGAGGAGAAACTCAAATCACTTGAATCGAAAATGGCCTGACGGCCTTTCGACATACCTTCCGGTGCAATGTAATTAACTTTGTGGTGCATCGCAGCCCGGTTCGCAAATTTGCAAAGGCATTGGAAGGAGTTGGACACCGGCATAAGCTAACCAAGCTTGTAGAGGAAAGTAACAATCTTATATCGCTATCTGTCGCTCAACCGCCACGGATTTGATCACTATGCCCGTATGTCAGAAAATGTGGCAGACTTTGCCTTTTTTGATGCTATTCCTGTATGATGTTGACAAATACGTTTTAGAGGAAAGTTACGAATAATATGCAAGATGCTTTTCTCCATTTTGCTTTTTTTGCACTTGCAGGCACTTCATGTGTTAATAAACATTAAAGGCGCTTGCGACTGACGATGGAATTGTAATTTTGCAGGCGAAAGCAACAGGGTGACGCCCCTCGAAAGGCGTCTTAAAAGGGAACGGGGTTAGAAGCCCCGGCAGACCCGCTGCCGTAAGTCTCACACCAAAAGGTCGTTGCGACCCGAGCGCCACTGTCGACATCAGATGGGAAGGCCTCGCACCGACAAGAGACGAGCCGGAAGACCTGCCCGTTGCCGACAACCCGCCGACAGCTCTCGCGGAATAGAGCTAAGGGTGTCAGAACAGACGGCTGCGCCGGTTTGCGCGTATCGTTCCGTCAGATTCATTGGCATCTGTTCTTGTCCGCCGAAAGCTGAGGGCTTTTGAACGACAGGAACAAAATTAAATAAAATTATGCCAATGAAAATTTTACACAGACTGATGCTATTGACGCTCATTCTCGCTTCAGCGCTTCCCGGTTACGGAGCGTGGAGCGAAGCCGACGGCGTCTACTACATCAAAAACGGCGACGGCCTCGAAGAGGCGTTCACCGTCGACGGCTCGATCACTTACTGCAATCCGGGCACAAACGTTCCGTCGTATAAAGACAACGGCGCCGTGTTCGTTCCGAAGAACGCAGGAGAGGTAATCTCGATAGAGGTTCTCGAGAATACATGCGACAACTCCTGTTACGTGCTCGTCTACGACGGCGCAATCGCCAAAGTCGGCTACGGCACCAGCGACGGAAAAGACCAGTCGGGCTATCTCCCCGCCGGCTGGAAGCTCAAGCTTCAGAACGGGTCGGCCGGAACAACCTACACCTCAGAGTCGGCCGACGGCAAACTCAGTCTCGGCTTCTCGTCGAAATCAGGCTCGAAAGGCACGGTGAAAATCCGCATCTCTTCGGTAAAAGCCACCGACATGGAATATAAGAGCGTTTCGGCCCTGACCGACATTGCCCGTCCGCGCCGTGGCGCCAGAAATCAGATTCTTGCCCCCTCCCCCGCCCTGTTTGACAATGTGCGCCTGTCGACGTCGGCCACACCGACCGACGAAACCGTCGTAGCCACCGCCGAGGGAGGCATCCTCGCCGTCACGAGCGGCAGCCTGCGTCCGGGCGCGAACAAATATTATGTCGTTGCCGACATCCAGCCCGATGCTTCGGGAGCCATGCCGGCCTGCGTGCTCGCCACTCTGAAAGTCGGCGGCACTGACCGCGATGTCTCTGGCGCCGTCACCGGCGCCCCGATTGTAGACAACACCATTTATATGGCCGAGGGTGAATGCGCCCAAACGTTCACCATCTCGGGCGACACCGACTTCTTCGACGCCGGAGGCCCCGACGCTAACTATCCCGAAAAGACCTCGGGCATTATAACATTCAAGCCCTCCGAGGCCGGAAAGTCCATAAAGATCGACTTCACCGAACTGGCTCTGTTCAACACCTCGTCGACCGGACTTAACGACGTGCTCAAAATCTACAACGGCACCGAAATCAACGAGGCCAATCTTCTGAAAACCCTGCTCAAGGAGAATTCCGCACTGGTCAAGTCAGCTGCTGCCGACGGCTCGCTGACCCTTAGCTTCACGAGCACAACAGGCGTTCCCGCCAAGGGCTGGAAAGCAGTCGTCGGACAGTATGTTCCCGGCCCCATGACAATTTCGTCGGTCAAAGGCGAAACGCTCACCGGCGACAACAAGACCGTAGGCATGGGGCAGCAGACCCCGATGATTCTGTTCGACATCATGACTGATAACTCACAGAATCCGATGAGCCTGACCGCCATCGACTTTACCAAGGGCGAAAACATCAGCGCCGCCAAGCTCTACAAACTCGGCGACAGCAAAGATAACACCGGCAACGAGCTCGATCTTACGGGTCTCAACGCGCAGCTTGCCGAAGGACACAACTATTTCCGCCTTGACGCTGTCGTTAATGACGGCGTGGCCAACGGCGCCAAAGTCGAGCTTACGCTCAACGGCGTGACCGCAGGAGGGACGACACACACACTGACACCCGCCGTCGCTGCTTCGCGCGACGTACTTAACGTAGTTTATGCCCTCGAAGGGACACAGACTGTAACCCTCAGCCAGCCCTGGCAGTTCAAGTCGGAAGAAGGCTTCTCGGGCAAATATGCCGACGGATCGACCGACCGCATCGTCATCTTCAAGCCCATAACACCCGGCGCACGCGCCCAGCTCGACTTCTCGGAATTCGCCGTCTACTACTCATCGTCGAGCTACTACGGAACGCGCGCCGTCTTCGAGATCTACAACGGCTCGGAATGCCAGGCCGACAATCTCGTCTGGAGCGTTAAGAGCGCCGACGACGCCAAAGCGCTCCCTCCCCGCGTCCGCTCGGCTGCCGCCGACGGTTCGCTGACGGTGAAGTTCAACCCGAAAGCGAGTTCGTCGTCATACTGTGAGAAAGGATGGACAGCCACTGCCAGGGAATTCATTGACCACGACATGACCATCACCGGCATCACCGGCACGCAGAACACCGCCGACGCAGGCGTCGGAGCCTCGAACGTCGATCTCATCAAGTTCGTCACCGAGGCCGAAGGCACGAAGTCGAAGCTTACGGTGAAGAGCGTTGCGCTCAGTCTGACAGGCGCGTCGGCAATGACGAAAGTCAAGGTCTATGCCGGAACTGCCGACAAACTCGCCGAAGCCGCTCTATTCGGCGAAGCAGACGCCGCCGCATCGATGACCGTCAACGGTTCTCTGGAACTTTCGGAAGGAAACACCTACTGGTGGGTATGCGCCGACATCAAATCCGACGCCGAGCCCGAGACGGCCATCGACGCAGCTCTGACAGGGTTCACTGCAGCCGACGGCACCACCATTCCCGCCTCGTTCGATCCCGAAGGAACGCGCACAATCAAGCTCATAACCATCCTCGACGCCGGCAATCACATTGTCAACGTCAGCCGCAACCTCCACTTCCTCGACGACGGGGGAGCCGACGGCAAAATAGGGAGCGTCATCGGTTCGAGCAAAACAGCCTCATTCACCTTCGTTCCTACCGACGCAAACAGCGTTATCACCGTCAACACCTCGGGAACATTCTCGATAGGCAACGGCCACATGGACATCTACAGCGGCCGCGAAGCCGACAGCAGCAACCGCCTCGGCTCTGTCACCGGCTACATGACAACCACAGGCCCCGCCAATCTCGTCTCTGAAGCAGCCGACGGCTCGGTAACTATCGTAGTAAAGACTCCCACAGGAAAGACCCTCGACGGTTTCGACCTCGAAATCGGCGTCCGCGCCAAAGAAGACTTCAAGCTCGGCGACGTGACAACCACTCCGGCTGCCGGCGACAATGCCAAGACCGTGCGCGGTTCGAAAGACTTCGTCGTGCTCAATGTCGACCTCGACATTAAAGGTGACAAAGGGGACAACCTGCTCAACGGCATCACTGCCGCCGTCAGCAACGACGTGACGCGTCTCGCCCTCTATGCCGCAACGACCAACACGGTGTTCAACTCCGCGGTATCTGATCTCGTGGCCGAAGCCACTGTCAGCTCAGCCGGCAACGTCAGCCTTAAAGGCGCCGGGGCATACGACCTCGTCAAACGCGGAATCCACCGCCTATTCCTCGTAGCCGATTTCAACGCCGCTGCAGCTGACGGAACCGAGACTTCGGTTCAGCTGAAATCTGTCGAATATAACTCGACAGTCAAGACTCTTGAAAGCGAGGCCGCCAAAGTGACGCTCACAGCCGGTCTTGCCGCAGGCGAATATAACGTCGGCGGAGAATCGTCCGACTATGAGAATATCGCCGCTATGGCCTCGGCTCTCGAAAAAGGAATCGAAGGCCCAGTGACCTTCACTCTTGCCGCCAAGTCGTTTGCCGAGACCATGCGCCTGAAATCAGTGAAAGGCACCTCGGAAACCAATACTCTGACAATCAAAGGCGCCGACCGCGACCAGACGGTTATCTCCCCGCAATTCAAAGATGCCGACAAAGACGGTATCGTCATTATCGAGGACACTCCATACGTCACCGTCCGCGACCTCTCGGTCAAGGCGGCCACAAATGAATGGAAAGCCGGAATCTACGTCTACAACGGCTCTCATGATGTCACCCTCGACAATATAGTTGCCACAGCGCCCGAAATGACGAGCGGCTACAACGGCACTTCGCTTGTGCGCACCGACGCCGGACAGGAATCAGGCTCGACCTGCGACAACTTCACTCTGAAGAACAGCTCGCTGACCGGCGGATATATCACAGTATATGTGGCCGGCGACACCTATGTGGCCCGCAGCCGCCATCAGGGGGCATGCATACTCAACAACATTGTCAAGAAGGCATATTCGAAATCACTGTATGCCGTTGACATCGACAACCTCGAAATGGCGGGCAACACCGCCGACGATTTCGCAGTCGGAGGCTCCTATACCGCCATGCATATAAACCGCATATATGGCGGCAAGATCCTCAACAACCGCATCGTAAACACCAATGGCTCGAAGAGTTCCGTAGGTCTCCAGATTAACACGGGCTGCCACGACCTTACGATAGGCAACAACGAGGTCATAATAACCGGTCAGAAACAGTATGGCTATGCCGTTCAGGTCAGCAACGACTGTCACGACCTTCTCTTCGCCCACAACACCCTGCGCAGCTCAGGCGCATCGGGATATGTGTTCGCAGCGACCGGCAGCTACGCTCCCGCCGGAATACGGCTGGTGAACAACATCTTCCAGCAGACCGGAGCATCGGCTACCGACAACGGAGCCGCCGCTGTTTATCTTGCCAACGACGATGACGTAAACGCCTACACCCTCAGCAACAATGCTATCGCCACCGATGCCCGCATGTTCAAGCGCAACTCTACCTGGGCCGCTGATCTCGACGAGATGAAAGCAATGTTCGCCGAAGACAGATTCACAGGCAACATCGCCGACAAGGCAAGCTTCCTCACAGACGGCGACAGCCACCTGACCGAGCCCGGCAACTTCCGCGCCGCCCTTCCGCTTCACAACGAAGATCTGGCGGCCGACAAGGCCGGTGTGCGCCGCAATATGACCATTCCGACCATGGGCGCCTACGAATATGTCGACATCGAGGCCGTGAAGCCCGAAATGGCCCCCGGCTATCCGACCTTCTCCGCCATCGAAGACTATTCGTTCAGCGCAACGAGCCGCTGGAACGTGACCGGCAAACTCTATGCCAAGGCTGTGGAAGCTTCAGAAGAGGCTCCCTCTATCGAGACCCTTATGAGCGCGACAGCCACCGACATAACAGCCGACACCGATGTTGTCAGCAAGTTCACCGCCCTGAAAGACCAGACCGCCTATAAGGTCTACTACTTCGTCAACTCTGCCCTGAACGTTGAGAGCGACGTGATCGCCACAGCCGAAGTGACCACTCTGCGCCATATCGAGCCGCTCACGCTCGAGGTTGAAGGTGGCGCCTCCAAAGCCGGCGAAGCAGTGATACTGACTTCGGCAGTAGCCGGCGGCGACGAACCCTACACCTACAAATGGGTCGACCAGATGCAGAACGAAGTCGCCACAACGGCAACGGCTGAAGTATCGCCCGCCAACACACAGGCCTACTGGCTGACAGTAACCTCTGCCGACGGACAGACAGCCACAGCCAAAACCCACGTCGACGTCACCGGCGAATTTGTTCCCGCCACCTTCGAGGACAACAAATTCGACGTCACACTCGCGCCCGAGAATGAAGACGACGCAATCTACTCAGGCTCGCTCGCCTTCAACGGCGCCACAATGTGGTACGGCTCGACAAGCTTCTGGAACGGATACACCTTCTCGAACGACGACAGCTCGGAATTCACCGGCCTCGACGATCAGTATCACTCGGCAGCAGGCGGCGGACATCTCTCGACCGACTTCTGCGTGGCATTCCCTCAGGCCTACTCGATCGACGTCACCAACGCCACCGAAGGCTCGCTGATACCGGGCATGTATGTCACCAACAGCGCATATACATATTTCTCGATGGCAAACGGCGACGCCTACGCCAAGAAATTCGGTCAGGGCGACTGGTATCTGCTGACCGTCAAAGGCGTCAAAGCCGACGACACCGAGGAATCGATCGACTTCTATCTCGCCGACCTGCGCAGCGACAATGCCGACGAACATTATATTCTCGACACATGGCAGTGGATCGACCTCTCGAGCTTCGGAAAAGTCACCGCACTCAAATTCGAACTCAGCAGTTCCGACACCGGCAACTGGGGCATGAACACCCCCGGATATTTCTGTATCGACGATCTCGGAGCCACTCTCGTGCGCAAGGCCGAGGCTGTTGAAATCGAAGAAGGCCAGACCATCGACCTTGCCGACTTCTTCGATCACAATGCCGAAAGCAGCGCCTCAGAGAACTACTCCATCGTGCCCGCCGAAGGCGTCAGCCTCGAAGGGACAACCCTCAGTGTCGAAGCCTCGACAGTTGTCGACGCCCAGATGACTCAGGCCGGACAGAGCCAGTATATTGCTCTGACCGTCACCGTCGACGAGCGCCACGACGGTCTATCGACACTCACCGCAGCCGAAGGGGTTGTTGCCGTAGAGATCTATAGCCTCGACGGCGTGAAGATTGCCGGACAACCCGTCGACAAGCCTGTAGACGTAGCCACCGGCGTCTACATCGTCCGTTACCTCAACGCCGACGGCGTTGCTGTCGACGTCCGCAAAATCGCAATACGTTAACTTCTTTTCATCTGCTCGAAGACAGGCCGTGTCGCGTTGACACGGCCTGTTTTTTTCATTATCCTGTGAAAAAATATTTATCTTTGCGACATAACAATTACTCCAATGAAAAAATTAGCTGCTCTTCTATTCTTTGCGATGACATTCCCGATGTCATTCGCCGGCACAAGCCTCTCTTCGGCAAAAGGCGTATGGGCCAACAATAATGCCGAGGCTGTCATTACCGATTCGGTATGTATCTATTATGCAAAGGTCGACAGCACTATGCAAGCCACCTTTGAAATACCGTCTTCCAACATCTTTCACCGGACAACTTTCACAAAAGACGGCTCCGTGACGTTCTCGACACTTCAAACCCCTATGGAACTCGAGATTAAAGACGGCAATCTCATAATCGGCGGAGAGCAATTGAAGAAAGTCGAGGACATCGAAATTGTCGCTCCTTACGAAATGACGGGATGCGACTACACGTCAGACGTCGGAAGATGCCTTCAGGAATGGCAGTTAGGCGCTAAATACGGGTTTCAGGACGGCAATCCTTATTGTGAGATAAACACCAACCGCCACATGTTCGTCTACATGGTAGTTGGCTCATCAATGGTATATATCCGTGCTGCGGCAGCCCGGAATAACAATAGCGGCACATTATTCTTTCAGAACATCCGCATGATGAAAAACCTTAACACCGGCGAATATACAATGAGAATCAAACCAAACAATTTCAATCTCGCCAAAAACGATCTTGAGATTGACAATTCCAAGTTTGTTCCCGGCAAATGCACATTCAGTCCTGACGGCGGAATTTATTGGTCGTTAATCTCGTTTAAGCCCGACGAAATCCTGCTGAACGGTTGCGGCGAGACTTATCGGATCCAGCGGCCGACAATAGATGCACCGATTAATGAATGGATCAAGTATAAACCTTATGACGAAAAAGCAGATTTCAGCGCCAGCCGGAATCACCTCTGAAAATAAGTCCGACATATAGAATCTAAAGAGGGATGCACCGCGATCGCGTTGCACCCCTCTTTTTTATCGTTGACGAGTGATCAGTCGGTAACCGTCATCTTGAAATCATAGATCTTGCCCTGATAGGATGTCATCTGGCCGACGAAACCGGTGGAGGAAAGGGTGCCCGTGAAGGTTCCCGTAACCTGTCCCTTGTCATTGTGCTCTTCGAGAATCAGCTTACCTGTTTTCGGGTTGAAGTCGAGCACTTTAAGCTCAAGTCTGGCCGAAGGGCCCATCTTGTCGTAATAGTAAGAACCTTGTTTCATACCCTTGTCGAGAGTGATGTGGACGGCATATTTTCCGCCGAGCTTGCCCTGAATGTGATACGGGCCGTCGGAGAGTTTCCCGCCGGCGGCACTTACCTCGTCGCCGTGTTCTTTGACATAAGCCTCATATTCATTTCCTATCGGGGTATAACCGGCCATGAATTCCTTGTTCGAAAGCTCTTTCATTGTTATCTTGCTGATCGAAGAGCCGGCATGGCCGGTAAATGCGAAGGGAAATTTCACAGTTCCGTTGGCCGGAATATCTTTTCCCGTCTCGGTTCGGTATCTTGTATCCTCAATGCCCGAGCCGATATAGGAGTCTTCCCAGGTGACAGTGTATTCACTGCCTTTGATAGGCCGGTCGGTAGTGTTCTTAAGAGTATAGTGAGCAGCACCTTCGTCCATCATGAACATGATGTCTTTGGTAATCGTGAGGCCCAGATTGACAATCGCGTTCTTGCGTTTGTCGGAATATCTGCTGTAGATGTCCTCAGCCATGAGATCTACAATCACCATCCTCTTAGCTTTTTCGACATCGGTCAGATCCCCCTTCAGCGCGCCTGTCTTTCTGGCAAACTGCTCCTTTTCTTTCGGATACGCGAACAGACCCCGGCTATCAAGAACCGTCATGCGTCCGTCGCCGTCCATCCTGACCGTAACAGCCACACCGTTCCCATAATTGACATTATAGACACCTTCCTTGTCGGTATCATCAACCCTGAGGCTGTCGGCGACAAAGGTGACGGCTATCGAATCGGCGTCCTCAATCTGAGGATAAACCATCTTCAGAGAGTCGATCTGACCGACCTGAACCTTTCGCGCGAAATCGGCAGCGAAGTCAGTTACTTCCTTCTTATTGCCTGAGCAGGAGCATAGCAGAGCAGCTGCGAGAGGCACCGCTACAAAAAGTTGTGTTTTCTTCATATCTTATATAGTTTAAAGTTAAGTCGTAAGATTGGCGAAAAGCAACCCGTCGGACACATGGAGGCCACCGACTATTTAATAACATCACGGGGCATTATTTCCATTTTGGAATTGCGTCGGCCGCCCACTCTCAGGCGATTCTCTTCTCACCACAAAAATAGGCAACCATTGTTAAATAAGCAAAAAAAATCACGGTAAAAGGCCGAAGGCATTGCCGCCTTAGAGGGCAGTCTCGCCTGACGCGAGCATAAGAAGATGCCGCCCGAAGAACAAACCGACTGACTTTCGTCTGTCTGCCGCCCGTTGCCCGTCCCCGTCGACATTCGGCGCCGATTTTTCATATGGTAGCGAAATTTCTACCCGAAATATTTGTTATATAGAAAAATTACTACCTTTGTAGTGTCAAACGATGAATATTAATGAAACGCTATAAGGTAAGAGAGATAATCAAGATGCTCGAAGCTGACGACTGGTATCTCGCGACAACCAAAGGCGACCATCGACAATTCAAACATCCAGTCAAGAAAGGGCGTGTCACAGTGAACAAGTAACCGTCTGATACACTTGAACAAGAGATTTTAAACAGTATTTTTAAACAGGCAGGCTGGCATTAAACCTCCTGCATTAACATATATCGTAATATGGCTAATATTATTAACGTAGAAATAAGCTGGTCTGAGAAAAACTTCTGCTGTGGCTGGAGCTATGAGGGAGTAGGAGCTATATTGTGCACTAATAAGACACTGCCGGGCATAAAGCAGGATTTTGAAGAATCCCTCCGCTTCCATGTAGAATCTATGGTCGAGGACGGCGATCAGGTGCCCGAATGGCTGGCCTCCGGCGATTACGAGATCGTATATACCCTGTCGGCCTCCGCTCTTCTTCGCAACGCGGAATCCTTTACAACCATGGCTGCCATCAGCCGCGCAACAGGAATCAACCAAAAGCTGCTCAGCCACTATGCCAACGCTCTCAAGATCCCGCGTCCGGCCCAGCGCCAGCGTATAGTCGACGGCCTGCACATGATTGGCCGGCAATTCCTTGCGGTTCAATAGCTGTCGTTTGACATCCTCCACTCTACCGGCAACCCCCACCCGCTGGGGATTATATGGCGATATAAAATTCTTCATGTTCAGGCTGGCCGCACTCTATTCCTGAGACAACGTGTGCCCACCGGGAAAATCCGCTGACCCGGAAAATCCGCTGACCCTAAAAAAGCTACACCGAACGCGTGTGT
>OHCW01001063.1_pt1 | contig 11898 bp, 12 predicted proteins | sample 1566781 | NCBI WGS metagenome assembly OHCW01 (sample SAMEA3879590, study PRJEB24766) | human gut metagenome | biome: human-associated habitat; feature: feces | place: USA | collected 1985/1987 | reverse complement strand
TGAATTTATTACAAAAACTCCGGAGAGAATACTTCCCGCAACCTTTTTCCTGCTTTGCCTGACCGGAGGCATAATACTATATTTACCATTCTGTTCTCCGCATGGTGTATCATTTCTGGATGCAATGTTTACAGCTGTAAGTGCAGTATGCGTAACAGGCCTTTCTGTTGTGAGCGTAAGTGATAAATTTACTGGCGTAGGACAGCTTGTTTTATTGCTATTAATACAAGCCGGCGGATTGGGAATAATGAGTATCAGCTCTATTATATTTATACTTCTGGGCAAAAGAATGTCGCTTACACATGAAAAAAATGCCAGAAACATCTTTGAAGCGGAAAGCAAAGAAGAAATAAAAAAATCCCTAATACGTATTTTTAAATATACATTTATTGTGGAACTAACAGGAGCAATTATCCTTTCTGCCTGTTTTACATTTAGCGAACACAGTCTGCTTACAGGGCTTAAATTCGGGTTCTTTACTTCTATATCAGCGTTCTGTAATGCCGGATTTTTCCTAAAAAATGACAACCTTATAGGTTATAACAGTTTTCCTCTTTTAACCTATACTGTTTCATTTTTAATAATTCTTGGCGGTATGTCACCGGCAATCTGCCTTATGCTGCAAAATATTTTCAAAGGGAAAAAACTCCCTCCGGTTGCAGTACTGGTTTTCTATACAACTTTAGCACTTTTAATCGGAGGAACACTGTTTTTCTTCCTTTCAGAATATAATGGTGTTTTAAGCGGAATGAGCATTGCAGATAAAATTCATAACGCCTGGTTTCAATCAGCAACTTCAAGAACAGCAGGATTTAATTCAGTAGATTTGAGCAGTATAAATCCTGGAACATTCCTGCTTATGGTTGCACTTATGATAGCCGGAGGCTCTCCGGGAGGTACTGCTGGAGGCTTAAAGACGACAACGATCAGTGTTTTATTTTTAACCTGCTACAATGCAATCCGCATAAAAGATAATGTTGTAAGAAATAGAGTTATTAAGCTTGATACAATAAAAAAAGCAATAACATTAACAGTAGTATACCTGTCAATACTTGTTACAATAGTTTTGATGCTTCTGACAACCCAAACCGCCGGTGCAGAGCAGCTAATTTTTGAAGCAGCATCAGCACTTGGTACAGTTGGTTTATCAATGGGAGCTACAAGCCAGCTTGACGGAGTTGGGAAAGTTATCATTATTGCAGCAATGTTTCTTGGAAGGGTTGCTCCTGCAACACTGATTTGCTACTTAAATACTAAAAATATAGATTCAAGGATTAGTTATCCTGATGCAAAAATTTCACTAACATAGGAGAAAAATATGTCTATACAGGTTTTAATAATAGGTTTGGGACAGTTCGGTATGTCGCTTGCAAGAACTCTATCAGAAAAAGGCACAGAGGTTATAGCAGTCGATCAAGATAAAGAGCTTGTTGACGAAGCCGCAGGATTTTTAGATGACGCACTCTGTCTTGATGCTACAGATGAAACGGCTCTCGGAAAATTATGCCCCAAGGAGCGCGATGTTGTAATTTGTGCAATCGGTGCAAGAGAACCGTCTATACTTACAACAGCAATTTTAAGACAGATGGGATGTGACAACGTTATTGCAAGAGCTACCGATAAAATTCATGAGCGTATTTTAAAAGCAGTAGGTGCTAAGAACGTTATTAACCCTGATGCAGAATATGGGAAAAAATTCGCATACAAAATTCTGTTCCAGAATATTATCGCAGATGTAACATCAGAAGATATCCAGCTTCTTGAAATAAATGTACAGCCGTTTATGGAAGGTAAAAACCTGATTGAACTCGCACTTCCTAACAAATATGGAATTATTGTTGCGGCAATCAAAAAAGGGAATAAACTTGCAAGACCATTTCCAAATGAAATTTTAAATACAAAAGATAAATTGCTGTTAGTATGTACAGAAGACGCAATCGCAAAAATGATTGAGGAGAATAAATAATGAATTTTTCAAAATCTTTTTATTTATCGTTTATTTTACTTCTTGTATTTTCTACACTGCTTGCAGCAGCGGGCATTCGCGGATTTTTAAGACTAGCCCCATCAATTGAGCAGATAAATAAACACAACACTCAATCACTTTATATCGCAGAAAGTATGATGTCAGCTCTCACTGTGAACAAAGATATAAAATCCTTTGAAGAAGCTTTAACCAAAGGAAAAACAAATGTTACAGAAAAGGGAGAAGCAGAAGTAATCAACAAAATCGAAAAGAGTTATAAATCTGCTTTTAAAAATAATGCCGGATATAAAGAAACAACCGTTAATAATATAATAGAATTGTCAAGGATAAACAGAGTCGGGATGCAGAACGCAGCTTTGCGGGCAAAAAAATTAAGTTCAGCCGGTGCCTGGGTCTTGGATTAATACTAATAAAAACTTTAACTACTAATCTTATTAAACCTCTCGCGGAGTTGATTGATGTTCTTGAATCATATTTCAAAGGGAATAAACTAAGACGCTGTCCTAAATTGGCGCCTAATCATGATTTCCAAAGAATTTACGACGCAATTAACAGCCTGCTTGATAAACAAAGTTAAATATAAATGATGGGAGAAATTTATGGAATTAATTAATACTGTACTTGCTGTTCTTGTTAAATTTATAGAACACATTATCACCGTAATGGGTCCGTTCGGTATAAGTTTGCTTATGGCAATAGAATCTTGCAATATACCGCTTCCGAGTGAAGCCATACTTCCTTTTGCGGGCTATATTGTAAGCAAAGGTGAAATGAATTTTCACGTAGCTGCCTGGGCAGGTGCATTCGGATGCGTATTGGGTTCAATTCCTTCTTACTACCTTGGCTATTTCGGCGGACGTAAGTTTATTGAAAAATATGGAAAATATTTTCTCATTTCCCATAAAGATCTTGATGATGCTGATAAATGGGTAGAAAAATATGGTGACTGGGCATTCTTCATATGCAGAATGCTGCCTGTAATAAGAACTTTTATTTCACTTCCTGCCGGCATTTTGAGGGCAAGAAAAAGAATATTTTTTACACTTACATTCCTGGGCTCGCTTGTTTGGAGTTATCTGCTTGTTTATGTCGGGGTAAAATTCGGACAGAATATGGAAATGTTTAAGCATCTCTGGCATAAGTTTGATATTTTAATCGTTGTTGTAGTGGGTATACTTGGTATTTTATACATCTACAAACACGTTAAACATTTAAAAGAGTCCTAATAAATAGGACTCTTTTTTAATAAATTATATTAACTTTTCTTTCTCGTCTTCTCTTTTTTCGTGCTTTTTAATCATTTTTTCTAACTCTTCTGGAGTTACCGTATTCCAGGCAACGCCATCTTTTTGAAGACCTTTTTTCAATATAGCGACTTCTTTGTCTTTAAGTTGTTCGTCTGCTGCAACAATATCTCTATCATGATATGTCCCTGCAAGTCTAACTGCATTTTCCGAAGGAGAGCTGATTTCATTTTGTTTCATCTGAACATCATAGCTAGGCCAATCTTCCGGAAGAGCCTTTATTGTAGTAAACTCACCCTGAGATTCCAGACGTTTATCAACTTCTTTTTCAAGAACTTTTTGTACATAAGCCTTCTGACTCTTGAATCTGCAAGGAATAACGATTTCGCTGCCGATAACTTCCTCTGGATCACGATTTTCATACTTGCAGAACAAACTTGCTGCAGCTTGAAGGTGTCCAAGTTCTATATCAACAAACAATTCCCAAATCTTTTTGATTCTATCATCCGGTTCATCTTCCATGCAGGTATAATAATTACATACCTCGGTAAATTCGTGTATAAGGAATTTTTCCCACATGGATTCGGTCGGATCAATTAAAGATTCATACATGGTTACATGTTCTTCCTCAACATCCTTTATCTCCGCATAAGTTTCTCTTAATACGTGGTCACCGTACATAAAACCGTGTTCAGCATAGTAATTATGAGTTTGCTGTTCACCGGAAAGAAGAGTTAAAATATTAACCTTTGTCTGAGGATGTGCTGTATTTTTATCATAATGTTTTCTTATTCTCAAGCCATTATCATTGTGGTGATGCTGAGTTGGTCTTCCCACAATAACATCAGTCTTACCTTGTACAATATCATTAGGTTCAATACCTTCAGTCATATATGCAAATTGACTGTATCTATACAGGTGGTCAAAATCTTCCAGAAGCCCGAAGTCAAAGGTTTCTTTTACATAAGGATCCGGCTCATTTTGCGCCATCCACGCAGTCAAATCAACAGCAACTTGTTCATACCCCAGAGTCGTTTCTAAAACAGACTGATCTGCAGGTCCCATCCAGTTTGCAGTCGTCTGTTGAGAATCTTCTATTCTGCTAATCAGTGCAATAAGCTGTTTATCTTTAGTATCAGGAACAAATCGATTAAGCTGGTGTTTGAAGCCCCACGCCTCTATTTCTATACCATTCATCAAAATTTGTCTTGTTCTTGTATAACAATCAACATCTGTTTTGTTATAAGGCTTACCTACTATCTGGTGCCAGTTTCTGACTTGTTTTTCAACTGGAATGCCCTTTTCTTTTAATGGATTAAAACTCATTTTATCCGCCTTTCTGCAGACTGCTCTGCAAAAAGCATTCTAAAATAAAAGACAAATTTTTTTATTGCCCGATATGGTTAAAAGCATAAAAAGAGATAGGCAATGCCCATCTCTTAAAAAAATACCACAGAATTTACGAGTTCAGAACTTGGCTGTTGGACAATGTTGCGTAAAAATATTCAATTGTTTGTTGTATAATTAAGATATGGCAGTGGAGAAAGACAATATTTTACGACTTCAATTTGATGTACATACAATTGAACATTTAGGCGTTCAAATGTATAAGACATTACCTCCTGTTTTGGCTGAATTAATATCCAATTCTTATGATGCCGATGCTTCATGCGCAACAGTTATTTTTGACGATAAGTCTGAACAAAAATCTATTATCGTCATTGATGATGGATGTGGAATGTCTTTCGATGAGTTAAATGATTACTTTTTAAAAATAGGTCGAAATAGAAGAAAACAATCTGACGCCCCAACCCCAAAGGGAAGAAAAGTAACAGGTCGCAAGGGGCTAGGAAAATTAGCTATATTTGGAATTGCCAATGAAATAGAAGTTCAAACAGTAAAACACAACCTAAAGAATGTTTTTATAATGAACCTGCAAGATATTCTTGCAACTGATAAAGAGTATAATCCACAGATTATAATTCACAATGAGGCTGTTCAAGAACAAAGTGGTACGAAAATTATATTAAGAGAAATTCAACGTAAAAGTGAATTTAATATTGAGGAATTAAAGGAAGCTATTGCCAAAAGATTCAATTTTACAGATACATCATTCTATATACAATTACAAAAGGAGGGTTGTGAAACACAAACAATAACAACTGAAACTAAGTGGGATTATATTACTTCTCAATTTCAGTGGGAATTTCCACAAGATGATACAAGTGAAAACAACTATGCTGCTGAAAAAGGTATTACTGGTAAAATTATTTCTACTGAAAAACCTTTAAATAAACATCAAAACGGAATCTTTCTTTATGCAAGAGGTAAACTTGTTAACTCAAATGATTTCTTTGGACTGAAAACAACTACATCTTTTGCTTATAACTACTTTACAGGATTTGTTAATGTTGACTTTATTGACGATTATGACAAAGATATGGTTACAACGAATCGAGATGGTTTAACTTGGGAGAACGAAGAACTTGATTCATTGAGAAATTGGCTTCAAAATCAATTATTCAATATTGCCAAAGAATGGAGAATCAAGAGAGAAAAAAACAAAAAGGAAGAAGTAAGTAAAACTACTGGTATAAATCTTAATGCTTGGGTTAATACGATGCCTCAAAAATTACAAGATGATGTAAATTCTTTGGTAGATAAAATTGTTAAAGACGAAGAAATTGACGAAACAAGAACCAAAAATATATTGAACGAATTAAAAAATATTGTACCAGAATATCCTTATTTCCATTGGAGAAATCTACATCCTAAAATAAGAGAGGTCGCAGCAGAGTATTATATGAAAGAAGACTACTATCATGCATTTATTGAAGCTGCAAAGAACTATAAGAATGCTGTAAAGGATAAGTCCGCTGTTAATGCACATGAGGACTTTGATATTATGATGAAGTCTTTTGGTAAAGATGATGATAAAATATTACGAGTTGTTGGAAAGTACAAATACCGTCCAAACGGTAAGCCTTTTGATAGTAAAACATTGGGTAATATAGAAGAAGCCCAAAGGTACTTATCTTCTGGAGTTGTATGTGGAGGTCGAAATGTTTTATCTCATGAGGAAATTCCTGACCTAAAAACATCTGGATTGTTCACTGAGAAAAACTGCCTTGATATGTTGAGTATCTTATCACATCTTTATGAAAGATTGGATGATGCTGAGCAAAACAGATAAAATTATTTATGAGTTCAAAACTCGTATACTGGAAAATATAGCGTAAATACATTACTACTCTCTCTCTTGTTCAGTTTAAGCCTGAAGATATTTTCATTTAATTATTAATTCCGCATATTGTATTTCCTGTAATTCAATAATAGCTTGAAATTTTTAAAAAGGGTTGACAAATTTTAAAATTTGTATAAAATAGTATCTCGCCTCAAATCCAGTCATAGCAAGGGTTTTCAGTTGACAAAATTGAAATTATGTGCTATGATATATGTGTTCGATGAAAAAAACATCGGACGGCACAACTAAATAGCCTTATGGCGATTTTCAAGGTAATCACCAGTTGGTAGTGTGAAAAGCTACCGACCTATAAAGAGAGGTTACAGAAATGTAGCTTTATCAAACGGGGTTATTTTTTTGTGCCTAAATTTAGAGGACAACAATGAAGCAAGTAAAAACATACAACTTCATAGAGATAACAAAGAAAGAGTTTCAGCAGTATCAAGTGACTCCGATTACAAACGCACAGGCTGTTGAAATTCAGAATAATCTCTTTGGAGTTGTGGATTTACTACTTCAATGGAGCTCAAAAACAGACAGTAATATTAAGTGTGCATAGCACACAGAAAGGAGCAATATGAGTGCTTATCTTAAAGAGTTACAGCGAAAACTGAATACAAAAGAGATTACTTTAGACTTACCAAGCTAAATAACAAATCTACTGAATGAATATGTATTAAGCGGAGATATTGAGCTAGAAACATTTGTGTCTAATTCTTTGAAGCAGTATTTATTATCGGACGCAAAACCTGACATCTATCCAAGTAGTAATACAGTTGGTTTAACCTTAAGACTACCTTATTTATTACTCATAAAATTATGGTGGAAAGCGAAAAAGAACAGTTGCACTATTTCACAGATTGTGACAGAGGCTCTGGGATTTTCTATACCTGTTTTGTTAGATGAAATCCAAGCACAGGAAGAGTATAGATTAGAACTAGCACAAGGAGATATATAAAATGAGCGAACAAATTGCATTAACTCTTTATGTATCTTATCCAATTCCTACAAATAAGATATTTTACAGAGGTACTTACATACATTCTCATACAGAACACACACTACTAAGAAAAGGAGATTACAATGACAGATAATAACATTCCACAGGCATTACCTAAAATTCATGAGATAGAGTCATCATATAATAATATCTCTTGTGTATTATCTTCTTTCAACATTAAGCAGGTAATAAGACCGTATCTATTATCAGAGAATATTACAGATGAAGATATAAATAACAGATTAGATAATTTCTTAACTAATATATGGCAGAATAATATTACCCTAAATGATGAAACAGTAAGTATTGTAACAGACTATTATAAAAGGTACTTAGGATTTGGTGACTTTATCGTAGAAGATTTCATCAACTTCACAGTAAGAGAAGATATAAATAGACTTGTAGAGTTAAGATATATCGGTTCAAACAAAGGAAGAAAGAAAGTTCCATTATCAAACTCTTACAGTTACAAAAATCTTGTCTTTAACTTTAACGGTAAAGAACTATTTAAACTACAAAAAGAACAGAATAGAAAACATACTCCTGATGATATATTAGAGTATTACTGTACTTTCTTCCTATTAACAATGCTTGTGATACTCTACAATATTGTATCTTCCGGCTCTTTTGTTACTGCTGAATTTGCAGGGTATAAAGAATATTCTATTGATAATGAAGGTAACTTAACAGAGATAACACAAGATATTAATATAGAAGAGTTCTATGTGTTATTTCATAGATTTATTTCCTTAAACATTACAACCGGAGTAGAAATGTACGCAGAGTTTCAATTGGACTGTAATGCCGGTGAGTTAATTGAAGAGATAAAGCAGTTATCACCTGTAAATAAAATGGAATTAGGTATAGGGGTAAATGATGAAAAAGAAGCGATTTCTATTAGGGTTAAAAACAGTTTCTTATTAAATGACGGATTTATAAAAGAAGGGTATTTTAAAACAACTCAAGAATACGATAAAATCCTAGATAGCAAGTCACAATCAACTTTTAGGGTAACAAGAGGTTCTAACCCTTGCCGTATCTTATTCACAGCAAAAATAACAGGCATGAGGACAATAAGCAGGCTCTTAAGCACAAATGCAAACCCCTCAAAGAAAATATATATTTGGACTATGTTTAATAGTGGTGCAATAGGTGTAGGACATATTCTTAGCTTCTTCTTTCGCTCTGTCGTTAATCATTGTGAGAGTACCGAAAGGATTTATAAATCCTATTACACAGCCTTTGATAAGTTCGTATTAAGCTACAATGCAGAACAACGCTCTGTACCTTTAAAAACAGCCTTAGTATTTCTTCTGGCAAGAAAATCTAGTGAAGAGCGTAAGGTCATTATTGACAAATACCTTGATGAGAAGAAATGCTCGAAGCAAAGAACTGAATTAAGAAAAGGGTTAAAAGCCTTTGATAGCCTTGTACAAGAAGATATGAAAAACGGAAAGAGTATAGACAGATTTATTAAAACATTGGAGAAATATTATGAGTGGTAATTTATTACTTGATAAACTTGGATTTTATGTACCTACACCAGATTTGACGGACTTAGAAGTTGATGTTGATTTTCAATTAAATCAAATGAATAAATGTATGGAAACATTTTTTCCACAAAAAGCGTACACTATAAAAACAAGCAGGCAGAAATTAAGCCTATGCTTTACTCCTACCCGTTACATGAAGAATGCTGAAAAATATACCGATACAAATCTTGAAATGCCAACAGAAGATGAATTGTATGAACTTTTTGCAAGATTAGGCTTGTACAGCCTAGATGATAATGTAATTGATAAGTATAGAGTATCTGTCTTGCACCTCACAAAGAATAATTATATGAATAATCCGCCTATAGATTATATAAACTTCCTGTCTAATAGGCAGTATAAAAAGAGATTTAAAGCATTACAGCACCATTCTAGTGATACGAACAAAACTTTATACGTAACTACTCTTGCAAAACACTTCACTGAAAAAGATAAAGTAGGAGATAGGCAGTACCTATTTTATGATAAAGCACAAGAATTGCAAGACAAAGCAAATATTAAAGAAATTGTATTAAGGCTTGGATTAAACGAAGAAGAACGGGCTCTTATACCTTTTGAGGCTTATGATTCTGAAACAAGGACTCTCTGGCTCGATAAGGTTAATATACTTAGGTCTGAATTACAATATCGTTACAAACCGAAATTACAGAATATCTCTGACTTTGTCACAGGCAAAAAAGGTAAAGACGGACTTAAACTGAAAACCTTGTTAGATTTACTGGAAGAGAGAAAACTATATGAAACTCTTGAAGGATATTACATAAAAGCCTTACAGGAAGTGATATTCTATCAAGAACCTGTATTAAAAGAGAATGTTAAGTTAAATAACTATGAACAAATGTTTGCAGACCTAACAAAGGAAAACCCATTACCGCCTTCTCTAATGAAGATATTTAAAGACAATGGATTTGGCGATTCATTCTCTAACCTGCTTAAAAAAGTACAATCTTCTGATATAAATCCTCTGTACACTGAACTTTACAATAAACTCGGTATCGCTGAAACCGTTGCAGTTCCTGTATAAAAGCACTCATACGTTTAAAATAGGTATAACAACTTTATACCATGCAGGACACTAAAATCGCTTCTGGGGCTTCCTAGTGGGCTTAGAATGAAGATTTAATTCAACTGAAATAAATTCATTTTTCGCAACAAAACAGGGCGGAACACTTGACAAATATTGAGTTATCGTAAATAATGTATATGGACAACCTAAGGATTTCTTCCTACGATTTATCGTATAGTGCCTTAGGTTTTTTGCTGTTTTATGAGGGCTGTTAGCTGATTATAAACGTATAAGAACGTTGAAGTGCTTTGAATTATACCTGCATTATCTACAGGTAAATAGTGCAAAATATCCATTATTTCATTATACATTTTTAAAGTATTCAATGGCTTCTTAAATACTGGCTCATAATGAAATACTCTGTTTCGTAAGTTTCTTATACTCCTTAATCTCTTAGAAAGCGCATGTATTTGTTGTTGCATTCCTTGTGGATAGTTAATAAATACTCCTTTAAATGCACCTTTTTTAGTCCATATCTTAGCATTATATTTCTTAGAGCATAAGTTAGTCCAGAATCCGAATGTTAAATTTGCTATGACTTTGCCATACGTGAAGTCATTGGGATAAGTCTGCTTAACATCGTTATATGCACATAATAGCAAATCGTGTTCATGGTCAAGTAAAATACTCTGCTTTTTGACTTCATCTTCTAGCCATGTATTTGAAAAACAAGTTCTAAGCATTGTATCAATTGCATTTCTTAACGTAATCTCTAAAGTTGATAATTCTGGATACAAAGCTTGTGATATACGGATATTGTCTTGATAACGTGCAATAAGACTTTCTATTGTATCATTATCATCCTGTTTAAAAGATAATAATCGTTCTACACTTATTGTGCTTGCGTACTTTTCCAATTCTTCCTTAGTTATAGCCATATACTTATTATACCACAAATGAAAATCCTGCCTTGTATATGTAATAGGGCTTAATTACATTCTTTTTTGCACCGGCAAAAGTGAAATGGTGCAGAAAGGAATGTAGATTATGAAGAATATAGTTGAACCTATTAAAAGCAAGAAAGATTTAGAACGAATTGAGGAGTTCTTAGAAAATCACAGCAAGCGAAACCGCCTCATATTTGCATTTGGAATTAACACAGGGCTTAGGGTTTCAGACATACTAGGATTGAATGTAGAGGATGTAGAGGGTAAGAGCCATGTAGAAATCCATGAGAAGAAAACAGGAAAGTATAAGCGTTTCCCGCTAAATACTAAGTTAAAAGCCTTAATAAAAGATTACCTACAAAATGAGCGTTGTAAAAATTATGCCTTATCAGAAAATGAACCGCTTTTTCTGGGGAAAAAACATTGTAGACTTGACCGCTCACAGGTATATAGATTTCTAAATGAAGCCTGCAAGCAGCTTGGAATAACGGCAAATGTAGGCACACATACAATGCGAAAGTCTTTCGGATATCATTTTTACAAGCAATATAACGATGTAGCACTCTTACAGAAAATACTGAACCATTCAAGCCCTGCAATTACCTTGCGATATATCGGTATTGCACAAGAAGAAATAGACTTCTCTTATAACAACTTTGAGCTATAAATTCCCAGAATACACCATATTACAATACATCAGATTATCTGTACCGGTGCATATACTACCTAAAGAAGATTATAGCACAAACAAATAAAATTTTAATGGTGCATAACCTATAAAATTAAGAAAACCTTACAAGTCTGTAATATAGACTTTGTAAGGTTTAATTATTTTATGCACCGGTACAGATAAAACGGTGTCAAAATTCAAGAAAGGTACGGTGTCCGTATATGTGTAGAAATAGTAAAATTAAAGA
>OHCW01001030.1_pt1 | contig 12202 bp, 14 predicted proteins | sample 1566781 | NCBI WGS metagenome assembly OHCW01 (sample SAMEA3879590, study PRJEB24766) | human gut metagenome | biome: human-associated habitat; feature: feces | place: USA | collected 1985/1987 | reverse complement strand
ATGCGGTCACAGCCCTTGATGGCTCCCACCAGCACCAGCAGGTTGAACGCTAGTTCCCCGACATAGGTCCAGACAGCCGTCACCACAGATGCGCCGGTATCCACCGCTGGAGGGCTGGACGAAATGGCGGAGAAAATAATGCAGGACAAGGCAATCACCACGCCCTGCAAGCAGACACCCGCATAGCTGCGAATGAAGTTTTTACCCACGCTGCTGGTGGGTTCACCCGCAAACGTGGACAGCGGAATCGGTGCAATGGCTGCATACATCCACAGGCTGAACATTCTGCCGTAGACCGTGAGAATCATCGTGAACGATAGAACGGTTATTAACAGCCCGCCGATCAGCGTGACCGCCCACAGCGGGATGCTATCCCAAAAGGCCACATTGTTGATGGCATCGATCAACTCCTGCGGCAGCGATACGCTGCTCATGCCGGAACTGCCTGATTGGGTGATAATGGTGGACACCATGCCCTGCACGATAGAAAACACCGCCAGCATCAATTCCAGCCCGTAGGTCACCGCGCCCTTTGCCAGTGCAAAACGGATAAACAGCTTGAGGGCGTGTTCCGGCTTTTTGACCTCGACAAAGCTGCCGCAGGTTTTCATAACGCCCACAGCAAAGAAAAGCACCAGCAGCCCATAGCCGATTGCCTGCAACGCACCGTGGATGCCGGTCATCACGCCCCAGACCTGCCCACCCTTGAATGTCTGCGGGCTTTCTGTCAGCAGTGACCAGATCTCCGCCAGCTTGTCGTTCCATGTGGAGAGTGCGGCGTTTAAGTTGCTGACGATCCATGACTCACCCACAGGGCATCACCGCCGTTTCTTTGTGCAAAATCCTCACGCGGTAATGAGGTCGAGGATCTCTTTGGCAAAAGTAATCACCAGCCCGCCCGCCAGCGTCAAAAAGCCTTGACTGCGCTGGCTGGGGTCGTGGCTCTGCAACGACAGACCGACCTGCACAATGCCCCACCCAAGCAGGATGAGCCCCACCGCGCGAATCAGCGAAAAGATGAACGTGGAGAGATTCTCCACGACCACCAGCGGATCACTGGCGGCAAAGGCGGGCAGGGCAAAAACAATGCCGCACACCAGCACGGCGTACAGCGCAAACAAATTGAGAGAAATTTTCACGGATTTTTTGTTATGATTCAGCTTCATGTAGACCTCCGAATTCTTTGTATGGTTGGCTTCATTTCTGCGGGTTCGGCGGGCAGAAAATCGTCCATATCCAGCAGTTCGTAATTTTCGGGTGCGCTGGGCAGATCGTCCAGCGCATTGTCGGCGGCGATGTAGTCATAAGGGGCTGCGCCGCCGTCCTCGGTATAGCGGATGTTGGGGTGCTTCAGCAGATTGTATTTCAAGTCAACCACCGGGCGTTCCCCACGGATAAACAAAATGCACTTGCTGTTATCCAGCAGCCGCACTTCGTCCGGGGTCATAAGGTCGCGCCCGGATTGCTGGTGGTTGATGCTGTAACTGCCGCTGCGCCCCTTGCTTTGGTTGTAGCTGGTAGTGGAAATCGTTTCTTTCCCCAGCAGTTCCGAAACATATTTGTGGGTTTCTTTCTCGGTGCCGCCGAGGTAGAGAAACTCATCACACAGACCGACCAGCGATTCCCAATCGTCTTTATACATGGCTTTGAGCTGTGCCATGTTTTGCACGATGATGGAGCAGAAAATAGCGCGGGAACGCATAGTTGCCAGTGCCGACAAGAATGTATCTTTTGGCAGTGACAGGTTTGCATACTCATCCATGAGACAATGCACAGGCACGGGCAGACGACCTTTATGCACGCGATCCGCTTGGCGGTACAGCGTTTGGATAAGCTGGGTGTAGATCATGCCGACCAGATAATTGAGCGACTTATCCGAGTCCGGTATGCAGCAGAACAGCGCAATTTTGCGTTCGCCCAATTCCTGCAAGTGCAACTCGTCCGTCATCGTCAGCTTGGCGATGGACGGCAGATTGAACGCGGCAAGGCGCACACCTACACTTACCAAAATCGATTTCGCCGTTTTGCCCGCGGCTTGTTTGAAAATGCGATATTGTTTGCAGGCAATGCTGTCGGGTTCGCGCATTTCCAATCGCTCGAACAAGATGTCCAGCGGGGATTGGTAGTTGTCGTCATCCTCGTGGACTTCTGCGGCGGCAATCATCTCCATAACCATCGAGAAGTTTTGTTCCTCCGGTGGAGCCTCGTGCAGCAGGTACAGCATGAGGGCTTGCAGCAGGGCAGTTTCGGATTTTTCCCAGAATGGGTCGCTGCTTTTTGAATGTGATGGCGTGGTATTTTGAATCAGATTTTCAATCAAAGTCAACACTTCACGGTCATCATGTACATACACAAACGGGTTGTAACAGAACGATGCAGCGGGATTTATGAGGTCAAAAACGATAACTTCATAACCCTTTTGCTTCAGCAAATTACCAGTTTTACGCAAAATTTCCGACTTGGGGTCAGTGATTACCATAGAGCAGGCACATTCCAGCACATTCGGCACACCATAGGTGCGCGTCTTGCCTGCGCCGGAGCCGCCGACGATAAGGATGTTGGTGTTGTGCTTATGCTTATAGCCATCTATCCCGATGTGAAAATGCTGGGTCAGCAGCAGGTTCGACCCGTGCCTGTCCATGTAGAACTTATTCAGCCGAAGCACGTCGCCCCACGCCGCCGAGCCATGCTCCGCGCCGGGGCGGGTGTTCTTCTGATCGGTCACGGCCACGATAACCACTACCGCATAAACCACCGTAAACACCAGCAAAAAGCGCGGGCTGTCGCTGACCCACGCCAACGCAAACGGCTCTGCCAGTGCGCTGTTCAGTGCATCCAGCAGAGCCGTTATTTTCATGCCCGGCTGCCAGCGGCAAGCCACCGCCAGCGCCGCCCACCATACAAGTGGTAGCGGCAGCAGCCAGACCCACCAAGGATTCTTTCTTCCCGGCGTGGTGAGTTTTACCTTTCTTCACCGCGATAGGGCGGGCGCTTTGTACGCTCAGCATCCCATGCCTGACGCTTTCTCCACAACTTCGGCAAAACTACGGAAAAGTCCTGCGGCATACGTCCCGCCTTGATTTGCGGCAGATTGGAAAACAAATCACTCTGCAGCGTTTTCCATGCAACTTTATCCGGCATGTTTTGAGTATAGAATTCGTTGTAGCTGTACGCCAGCCCACTGGTATCTATGTAGTGCTTGACTTCCGTTCGCAGCATTTGCCGCTCCCATTCGGTTTCCTGCGCACGGTGGGGTGCAAGCTGTTCCTGCATAATTGCCTGATGTAAATCGGCAGACGATTTCAGCAGAGCCGGATACTTTCGGAATAACTTGGCGGCAATTCCTTCCTTTTCAAAATAGGTGTGCAGCTTCTGCCCTGCATAAGCATACCACGCCACATTCCCGCATCCCATCCACTCAGTATCTCGGAACGGAATATTGAGCGCCGCGAGGTTATCCGGGTCAATCAGCGCCTGCCGATAAGCATCGTACCCCTGCATAATCAGCCAGTTACGAAAATCCGTGAATCGGTCATCCGAACTGCCGTCATTGATGATGCAGGCTGCTGCGACCATTCTGGGAAAGTTGGCTTTATTGCGATAGCTTTGCCATGCGCAATCAAAGCCGAGCAGTTCATCCTGCGGCAAGTTGATGAGTTCCGTGTAAAGGAACTGTTTCACGGACGCTTCATCCTGCATATCCGCTTTGGCGCGGACTCGGTCAATGATCGACCAGAATTTTTCCCATGTCATAGCCGGATTCACCAGATAAACAGCGGCGTGTGCGCGTGCAGCAGCCGGGTCAGTGCGTCATCCACGGCATCGGTGTACCCGCCCTCAGCCAAGCGCTGGGTACGCAGTTGGTTGAGGGCTGCTTTTGCCAGCCGATACTCTGCCGCCGACATCGTCAGCTTGCCGCCTGCGGGCAGATCGTTCACTCGAAGGATCAGCCGCCCAGTTACTTCGGTGCTGCCGCCGTGGGCGCGCTGGCCGTAGTAGACATCGCCCAGCGCCCGGAGCAGGATGCTTTTGTTGGCACGGTCAAGTTTAACTTTACGTTCTGTCATTGTTTTTCACCATCCTTTGCTCACAGCATATCATAGAACCGCCGCAATAGCTATCCGTCATTTGAAAACAAACGGAAAACATTTACAGCACCTTTTCTTTGCGCCGGATTTTTACCGGCAGCTTGGGCATACGGTCTTTGGGTGCCTCTGCCCGGTTTCGCAGGTAGGCGGTAATATCCTGCAGTTCCATGCGGACGCTGGGGCGCTCACCCTTGGCTCGAAGCTGATTGGCGCGCGGCGACGGCGAGTTTGCAAAAAATCTGCTGCTGTCGGAGAAAGGCTCGGACGGACTGGCGTTCTCCGAGCCCAGAGGAAAATCCACGGTGGGCGCGTCCTCGTGGTTGGGGGCTGCATTTTCCAAATTCTGCTGCACGGCATCGACCAGTTCTGCCGTGCCGGTGTCCACGACATCCAACTGCAGTTTTTCAATAATGCGGTTTGCTTTGGACGCATCGTCCTGCAAGATAGCGATTTCTATGTGGTCGGGGTCCATCTTGTCGCGGATGGGGCAAAACAGCAGCCCATGTGCTTTGGCAGCGCGGGCAAAATCATGCATACGGTCTTTGTCCACCGTGAAAAACTTCAGTGGTTTCTGTTCTTTCAGCAGCCGGATGAGGTGCGTTTTGCCGTGGGTCTTTTTGCTGTCGTGCAGCACTGCCTGTGCGAAAATAAAGAAGTTTTTCGCAGCGGTGCCGGAGATGCGCAGGGCAAACTCTGCACCCTCCAGCGAGTAGCGGACGACCTGGTCTGCGGGTTCAGAGCCGTAATTCATCTGGCATCACCGGCCTTTTCTTTGGGCGAGGGCAAGCGGCTGAACGAGTCCACGCCGGGGATGAGGGCAAGACTGCGCCCGCAGTCCCAATTCATGTGGATTTGTCCGGCATCATCGATGAAATCAACGGTTCCCATAGAGCCGGGAGGCACGGCCATCTCATCTTCCATACAGCTGAGTTGCAGCCGCGTGCCGGGCGGGTACTTGCGGCGCAGGTGTTCGATGTAGTCTTTGTTGGGGTATTTCATAGGCATCCTTCCTTTCAAGATTATAGTGTCAAATCAATGTTGGGGCGGCGGTCACGCGCGCGTTCCTGTTCTTGTTTTTGCTGTTCAGCGCGGTCGCGGCGGGCTTCGGTGAGGTGCTGCTGCACCTCTAGGGAATGTTCAGCAATTTTGCGGCAGAGCCGTTCTTCTTGGCGAAGCTGCTTTAGGGCTGTGTTGACCGATTCACATTGCGATAGTACATCATCGGTTTTGGGTAGTTGCTTACGCTTTGTCAGCAACTGCCCAATTTCTGTTTGCAGGGCTTGTCGGTGAGTTTCCAGCTGTGCCAGCGTGTCAATGTTGTGCTTGGATAGGAACTCCATCTGCCGGATTCTCTGATCCAGCTTATAGGCATCCTGCCGCACGACATAGCTGGGGCGGCGCGGCTTGCGAGGGAGCGCACCCAATTCGTATAGATAGCGATAATACAACGCCCGCAGCCCGGTCAGCTTGCGATGGGGCTTCTTCCCGCTGTGCAGACGGCCATGTTGGATTGTTGGTGGATTTTCAACATAAGGGCAGTAGCTTCGTGGATACAGGATGCGCGTCTGGATTGCTTCTGGCGTATACCGCTTGCCCAGCGTTTTGAAGCGAACAAAGCGCTCTTTTCCGGGCGGACGCAAAACGGGATACTTGCGTCCCATGCGGACCCCATACCCTTTGCGTTCCATTGCACTAAGAAACTGCCGCCATGTAAGGCTTTGTTGAATTGCTTCGTCCACATCCTGCCGGATGGCAGTGCGCCATGTGGGTTGGTTGTTTTCCTCAGCCCTCCACTTTTCATATTGCCGCTTTCCTCGCAGCAATTCCGGTGTTTCAATGATGGAAAGCCCATACTTTTGGCAGAGCGCGTCTGAAAGGGCGCGTACCTCAGTGTAATAGCTTTTGCTGTTGCTGTGGTACTTCTTTCCATCCTCCAAGCTGACGGCGCTCCATACAATGTGGTTGTGGTAATGCTTGGTGTTCAGATGCGTCGTAACGATAGCTTGGTATTTTCCATGCAATAGCTGCTCGGCAAATTCAACACCGATCTGGTGCGCAAGTTCCGGAGTCACCTCCCCTTCCGCAAAACTCTGGACAAGATGGTATCCCTGCACACCGGTTTCTTTGTGCCAGCGAAGCGTATTTAATCGCATATCTTCAAAGGCACTGGTGGTTGTGCAGCCCAGTCCTGTTTCAAAACAGGCTGATTCGGTTTTATCCCGGTTTGCCGCATAGTCCACAGCTTCTTCCAGTGATTTCGGTGTCGTTTTTGCTTTGTTTTGTACATAGTCCACTGTGCGGTCAAGGCGGCGCACAGGGATCACGGATGTGTAAGCCATTTTTCATAGTGACTCCTTTACCAGTTTTCTTTTACTTCCCGCCAGACCTCTTGGGTTAGCCGGGTCATTTCATCCACACTCCCCTGCCCTGCTGTTCCGGTACTGTTGGCACGGTGGGCAAGCTGATTTGCATTGTTGCACAGCCCTGCCACCTTGCGGAGCAGATCGGCGTGGTGCGTGCAGGAACGAGGATGGATTTCTTTGCCTACAATGAGCGTGCGCAGGTATTCCTCTCGGTTCAGACTGCTGGCCGCAACCTGCCGATTCAAGAATGATAATTCATTCTCATCGACATGGAATGAGACAACAAATCTGCGTTTACGCACGGCAGGGGTTTGGGGCATCCCCAAAATGTGCGTCTGGTCGACCAGACGCTATGCTAGCAAAACACGACACCCCGCAAAACGGTTCATGACACAAGGTCGTCGCCCTCCGAAACGGCTTTCTTCAAACCATCCAAGGTCGTCACGATGCGGTTGTACTTCTGCGCCAAACCGATCTGCGCGTTGGTGGTCGCATCCTGATTGCGGCTGCAGACCACCAGCATCGGGCAGCGCAGCAGCTTATCCCGCACAATGGCGGTGTATTCGCTGCGTTCCACGGCATCTTCCAGCACCAAATACTGGCTGTCCTGCAATTTGGGGCATACCGGCAGGTAGCCCAGCAGGTACACCTCGCGGCAATAGTTGCGCAGGTGTTTGGATGTCGCGCCCTCACTGGCGCAGATAAAAGCCCAAGGTCGTTTCATTTTCGTGTTTCCTTTCTGAATTTCGGGAGTGAATCAGATTTGATTCACTTTTCGGTATTTCTTGCAAAATAGTGAATCAGTTCTGATTCACTTCGGATTCAAGGGCAGTTTTCAGCCGTTCAGTGCTGCGGCGGAAGTAGGCGTCCGACATTTCGATGCCGACAGCCTCATAGCCTTCCTGCACAGCGGCCAGCACGGTGGTGCCTGCCCCGGCAAAGGGGTCAAGGATGCGCCCGCCCGGTTCGCAGATCTGCACCACATCCCGCATAAGCTGCAAGGGCTTCTCGGTCACATGGATGCGGTTCTGCGGGTTCGGGTATCGGAACACGCCCGGCAGACACCCAACATTTCTCTCAAGCGGCATTTTGCCGTTCGACCCCCACACAATGTACTCGGACTGCTGACGAAAGCGTCCTTTCTGCGGGCGGCTGGCGACTTTATCCCACACGGCTACACCGCGCCAGGTCCAGCCCGCCCACTGCAAAGCCAGCGTCATGGCGGGAAGCTGCCGCCAATCGATGAACAGGCAGACGGGCGCACCGGGCTTGGCAATGCGGCGGGCATCCTGCAGCCATGCCGCCGTCCAGAACATCCAACTCAGCTGATCCATCTGGTCAGAATCGAAGTCGGGCAGCGCCTTTTCTTTGCTCATGCTGCTGTACTTTTCGCTGGTGCTGCGGTTCTTGGTGGTCTGGCTGCTGCCGCCGCTGGCATAAGGCGGGTCGGTGATGATGGCATCGAAGCTGTTCGGCTCAAACTGGCGGAGGATCTGCAGAGAATCCCCGTGCAGGATCGACCAGCGGTCACCGCCGCAGTGTTCGGGCATCCGGAAATCAGGGTTGAGAATGTTGAGCGTTTCGGGAGTGTTCGTCAAAGGCATCTTCCTTTCGTTTTATCGTTCAAAATCATGGGTACGGGGTTCTTTCGGGGGCGGTGTCCGGCTGGCCGTCTGCACAGAAACACGGTCATCTTCGAGTACAAAGCAGTCCTGCGTCCTGTTGTCGAGCTTGGTGCCGGGCAGGACAACGGCATTGCCGCGGCAGACTACATTGCCGGAGATTTCGCCATATACACGGGCGCTGCCGTCAATAGTCGGTGCGCACAAGGTTTGCTCATCCTGCCGAATCACGGCATAACCGCAGACACAGCTTTTTCCCATAATGACCCCGCCGCAGACGATGGCATCATCCTGCACAGTGGCATCCCCCATTACGGTGGCGTTCTTTCCGACATAAGCGCAGCCCTTTGCAACGGCGTGATTTGTAAGGACTGCATCGCCGCAGACAACTGCATTTTCACAGGCGATGGCATCCGCTGAAATCCACGCGCGACCAGCTTGGTCGAGGTTATCGCGGCTTTCCACATAGCCGCCGAGCATTCCTTTGAGGACATCCTCGGTTAAGTCCGTCACCGCGCGGATGCGGTGCAGGTTGGGATTGTCGGGATGGGCAATGTCGGTGATCTCGTATTTCTTCATCTGGCATCACCCCGGTCACGCTTGGGCGTAGGGCTGGGCGACAGTTCGGTTTCCACATACTCGGAAACGATGCTGAGTGCTTTCTGGTAGCTGTCGCAGGACATAACGCGGTCACGCATTTCCTTGGCTTTTTCACCTTGCCCGCTGTTTTTCAGCAGCCGGGAGGCACGCCCCATAATGGCGAAAATGTTGCCGTCCTGCCCAATCAGCTGCATCTTGGGCTTCTTCGGGCGGTTCAACAGTTTTTTGAACTCGGTCATATCCGGCACATCGCGTTTCAGTTCAAAATCGTGATCCTGCCAGAAATGGACATACAGCTTGCCGTCCCCAACATCGATCTCCCGCTGCTCAAAGCCCTCGCCCCAGCCATCGCTGTACTGACCGGAAATATATGCGCAGACCACGGCCTGTTCCTCGGCGGTAAGCGGTGCGTCCGTATCGACCCACAGGGAGCCGACCAGTTCACCGTTCACCTCGTCCACCGTGGGAACGGCACGAACGACCTTGCGGCGGACGGAATCGTCCTCGCGGTAATATCGCATCAGGTCGCCGTAAAAGTCTTTGACATCCTCGTAGATGGCATCGCGGATAACATCGCGGTAGCCGGTCAGTTCTTTGCCGGTGTAAGGGATACCCTCGTATTCGCTGTAGTCATCGCCCAAATCCTCGGTATCGTTCGGGAAAAAGTCTTCGGTCAAGGGAGAATAAAATTTCATCTGCAAATTGCATCACCTCAATTTCTGCCGCACAGGTCATGGTCGATCTGCGCGGCATAGTAATTTTCTATCGTCAGCGGCGCATTGTAGAGCGCCGCCAGTAAGTATTGCTTGATGTTTCGGATGCGGGGCGGGTTGTCCTTGAGGCAATCCAGAACATACTGGATGTGTTCCGCGCCCAATTTTAGGAATCGAGATTTTACTACTTCTGCAGGCATTTCCTCACCCGAAATGCGGATAGCCGCCCGCTTGGAGCAAACCACATCCAGCATCAACTCCACCAGTTCATCCAATCGCATCGTATCCATCGGGTTATTCTGCGCCAAAATCGGATACTCGATATTTTTCAGCAGCAGGGCGCGGTACTCTGCCCGCTGGCCCGCCGCGCGGATAGGATTCGATACGTTATTTGTTTCTTCTTTATTTATTTCTTTAGTATTTAATTGTGCAGGATTTTCCTGTACAGGTTTTTCCCGTTTAGGCTCTGCCTGTTTTGGTTGGGCACACTTAGGCGCAGCTTCTTCGGGACCCTGTTCCGGGGGCTGCGGCTGCTCCAGAACCGTGTACTCCATGCCGCGCATCTGGCCGTTCTTGTCGCGGATGCGGCGGCGGATAATATACCCCGCCGCTTCTAACTCGCGCACGGTGGCACACACGCTGTCCACGCCCTCTTTGCAGATGGACGCCAACCCGCGCGTGGTATAATCCCAATCTTCGGGCAGAGACAGCATCAAAGATAAAAGCCCCTTCGCCTTGAGCGAAAGAGCCTTGTTGCGCAGATGATGGTTGGACATAATGGTATAATTTTGCGTCTTTTGTACACGGAACACAGCCATAACGATTTACCTCCTGTTTATGCCCTATAAGTGGGCGAACGATTTCTAACTTTCATGTTGATTTCTCTCTCTATCGGCAAGGCGCCGCGCGGTGTGCGGCAGTTCTTGCCATCAGGTTGTTTTTTGCCATATCAGCGTAGTCTCCATTCTCGATGTTGGGCGGCAGGTCATGCACGGTGTAGCGGTCAGCGTAGATTTTCCGGATACCGACACTCGCCATGCGCCCTTTGGCATCGTTATCCAGCCGCAGTTCTATCGTGGTGATCTCCGGGTGCTGGCGCAGGAACTCCTGTAACGCCAGCGGCTCCTTGCCGGAGGACGAGATACCGCCCAGCGACAGACGGTATTTATCTGCAACATCCCCACAGAGCGTCATCTCTGCCATGGCATCTATGGCGGCTTCAAACACGGCCACGGTAGTGTCGGGCTGCATCGGCGGGATGCAGAAACCGTACTGTTTCTGACTGCCGGGGGCCTCGCGCTTGAATGGTTTCCCATAGTCATAAATACCGCGCAGCGCCGCATATTTCGGCACGCCCTGCGGGTCTTTTCCCAAGAAAACACAGTTGTGATATTCTGCACTTTCGTACAGAATTTTTCTCGCAATGCAGTAGCGAATCGTGGGCAGTGAGATGCCGCGCCCCAGCAGATACCGCGTTACGCGGTCATTGGTGGGTGCTTTTCGGGGGAGTTTAAACTGTGGGCGCTCGCGCTCCACCGCTTCATGCTGCACGGGGATGTACGTTGGACTTTCCTCACATAACAGCTGCACCGCCTCTACAAACGGTACACCTTCCACATAAATCAAATATTTCAGCGCCGACTTGCCGCCGATGTCGCGGCTTTTCCAATGCCACACACTGGATTCGCCGTTTATCTTGAAGCTGTCATGCTCTGCAAGCTGGTACTCACCCCGCGCACTGCTTTTCACCAGCGAACCGGGGCGGTACCTCCGCAGGAACTCGATTGCCGTCATCCGGTTGGCGGCATGGATCTGTTCTTTACTGACGCGCGGCAATTACACAATGTAAGCGGCGAGGTCGCTCATATGTTCAACATTTTCCCACGGAAAATCCTCGCGCCCGAAGTGACCGCCCGCCGCCGTGCGGCTGTACATGGGGTTCAGCAGGTTCAACTGCTTGATGATGCCCGCAGGGGTCAGGTCATACGCCTTGCGCACAGCGGCCGACAGGCAATCATCCTCGCAGGGGCCACCTGTGCCAAACGTATTCACATCCACCATGACAGGGTCTTTCTGCCCGATGGCATACGCCAGCGTGACCTGACAGCGGTCGGCAAGATGGGCGGCGACCATGTTTTTGGCAATGTACCGCGCCATATATGCGCCGCTGCGGTCTACCTTGGTGGCATCCTTGCCGCTGAACGCACCGCCGCCGTGGGGCGCAAATGTGCCGTAGCTGTCCACCATGAGCTTGCGCCCGGTCAAGCCGGTATCGGCATCCGGACCGCCCTGCACAAACTTACCGCTGGGGTTCAGGATGATTTCCGCGTCATCGGCGGGCATACCGTCAAAGGCCAGCGGGAACACATATTCGTCCAGCAAATCCGCCAGCTTATTGATGTCGGTGTCCTCCTTGTGCTGGACAGAAACGACCACTGTGGTGATGCGCACGGGGGTATCACCGTTGTATTCCATCGTGACCTGCACCTTGCCGTCCGGGCCGATGTCGGGGATAACGCCGGTCATGCGGGAGATTTCCAGCAGCGTCACAAGGCGCTGCGCCGCCACCACAGGCATCGGCAGATATTCGGGCGTTTCGTTGCAGGCATAGCCCACCATAACGCCCTGATCGCCTGCGCCGAGGGTATCCTCGTCCTCTCCCTCAGCAAGTTCCGGCTCCACGGCTCCGGCAATATCGGGGCTTTGGTCGTGGATGTAGCAGTCGATTTGGTACGCCTTCGGGTCATAGCCGACATCCCGCAGGGTGTCGCGGACGATGTTGAACACATCCGGCTTAGCGCTGGTCGTGATTTCGC
>OHCW01001024.1_pt1 | contig 12298 bp, 9 predicted proteins | sample 1566781 | NCBI WGS metagenome assembly OHCW01 (sample SAMEA3879590, study PRJEB24766) | human gut metagenome | biome: human-associated habitat; feature: feces | place: USA | collected 1985/1987 | reverse complement strand
GTAAACCAAAGGCTTTATCCGGTGGACAGAGACAGCGTGTTGCTATGGGACGTGCCATCGTTCGTAATCCTAAGGTATTCCTTATGGATGAGCCGTTATCCAACCTGGATGCAAAACTTCGTGTACAGATGCGTTCTGAGATCGCTTCTTTACATAACAGATTAAAAGCAACTATCATCTATGTAACACATGATCAGACCGAGGCTATGACACTTGGTACCAGAATCGTTGTATTAAAAGATGGTGTTATCATGCAGGTTGATTCTCCGCAGAAATTATACAATGAGCCGAACAACTTATTCGTTGCAGGATTCATTGGTTCTCCGCAGATGAACTTCATCGATACAAAATGTAAAGTTGAGGGAGACAAAGTTTCTCTTACATTCGATAACACAACAATCGTATTACCACCAGCAAAAGCAAAGAAACTTGCAGATGCAGGATGCAACGGAAAGACAGTTGTTATGGGTATCAGACCAGAGGATATCGGAGATTCCGAGATTGAGATCGAAGCACACCAAGATTGCGCATTCGAGGCTGATGTAACAGGATACGAGTTATTAGGTTCTGAGGTATTATTATACTTCAAAGTAGCAGGCACAAGCATGACTGCAAAAGTTGATTCCAGAACAACAGCACGTATGGGAGATCACATCAAACTTGCTATTGATCCTGAGAAGATACATGTTTTCGACAAAGAAACAGAATTGACAATTACCAACTAATTCGGTAAAATTAAACAGAACATCATTTAAAATAAAACTGGGTACAGTGATGTACCCAGTTTTTGTTCGTCAGTAAGGATGAAATTATAGATCGGATGATGGGTGGAACCAGACGAAGGGGAGATATCGGAAAGGAAATAGATTATGATTTCAAACCATAAAATACAGACAGCACTTGATGAGATAAAGGATATATCGAGAATTGATCTTGCACTTTACACGGAAAAAGGAAAGCCGGTTGCAGCAACATTTGAGCCGGAGGGAGATTTAGAAGGTGCAATCACATCTTTTGCAGATTCCATGGCTGAGAGCCAGATGCTCTCAGGATATCATTTTTTTAAGGTGATCGCTGATGGAGAGATAGAATATATTCTGCTGACCAAATCACAGGCAGAGGATGCTTATATGGTGGGACGCCTTGCAGTCTGCCAGATCAGAAACCTTGCGGCTGCCTACATGGAGCAGTTCGACCGCAACAATTTCATGCAGAATATCCTGCTTGGAAATATGTTGGTCGTAGATATGTACAATAAGGCGCAGAAACTTCATATCGAGCAGGCGGAGCGTGTGGTTTATGTGATCGATTTAGAAGATAAGAAAGATTCCACCGCAGTGGAGCTTGTGAAAAATCTCTTTGCAACCAAGATGCGTGATTATGTGACAGAAGTGGACGAGCAGAGCATCGTCCTGATCAAGGATGTTCGCGACGTGAAGAATGAAGATGAATTACAGAAATTGGCCGATATGATTGTGGACAATATGCATACCGAGGCAATGGTGCGCGTGAGGGTCGGCTACGGCAATCAGGTGAATAATCTGCCGGATATTGCAAAATCCTATCAGGAGGCAAAGATGGCGCTTGAGGTTGGAAAGATTTTCTATGCAGAAAAAGAGACGATCGCATATCGTTATCTTGGTATCGGGCGTCTGATCTACCAGCTTCCGATGAGTCTCTGTGAGATGTTTATTCATGAGGTGTTTGGGGATGAGATCCCGGATATTTTTAATGAAGAGACAACGACGACGATTCAGAAGTTTTTTGAAAACAATCTGAACATTTCAGAGACAGCCAGACAGCTTTATGTGCACAGAAATACTTTAGTGTACCGTCTGGAGCGATTAGAGAAAATCATTGGACTTGATATCCGTAAATTTGACGATGCGATGACGTTTAAACTTGCACTGATGGTTATTTCTCATATGCGGTATGCGAGACGTCAGGATACGGATCAGAGATAGCAATTCAGTATAAAAGTAATAGATTTAGCAGGAAAGGGAAGAAAGAAATGGCAAAAACAGGCGGCTATGACGAGAGCAGTATTTCCGTTCTCGAAGGGCTTGAGGCGGTAAGAAAAAGACCGGGAATGTATATCGGAAGTGTTTCGCGCAAAGGATTGAATCACCTGATCTACGAGATTGTGGACAATGCAGTGGATGAACATCTTGCGGGAGCCTGCGATACGATCCGTGTAACATTAGAAGCGGATGGTTCCTGTACCGTTGAGGATAACGGACGAGGCGTTCCGGTCGGCATGCATGCAAAGGGAGTTTCAGCTGCGCGTATTGTTTATACGACGCTGCATGCAGGAGGAAAGTTTGATGATTCCGCTTATAAGACCAGTGGAGGACTGCATGGAGTAGGTTCGTCTGTTGTAAATGCATTGTCGACACATATGGATGTATGGATCAGCAGGGATGGTTACATTCATCACGATGGTTATGAGCGTGGTATTCCGGTGGTGGAACTGGAAAACGGGCTTCTTCCGACCATTGGAAAAACGAAAAAAACCGGTACGAAGGTCAATTTTCTTCCGGATCCTGAGATTTTTGAAAAGACCAGATTCAAAGAGGACGAAGTAAAAAGCCGTATGCATGAGACAGCATACTTGAACCCGGCACTGACGATTATTTATGAGGATAAACGTGGACCGGAAGTGGAACATATTGTATATCATGAGGAAGAGGGGATCATTGGTTTTGTCAAGGATCTGAACAAAAAGAACGAGGTGCTTCACGATGTGGTGTATTTTAAGGGCGAGCAGGACGGAATCACGGTTGAGGCAGCATTCCAGTATACCAATGAGTTCCATGAGAATATTTTAGGATTCTGCAACAATATTTTTAATGCGGAGGGTGGTACGCATATCACGGGATTTAAGACGGTGTTTACCACAGTCATCAATTCCTATGCGAGAGAACTTGGCATTTTAAAGGAAAAGGATTCTAATTTTACGGGAGCGGATGTCCGTAATGGTATGACGGCGATCGTTTCCATCAAACACCCGGATCCACGTTTTGAGGGACAGACCAAGACGAAACTGGACAATCAGGATGCATCGCGTGTCACGGCAAAAGTGACCGGGGATGAGATACAGCTTTATTTTGACAAAAATTTAGAGGTATTAAAGACCGTGATCTCCTGCGCGGAGAAAGCGGCAAAGATCCGCAAGACCGAGGAGCGTGCAAAGACGAATCTTCTGACAAAACAGAAATTCTCTTTTGATTCCAACGGAAAGCTTGCAAACTGTGAGAGCAGGGACGCGTCGATCTGTGAGATATTTATCGTCGAGGGAGATTCCGCGGGAGGTTCTGCAAAGACGGCGCGTGACCGTAATTTTCAGGCAATCCTGCCGATTCGTGGTAAGATTTTAAATGTTGAGAAAGCAAGTATTGACAAGGTGCTTGCAAATGCAGAGATCAAGACGATGATCAATGCATTTGGATGTGGTTTTTCCGAAGGATACGGCAATGATTTTGACATCACGAAACTGCGCTATGACAAGATCATCATCATGGCAGATGCCGACGTCGATGGAGCACATATTTCCACACTGCTTCTGACACTGTTTTATCGTTTCATGCCGGAATTGATCTATGAGGGACATGTCTATGTGGCAATGCCGCCATTGTACAAAGCGATCCCGTCTAAAGGGGAAGAAGAATACCTTTACGACGATGCGGCATTGGAACGTTACCGCAGGAACCATAAGAGCAATTTTACTCTGCAGCGTTACAAAGGTCTCGGTGAGATGGATGCGGAGCAGCTCTGGGAGACGACATTGAACCCGGAAACGAGGATCTTAAAACGTATTGAGATCGAAGATGGACGTATGGCGTCCGATATCACGGAACTTTTGATGGGAAATGATGTGCCGCCGCGCAAGATGTTTATTTATGAACATGCAAAAGACGCAGCACTTGATATCTGATAGAGATGTGGGTGTTACTGGAACGACTGGCAGGGAGCAGACAGTAACATGTGGGCGGGAAGTGAGCAGTGCCAGCTGACTTGTGATGCCCTGAAAAACGGACAGAAATGGAGTATGATATGAATCAGGAAGAACAGATTATCCGCACCGAGTATTCGGAACTGATGCAGAAATCTTATATTGATTATGCCATGAGCGTTATCATCGCGCGTGCACTTCCGGACGTGAGGGACGGTTTAAAACCGGTGCAGCGAAGAACGCTTTATGCTATGATGCGCTCGTCGTGATGGCGCAGGATTTCAAAAAAGGACTGCCGCTTGTGGATGGACACGGTAATTTTGGTTCCATCGAGGGAGATGGCGCCGCAGCAATGCGTTATACTGAGGCGCGTTTACAGAAGATTACACAGGAAGCCTATTTGGCGGACTTAGATAAAGATGTCGTAAACTTTGTCCCGAACTTTGATGAGACGGAAAAAGAGCCGGAGGTGCTCCCTGTCAAAGTTCCAAATCTGCTTTTAAACGGTGCAGAGGGAATCGCCGTCGGTATGACGACCAGTATCCCGCCGCACAATTTTGGCGAGGTCATTGACGGTGTGATCGCATATATGAAAGACCCGGACATCAATACCGAGCAGATGATGCAGTATATTCCGGGACCTGATTTTCCGACTGGTGGTATCGTTGCAAATAAGGATGAACTGTTAGCCGTTTATTCAACCGGTATGGGAAAAATCAAGATCCGCGGTAAAGTTGAAGTTGAAAAGGGAAAAGGCGGAAAAGACCGTCTTGTGATCACAGAGATCCCGTACACCATGATCGGTGCCAATATCGGAAAATTCTTAAACGATATCTACAGCCTTGTTGAGACAAAGAAAACTTCCGATATCGTTGATATCACAAACCAGTCCTCAAAAGAGGGAATACGCATCGTTCTGGAGCTGAAAAAGGGTGCAGATGTCGAAAATTTAAAAAATCTTCTCTACAAGAAAACAAAACTGGAAGATACCTTTGGCGTTAACATGTTAGCGGTAGCGGACGGAAAACCGGAGACCATGGGAATCGTGCCGATCATCCGGCATCATGTGAATTTCCAGTATGAGCTTGCAACACGCAAATATCAGACGCTTCTTGCAAAAGAGCGCGACAAAAAGGAAATTCAGGAAGGTCTGATCAAGGCAACGGATGTCATTGACCTGATCATTGAGATCCTGCGCGGAAGTAAAAATGTGAAGGATGCGAGAGCCTGCTTAACCGACGGTATCACAGATAACATCAATTTTAAATCCGAACAGTCAAAACGAGACGCTGCAAAACTTCGTTTTACGGAGAGACAGACCACGGCGATTCTTGAGATGCGTCTGCAGAAATTAATCGGACTCGAACTCGAAGCACTCTTAAAAGATCATGATGAGACCTTGAAAAATATCGCAAAATATGAGGATATTTTGGGAAGCCGCGCGGCTATGGCGAAAGTCATCATCAAAGAATTGGAGAGTTTTAAGAAAGAGTACGCAAAACCGAGAAAAACGGTGATCGATAACTTAGAGGAAGCGGTCGTTGAGGAGAAGAAGATCGAGGAGATGGATGTTGTATTCTTAATGGATCGTTTTGGATACGCAAAAACCGTGGATGTCGCAACGTATGAGAGAAATAAGGAGGCGGCAAACACAGAAAACCGCTATATCCTGACCTGCAAAAATACGGACAAGATCTGCATTTTTACCAATAAGGGACAGATGCATCTGTTAAAGGTGTTAGATCTTCCTTACGGTAAATTCCGAGACAAGGGAACGCCGATCGATAACCTGAGTAATTATAACAGCAGCGAGGAAAATTTTGTCTACATCACGAACCTTGCGGCAATCAGCCATTCCCAGGTGTTGTTTGGAACAAAATCTGCTATGCTTAAAGTCGTGGATGGAAGTGAGTTTGACGTTGCAAAACGAACCACGGCTGCGACAAAATTAAATGAGGGCGATGAGCTGATCTTTGTACAGGCACTTGCACTTGAGGAGACGCTCGTGATGCAGTCCGAAAAAGACTTTTTCCTACGGATCGACATTTCCAGTATCCCGGAAAAGAAAAAGGGAGCAGTCGGTGTGCGCGGCATGAAATTAGGTGCCGGGGACGCGCTTGCGGCGATCTATCTTCTGAATGCGGAAGATGTAGTAAATATTGAAGTAAAAGGCAAAGAAGTGGCATTAAACCGTCTGCGCACCGCGGGACGTGATACGAAGGGAAACAAACGATGAAACAGACAAAGGGCTTCCAGATCTGGCAGATTATTTATCCGGTCGGGCTTTACTATGTGGTATCAAGTCTCTGTTATTTTGCATTGGAGATACTTCTCGGCAGTGCAGATGAGACTTACATGCTGCGCCAGCTTGTGGGTGATGCAGTTACGATTCCGGTCATATTAAAATTTTATATGGCAGATCAAAACATCCGGGATACTGTTTACGGAAAAAAGAAGTTTCGCTTTAGCAGTGAGCAGGCAATCAATATTGCCGTGACTGTTGTGTCCGTAGCGGCACTTGGAATTGCAGTCAACAATATCATTGCGATGACATCATTAATTCAGGCATCAGAAGGGTTCCAGACTGCAAATCAGGCATTTTTTGCAGGCGCAGCAGTCTATGAGTTCCTTGGATCCTGTTTTCTGATCCCAATCGCGGAAGAATTATTATTCAGGGGCGTGGTTTATCAGAGACTAAAATTGATGTTGGGTGTCGCCCCTGCAATTATTTGTTCCGCATTGATCTTTGGACTGGTGCATGCGAACCTGGTGCAGTTTCTGTATGCGGCGGTTTTGGGATGTCTGCTTGCATTTTTGTATGAAAAAACAGGATTTTTCTATGTGCCGGTACTGGGACACATCGCAGCAAACACTGTGTCGGTCGTGCGTGAGGAAACGGGATGGCTGTCCTTTGGCTATACGACGGATGCGAAAGGAATTGGATTTACGGCAGTGATGCTTGTGGTGGCTGGCGCTGTGATATGGGGGTTCTGGAAGTGGAAGAAGAATGTGGAATTTGACGAGAGAGCCTGAAGCTGCATGAACTATAGTTTATGAAACAAAAAGAATGATAGACAGCATATGTAAGCAGAGAGCCGGAAATGCGTATAAATTGCGGATTTTCCGGCTTTTATCAATATAGAAAAATGAAATTTTATGAGCGATAAGGAGTGGGTAAAAAGATATCTTTGCAGTGCACTAAGACGAAAATAGAGATGGGGTAAATGTATGATAAGAAAAATGGAAGAAAAGGATATATCTGATGTTTTGCAGATATGGCTTGAGACAAACATCGAGGCACATAGTTTTATAGACAAGGAATATTGGACCGGCAATTATGAAATGGTGAAACAGATTCTGCCGGAAGCAGAAGTATATGTATATGAAGAGGAAAAAAATGGTCAGATAGATGGTTTTATCGGAATAAATGATTGCTATATCGAGGGATTGTTTGTGAAAGAATCTGCACAATCGATGGGAATTGGAAAATGTCTGCTGGATTATGTAAAAAGCAGAAAAACCGAATTGTGTTTATGTGTATACGAAAAGAATGTGCATGCAATTTACTTTTATCAGAGGGAGAATTTCTTGATTCAGGCGGAAGAAACAGATGAAGATACAAACGAAAAAGAGTATGTTATGAGGTGGGGAAAATGAAAAATAAATTAGTCATGGCGATGATTACTGTTGTACTTGCAAGTGAGTGTTTTGCTGGATGCAGTAAAAAAACAATAGAAAATTCTGCTGCTTCAAACGCGTCAGTATTGGAAGAAAATGAGAAAGAAACAGAAAACGCGAAGAAAACAAAAAATGCAGAAGAGATGCCGGAAAAACTGAAAACAGGAAATACGGAAGAAATGTTAGAAAACATATCAGAAGACACAGAAAAAGAATCAGGTACAGAAATCTCTGAAACTACAGAAAATACTTCTGATGCACAGACACAAAAATATGTCGTGGAGAATCAGGAGTATGTATATTCCACATACAGCGATATCGGTCAGTTAGGGGAAGAGGGAAACTATTATAATTCAGATTATCCGGGTAAGGATGCCTATGAGGTGCCTGTATTTGAAACAACAGCAGATATCACACACGATGGAATCGCAGATCTGGTTTCAGTAGTCGGATATGGCGGTGAGCCGGATGCAACAGTAGATGATGTTGTAAGTAACAGTTCGTATGGATGTTATGTGAAAGTATATCGTGGAACAAAAGACGGAGAATATGAGAGTCATCCGCGGTTTATCAGCCGAAACTTTCACCTGTCACATGCAGGCAATGGAACAATATGTCTTTCAAAAAAAGATGGTCTGGACTATCTGCTTATAAGCATGACCTACGAAATGCAGGGAACTGCCCAATATGATTTTGCAGCCTTTTATGTGGATGATGAAAAGGGAATTGTGATCGATGACACCTATGGTGTTGAATTTGCAGTTGACAAGGACGAACATCCGGACTGGAACGAATGTACACACAGGGAAGACGTTGTCCCGCTTTTGCAGGAAAAAATGACACACTACCTGAAAGATTCTATGCTTCTTCTGTCACTTGACATTGATAATGGTGCCCTGTACAGTTGTGAGGAAAAAACACTGGAGGGAAACGACTTCTTTGACCAGATATGGGAAAGAAACTATTAGTCCATGACAATGGAATTGAAACACATTGTAACAGATGAGCGAAAGAAATCAGGGAAAGAACAATGAATATGACAATGGTGATCTACACACTGTTTGTGCTTGTGGAGATGATCCTGCATCTGATCCGGCACTTCCGGTATCAGAAGGCAGAGGGAGAAACTTTGATGCATGCGCAGAAAATGGACATCCGTCTGACACTGCTTATGGATCTGCTGCAGTTGCCGTTAAAGTCTTATTTTCACAAGGTTTCTGAATCTGTTTTCGGCAGTGATTCTGGTATTTGGGGAGGTATACCCAAATCAACTTGCCGGAAGCTACGCAGGCGATCGCAGACACGGTACATAAGAGTGTGGGATTTACCAAAAACTGTTTTGACCTCTTCAACATCTGTATCATGATCACAGTCGGACTGGTCTGTCAGGGACATCTGATCGGAATCGGGCTTGGAACGGTGGTGGCAGTGATCGGAGTCGGACGTGTAATCGCAATTTTTAACCATGGGTTTAAGAAAAAAATGGATGAGCTGGCAGGCATGGAAGCATAGATCTGCATGTAAAAGAGCGGAAAGACACAGATACAATTTAAACACAATTTAATAGAAATAATAAAAATGCGAAGATGCAGAAAAAATAATGAAATTTTTTTGCATCTTTTTTCTATTGAATTGTTTGTATAGATATTATTTTAAGAGAAAATAAATAAAAAAGACAGATAATATACATGTATTATATATAATTATCATATTATCAGATAATATGAAGAAAAAACAGGTAGACAAACGGATATGAAAGTTGTATATTAATACATAACAAATCCGACAAAAGACAACTGTTTTTCAGGCAAAGACAGATGAGTGGATGGAGAAAGGAAGTTGAAGATGAAAGAGCAGAAATTAGACCGTTTTTCTGTAGCGGGCAGCTGTAAGACAGAAACCGGAATGTATGATCCGAGATTTGAACATGATAACTGCGGTATCGGTGCTGTTGTCAATATCAAAGGTATCAAGACACATGCAACGGTAGAGAATGCATTAAAGATCGTAGAAAACTTGAAACACAGAGCAGGTAAAGATGCAGAGGGCAAGACAGGTGACGGTGTTGGTATTCTGCTTCAGGTATCACACAAGTTTTTCTCCAAAGTGACAAAACCACTTGGAATCGAGCTTGGAGATGAGAGAGATTACGGTGTCGGCATGTTTTTCTTCCCGCAGGATGAATTAAAACGCAATCAGGCGAAGAAAATGTTTGAAGTCATTGTCAACAAGGAAGGAATGGAATTCTTAGGATGGAGAGAAGTTCCGACCGATCCGACCAAACTTGGACAGAAAGCAGTTGACTGTATGCCATATATCATGCAGGGCTTTGTCAAACGTCCGGCAGAGGTGGCAAAGGGACTTGACTTTGACCGTAAACTTTATGTTGCAAGACGTGTTTTCGAACAGTCTAACGATGATACGTATGTGGTTTCTTTGTCCAGCAGAACCATCGTATACAAAGGAATGTTTTTGGTAGAGCAGCTTCGTTTATTTTTTGCTGACTTACAGGATAAAGATTATGAATCAGCGATTGCAACGGTTCATTCCCGTTTCTCCACGAACACGAATCCGAGCTGGGAGAGAGCACATCCAAACCGTTTTATCGTACATAACGGTGAGATCAATACCATCAAGGGTAATGCGGACAAGATGCTTGCACGTGAGGAGACAATGGAATCCGAACACTTAAAGGGAGAACTGCAGAAGGTACTTCCGGTTATCAATTCCGAGGGTTCCGACTCCGCAATGCTTGATAATACCTTGGAGTTTCTGGTTATGAGCGGCATGGAACTTCCACTTGCAGTTATGATCATGATCCCGGAGCCATGGGCAAACAACCGCATCATGTCACAGAAGAAAAAAGATTTCTATCAGTATTATGCGACGATGATGGAGCCGTGGGACGGACCTGCATCTATTCTGTTCTCCGACGGTGATATGATGGGAGCAGTGCTTGACCGCAACGGTCTGCGTCCTTCCCGTTATTACATTACAGATGATGATTATCTGATCCTCTCCTCCGAGGTCGGTGTACTTGATATCGATCCGACAAAGATTCTCGTAAAAGAGCGTCTGCGTCCTGGTAAAATGCTTCTGGTTGATACCGTTGCAGGCCGCGTGATCGACGATGATGAGTTGAAAGAAACTTATGCAAACAAACAGCCATACGGTGAATGGCTTGACCGCAACCTCTTAAAACTGGAAGATCTAAAAATCCCGAACGAGCGTGTGCCGGAATATACCAAGGAAGAGCGCCAGAGAATGCAGAAGGCTTTCGGTTATACATTCGAGTCCCTGCGTGAAGCAATCCTTCCGATGGCAAAGAACGGCGGCGAGGGCACCTCTGCCATGGGTATTGATACACCGCTTGCTGCACTTGCAAGTGACCATCAGCCATTATTCAACTATTTCAAACAGCTGTTTGCACAGGTAACAAACCCGCCGATCGACTCGATCCGTGAGAAAGTTGTAACATCCACGACAGTCTATATCGGTGAAGACGGTAACCTCTTAGAGGAGAAGGCAGAGAACTGCCAGGTACTAAAAGTAAATAACCCGATTCTGACAAACACAGACCTGATGAAGATCAAAGCCATGAAGGTGCCGGGATTTAAAGTAGAAGTGATCCCGATCATTTACTATAAAAACACAAGCCTTGAAAAGGCAATCGACCGTCTGTTTGTGGAAGCCGACCGTGCATACAGAGATGGCGCAAACATCCTGATCCTTTCTGACCGTGGAATCGATGAGAACCATGTTCCGATTCCTTCACTGCTTGCTGTCTCAGCCTTACAGCAGCATCTGGTAAGAACGAAAAAGAGAACATCGGTTGCGATGATCTTAGAGTCCGGCGAACCGAGAGAGGTACATCATTTTGCAACACTGCTCGGCTATGGTGCGTGCGCGATCAACCCATATCTGGTACAGGATACGGTAAAACAGCTTGTGGACGAGCATATGCTTGACAAAGATTACTATGCAGCAGTACAGGATTACAACAATGCAATCTTAAACGGTATCGTAAAGATCGCATCCAAGATGGGTATTTCCACGATCCAGTCTTACGAGGGTTCTAAGATCTTCGAGGCGATCGGTATTGATAAAAATGTCATTGACAAATATTTTACCAACACGGTCAGCCGTATTGGTGGTATCACATTAAAGGATATTGAAAATGATGTCAATGAGCTTCATTCTGCAGCCTACGATCCGCTTGGACTTGAATCCGATCTGACTTTAGAGAGCCGCGGACGCCATAAGATGAGAAGCGGGGCAGATCCACACCTTTATAACCCGGCAACGATCCATCTGTTACAGGAAGCAACCAGACGTGGCGATTATGAGTTATTTAAACAGTATACAGATTTAGTAAATAAGGAAGAAAGAGAGATCACACTGCGTGGACTGATGGATTTCAATTATCCGAAAAAAGGCGTGCCGCTTGAAGAAGTCGAGAGTGTGGAATCTATTGTTCAGAGATTTAAAACAGGTGCTATGTCCTATGGTTCTATTTCACAGGAAGCGCATGAGACACTTGCGATCGCAATGAACCGTCTGCACGGTAAATCCAACTCTGGTGAAGGTGGTGAGGATGCAGAACGTATCGCAAGTAAAAACAGCAGTGTGAACCGTTGTTCTGCGATCAAACAAGTCGCATCCGGACGT
>OHCW01001019.1_pt1 | contig 12357 bp, 8 predicted proteins | sample 1566781 | NCBI WGS metagenome assembly OHCW01 (sample SAMEA3879590, study PRJEB24766) | human gut metagenome | biome: human-associated habitat; feature: feces | place: USA | collected 1985/1987 | reverse complement strand
AAGAAGTATTCCGGTGTTGATTTCAATGACTGGAAAACCGATGAGGATGCCATCACCGCTGCTAAGGAGCACCATGTGGAGCTGCCCGAAGTTCCGACCAAGGGTGCGATCCTGGCAGAGTTCTTTGATGCATTTGTTGAAGATAAGCTCATCCAGCCTACTTTTATCTATGATTATCCTGTCGAAATCAGCCCGCTGGCCAAGCGCAAGCCCGATGACCCGGCGTTTACTGAGCGGTTTGAGTATTTCATTGACTGCACCGAGTATGGCAACGCATTCAGCGAGTTGAATGACCCCATTGACCAGAAAGCACGTTTTGAGCGCCAGGTTGCTGAGCGCAAGGCCATCGAGCCCAACTGCAAAGCCCAGGTTGATTACGACTATGTTACCGCTTTGGAATACGGCCTGCCCCCCACGGGCGGCCTCGGCTTCGGCGTTGACCGTCTCGTCATGCTCCTGACCGACAGCGCCTCCATCCGCGATGTTCTGCTGTTCCCCACGATGAAGCCGATTGAGCAGTAAAATGCAAAAATTGGCTTATATTCGTTAAAAATCACGATATGTGATACTGGAGCAACGTGGATTTACCACCAACTTACCACCAAATTTGATAATTTGCATCAGTAAAACGGAAAGCAGCCTACAATAAACACAAGCACCCCTGTCCATTCGATGTTGTGCGACAGCACAGCACGATGGGCAGGGGTGCTTTTTGTATCTTGGGCGGGCATCCACTACAAGTGAGAAATTATTGATGATTGAATGTGTCCGCCTACTATGTTCTGAACGCACTGGAGAAATAGAAACTGTGCAAAGACATCCAGACTGAAGATGTTGATTTCGGTATTCCATCTGACCAGAGAAATTGTTCCAACTACGGAACACAGATGAAATTGCTTGACAAAAACATGGCTCGCGAAATCCCGAAATTCATCCTCCAAAAACTCAAATTTACACGTTATTTATGACAAAACTTATAGAAAAAACTTTTGGTTTTTAAATTTCTTCAATGAGTCAAACGAATAATTCTTCCAAAGAACAGGGCATCCGCCACGGCATACATCAAAGTGCTCGCAGGTGGTGCACTCGTCAGATGGCAACTTGCGGATTTCGTCCATCGTTTTACGGTAGATAGCATTTTCGGTCAATGACTGGAAATCTTGGTAGGACGAAAAGTCCCTGCCGAATTTTCCCAACGGCTGGTAGAGATACATATCACATGGAAGCAATTCCATCTTCGTATTGAATGTTACGGCGTTTTTCAGATGAATCTGGCAGGGTGTAGCAAGCCTGCCTTTTAGAAGCTTTAGCTGCTCTTCCGTATATACACACAGTGGAAAGCTGTATTCGATCCACCATTCATCTGTAATATCGCTCAATTTATCAATTTGAGAAATGAAATCACGGACTAATTTTATGGGGTCGTGCTTTTGCAGGTAAATCAGATCTTTGTCCCCGGCATTATTGTTGTCGATGATGAATGTGAACGAGAACTGCTTTGCACCATTATCATGAGCGATTTGGACAGCTTCGCAAAAGGAGTGAACATTCTCGGGGGTTATCACCATGGAACAAGTAAACTCTATTGGCAACGAAGCCAGATTACGAATTGCCTGATGCTGTTTCTCAGTGCCATCATATCCCGTCATTTCACACCATTCCTTCCGATTTCTTCCTTTCATAGATACATCAACATATCCGAGGCCACTATCGATCAGCATCCGGCATAATTCCATGTTGCTAAGCAAGACACCATTTGTTGCAACTGCAGTTGTTATGGGATGACGTCTTGTTTTGATATACTGCAAAATTTCCGGAAGATGTGGGTATGTAAGAGGTTCTCCTCCGGTAAAGAATATATACTTGACTTTTGCTTCACAGCAAAAATTAACGATACTTTTAAGATCATCGTATTCGATTCGATTATCTGCTACATATCCAGCACTTTTTACATAGCAAAAAGTGCAACGCAAATTACAGTCGCGTGTAAGCACGATTGAGCATTGCTTAATCTTTCCTTCAGCAGTCATTGAAGCTCTCCTCCCATAATTGACAGGTGCATTAATATGTCAGTTTATCCAGACGGTATAGCGAAGAGACTTTGTTGGCAAATACTGCTTCCGGAAATCCTTGCGCGACGATTTTTCCACCGGATTCACCGCCGGATATACCAAAGTCAATGATATGATCTGCAACCGTTTTAATGAATTCAACATTATGCTCGATTATTATGGCTGTCTCACCGTTCTTTTGCAAAGAAAACAGAACTTGAATGAATTTGTCGATATCTACATCATTCAAGCCAGACGTCGGTTCATCAAGAATATACAAATTTTTGCCATAGGACGAAGAGCTCAAGGCTTTTGCCAGCTTTACGCGCTGAGCCTCTCCTCCGGATAAATTCATGGACATCTGACCTAATTTTAAATATCCTAGACCCAATTCGATCATGCTGCTCAAAGTTTGGTAGACTTTTTTGGATTCTTTAAACACATTCACAATATCAATGATTGGTGTTTCCAGAATATCCAGGATTGTTTTTCCGCAGTATTTCACAGATAACACTTGATCGTTGAATCGCTTTCCTCCGCATTCAGGGCAGGTGATATAGGAGTTGGGAAGATAGTTGAGTTCGATTTTCTGGAGGCCTGTGCCTTGGCAACATTCACAACGCCCACCTTTAACGTTCATGCTAAATGACGAGGCACCAAGTTTCATCTGTTTTGCAGCGTCTGTCTTTGAAAACAATGCACGAATCTCATCAAAGATTTCCAGATAAGAAACAATCGTCGATCTTTGTGTTTTTCCTATGGGAGCCTGATTAACCTGTATGACCCGCCGGATATTCTTTCCGCCATAAACAGTGCCATGAACATTATCGGATTTTCTGGAAAAACATCTTGCAATGACCGATGCTAAGGTCGATTTTCCAGAACCAGAAACACCGGTTATACAGGTGATTCCGCCAATAGGAAAACGAGCATTCTGTCTGCGAATATTTCTGAAATTGATGTTACGAACTTCAAAATAGTCTTTCGCATTTAACGGCTGCTTAAAAGCAAAAGAATGACCAGTGGTAGGGGTGGTGCCTGACTGGCGGATTAAGTATCCTCCATCGGGTCCACCAACCGGCCCGAGCTCTATGATACAGTCGGCAGATGAGATGTACTGTTTGTTGTGCTCTATTGCGATAACGGTGTTTCCACGGCAGACTAAATTCCGAGTAGCGGTTACAACCTTGGTTATATCTCTATAATGCAGCCCTTTACACGGTTCATCCAAAATATAGATTAATCCCTTCAGGGAACATGTAAGCTGAGTGGCAATCCGAACTCGTTGCCTTTCACCGCCTGAAAGGGTAGGAATGGGTCTGTTAAGGCACAGATAGCCCACGTCAAGTTGCATCAATGCGTTCAATTTGCAAAGAATGCTGTTTACAAGTTGCTCAACAAACTCTTTTTTGGACGGAGAAATTCGCTTGTCACTAAACTGCTGTATCCAAGAAAACAAAGCAGTCAGTTCCATGCTTTCGATGTCAGCGTAGTTCAGTCCGCCAATTTTGTATTCCAGAACTTCTTTGCGTAGCTTGGTCCCACCACATACATGACAAGGAATCTCCTCCAGATATTTTGCATAGACAGTTGAGGGGGCGGATGGATCACTGTCGGATATTCGTTCCAATATAGCAGGTATAGCTCCGCGAAGTGTTACATAGTGCTGCTTTTTTCGTTTGCCCTCTTTATAGGCCAATTTGCATCGGATTTGGTCATCAGCATAAAGCAACTGGCGAAGCTCGTAATCGCTGAGTTGGGAGACTTTTTTGTCAATGTCGATTCCATAATGTTCGCATAGGGCTTCTAGATACTTTTGTTCCTTGCTTTCCGGTGAACCTTTAAAATATAAAATTGCACCGTCTCTCAATGTGATATCACGGTCTGGAATCAGGAGAGATTCGGACACGACAGTTTCAACGCCGAGGCCAAAGCAATGAGGACAAAAAGATTTTGGGTTATTGGACGAGAACAATTTTTCTGAAACGCTGGATGTTTGGCTGCTATTAACAATGGAAAATAATGATCTGAGATAATAGGAGATTTCTGTAGTGGTGCCGATAGTGGAACGGGGATTTACGTTGTAGTAGTTTTGAGAAATATTCAGAGCTGGGCGAAGATTTTCGATAGAACCCACCTTCGGCTTATTCATCAGTTTCTGACCATAAATATTACCGGTCATCCCCTCAAGAAAGGCTCTCTGACTCTCTGCGTAGATCGTATCAAATACCAAGGAGGATTTGCCGCATCCGGAACAACCAGTTACGCAGGTGAATTTGTCCAAAGGAATTTCTAAATCTAGGTGCTTTAAATTGTTTTCAAAGGCATCCTTAATTATAATCTTTTCCATAATTGGCACGACTCCCATATAAAATCTTTAGAGAAAAGCTGAAAGAAGCTGGCTTTTCAATAAAGGATGAGCAATAAGACAAGTCTGCATCCAGTGGATGCGGATAGACTTGTTTTTTCCAATCTTCTCATAAGGCAAATTATCGGAAAAGCCAAGGCAGTAATTTGCGCGTATCGCGCCATCGACACAAAACGGTAAAGTGGATTTTATCTGCTTTGCCGTTTTTCTTTTTTCTTAAATTGAAAAATTTTCAAAACTGTATTCCAAAACGGCTCTGCGGATTCCTATTAGTGTAGGGGTTTTCAAAATCTTTTGTGAAACGGCTTTCCTCTAGTTTTATGAGCGGAAAATAAACAAAATCCATATTCTAAAATTAGTCAGTTCAACAAAATTTGAAAATCTGGTTGCCAAACAGCCATTTTAGATTGTTATAGGTAGAGGGGAACGTTGGAAAAATGAATTTTCTTTGAACTTTCAAAAGACCCGGTTTAAAAACACCCCTTAAAGTTTGTATAGGGTATAGGAAGTGTTTTCAAAAGTAAGCCAATTCACTACGGTATCACTGATGAAATTCCCCGATTCCTTACAAAGTCACATCGCACCTTGAAAATCGCATGAGCCACCCCAGCAGGATACCTCTGGTACTGAATGTGCATTCTGCGCGTCTTACCGGAAAATACGCCGGAGAAAATCGGGCAGGAATGGGCTGGGACAGAGTGGACAGTGGTTAAGAGCAAGATTCGCCTTTGTATACGAAACCGTTCCTACGGGCAGTTTCTCCACGGCGGCATCTTGATGGGGATTGCGCTCCCCATACCCTCACATCGTGCAAAATCACATGATTTTGCCTGTTGGTGGCCTGCCGCAGCAGGTCACAGCCGGAGTGCAGATGCACTGCCGGGAAAATCAAATTCTTGATTTTGGAAAGGAGACCCCATGCCACGAACAAAGAGAAAAGTGAAATCTATCGTAAAGACAAAAGTAATCTCCGCACGAGTTACAGAAACAGTACATGAACTTTTACACCAGCAGGCAGAAGATGCCGGAATGACCCTCTCTGAGTTTGCAGCGCAGATGCTGATGAAAGGCCGCGTGAATACCTCGTATGTGTTCTATGTCCACCCGGACGAGATCGAAGCCATTACACGGGAGTTTGCCGCCATCGGGAACAACCTGAACCAGATCGCGGCGTTCTTCAACAGTGGGGGGCTTCCATCACATGTCATGTGTGAAAACATCAACCATGCGATTTCCTGCATTTTTGAAATGCGGGAGCAGGTCGCAGAAATGGCAGGAAAGAACTATGGCAATCTTAAAGCATATCGCAAGTAAGAGTTCCAACTATGGCGCTGCGCTGGAGTACCTGATTTTCAAGCATGACGAGCTTCGGAAAACTCCGATCCTTGACCAGAACGGAAATCGTATCATGCGAGATGAGTATTATCTGGACGGTCTGAACTGTGAACCCTATTCCTTCGATGCGGCCTGCCAGCAGTTGAACCGCGAATATCAGAAGAACAAAAACAAGGATGAAATTAAATCGCACCATTACATCATCAGCTTTGATCCACGGGACAGCACAGAAAATTGTTTGACGGGTAAACGGGCGCAGGAGCTTGGACTGGAATACGCAAAAGCAAATTTTCCGGGGCATCAGGCATTGGTCTGTACGCACATGGACGGTCATAATGGCAGCGGCAACATTCATGTACATATCGTAATCAACAGTTTGCGAAAACTGGATGTGCCTAAGCAGCCCTTTATGGAGCGGCCCATTGACTGCAAGGCAGGGTACAAGCACCATGTGACGAACGAATACCTGAAACACCTGCAGAAATCCCTCATGGATTTGTGCCGCTGCGAGTTTCTGCATCAGGTCGATTTACTGTCACCATCCAGAACGGGTGTGACCGAAGCGGAGTATTGGGCACAGCGGCGGCTGGATGAGAAAAAACAGAAAATCGAAACGGAAGGATTTACGCCCAATCCGACAAAGTTTCAAACGCAGAAGCAGCTTATCCGGGATGCCGTTGCCACTGCTGGTGAGAGAGCAATCTCGTATGAGGACTTTCAAAATATCTTGCAGGATGAATATGACGTTTTCGTCAAAACACAACGTGGACGTTACAGCTATTTGCCGCCGGAACGGAACAAGTTCATATCGGAGCGTTCTCTGGGAGAAAGCTGCAAAAGAGAATGTCTGGAAGGATTCTTTGTTCAGAACGCCGAGAAGAATCTGCGGTACAAGGAAGAACCCATACTGATCTTTACAACCAGAACCAGGCTACGGCTCGTTGTGGACCTGCAGGAGAATGTCAAGGCACAGGAAAATCTGGCCTATGCACTAAAGGTCAAAATCAGCAATTTGCAGAAAATGGCTGAAACGCTGGTATGGGTACAGGAGAATAACATTAACGACCTGACAGAACTGAACGATCTGTGTAAAACTGCGCAGGCCAATGCGCAGGCAGCGTATGAACGACTGTCACAGGCAGAGGATGAACTGTACAAAATCAATGAACAGATTCATTATGCGGGGCAGTACCTTTCCACAAAAGAGGTCCAGCAGCAATTTACGAAAGCAATTTTCAAGAAAAAATTCCGTGCAGAGCATTCCAAGAAATTGGATGCCTATGCAGAATCCGTGAAATACTTCCGGGAAGAAAACGATGGAAAGCTGCCATCGCTGAAATCCTTGAAAATACGGAAAGAAGAACTGACCAAAGAAATCGCGGAGAGGAAAAAGGCATATGCTCCCTTGAAAGAAGAATCCCGACGTCTGGAAATTGCATCGGATAATGTGTACAGCATCTTCCGAAAAACCGATGAAATGAAATCCGACCTTGCATGGAAACGCGAGTGGGAGGCTAGAGTCCGCGAAAAGGCAAGGCAGGAGCAGGCTCGACAGGAACAGCGAGAGCGTCAACCGAAACGCAAGAAGCGCAGCTATGATATGAGCCTGTAATCAGCAGTGTCTTCCACCCCGCACCCCGGAACCCTGCCGGATGCGTAAGCCCGTGCAGGGCTTTCCCATTCGGCAGGGACTTTTGAAAATAAGAAGGAGGTCAATTTTCAAGAACAACAATTTATTTGAAATCGTAAAGCTGAATATTACTACTCGACAGGCTGCAGAAGCCTATAGCTTTCAGCCCAACCGCAGCAGCATGATTTGCTGTCCATTCCATACAGACCGTAACCCCAGCATGAAAGTAGATTCCCGGTTTCACTGTTTTGGCTGTGGAGCGGATGGTGATGTTATTGACTTTACCGCAAAGTTGTTTCAACTGTCCCTGCGACGGGCGGCGGAAAAGCTGGTCGCAGATTTTGGACTTTCGAGGAATCCTGTTTTTCCACTACAGTATCCGAAAATTGTGGAATATAAAAGTCAAAACCCAATCCAAATATTGTACGAGTGCCGTGCAATCCTAGCTGACTGGCGCATACGATTTGTACCAAAATTATCGGAGGAAGAACTGCATCCATGTTTTGTTGCCAGCCTGCATTATACGGATTACATCCAATATCTGATAGAGAATCGACATTTTCTCACCGAACATCGGAAGGAGGTTCAACAGATTGCCCAACGAATCCGAAAATACCAGACCGACCATTTCCAACATCCGCAAAATGCTCTCGCAGGCTGAAAAAGGTGGTGTTCAGAACACGATTCAAAACTGTGTGACTGTTTTGCAGAACGACCCGATTCTTGCTGATTCCATCCGGCTGAATCTGCTGAGTGAACGCATTGATATTGTAAAGCCGATGGGCTGGCAGCGTTCTGGCCCTACACTGACCGACACGGATATGATGTACATTCTTCGTAGAATGGAAAAGTATGGTCTGTACAGCGAAAAACGAGTGTCTGCGGCAATTCGCATTGTTGCCAATGAGAATCATTACCACCCCATCCGGGACTACTTGAATGAATTGAAGTGGGATGGCACAGCACGGATAAGCCGCGCCTTGCATCGCTTTCTCGGTGCCGCAGAAGATGAGCTTACCACAGAAGCGTTGAAAATTTTTCTGCTTGGAGCGATCAAACGGGTGTTTCATCCCGGCTGCAAATTTGAAATGATGCTTTGCTTGGTCGGTGGGCAGGGTGCAGGAAAATCCTCTTTTTTCCGGCTGCTTGCTATCAAAGATGAATGGTTCTCGGATGATTTGCGGCGACTGGATGATGATAACGTGTTCCGCAAGCTGCAAGGCCACTGGATTATGGAAATGTCGGAAATGATTGCGACTGCCAATGCCAAAAGCATTGAAGAAATCAAGAGCTTTCTCAGCAAGCAGAAAGAAACCTACAAAATCCCGTATGAAACACACCCGGCAGATCGTTTGCGGCAATGTGTCTTTGCAGGAACGACCAATCGACAGGACTTCCTGCCCCGTGACCGCACGGGAAACCGCCGCTTTATCCCCATCCCGGTGGATGCAACACAGGCTGAAGTACATATTCTGGATAACGAAGCGGAATCCCGTGCCTATATCGACCAGCTTTGGGCAGAAGCCATGACGATTTACAACAGCGGTGATTATAAGCTGACATTCAGCCCTGCCATGCAGGAAGCCTTGCAGATTTGCCAGAAAGATTTTATGCAGGAAGATACACAGGCGGGCATGATTTATGCGTTTCTGGAGGATTACACGGGTGACCGGGTATGTTCCAAACAGCTCTACGCTGAGGCACTGGGCAATCTGAATCTTCCTGCGGAGTGGGAAACCCGTGCTATCTGTGAGATCATGACTGCAGGAATTGTGAATGGCGAAATCAAGGGGTGGACAGCCCATAAAGCAGCCAAACGCTACCCGAAGTATGGCGTGCAGAAAGGATGGGAACGTGTAACCGCTGCAAAAGTGGAGGCAGACGGTTTTGTAGAACTTACAGACGAAGAAGCTCAGCAGATGGGATTTCCGTTTTGAAGGGCCATTTTACACAGTTGGTTACAGGTTTGGTTACACCCTGTATCTGCCAAAAAGCAGCATCATTCCACGTGATTTTCCTATCTGTAACCATGTAACCTGTAACCGATAAGAAAAATAAATACAGAAAATTGCCAGCATACCACCGTAGAAAAAGTTTTCTGTGGCGGTTACAGTCTGCTGGTTACAAACAAAAATACGGAGGTTTTGCCTATGAAAGAAGTCCCGATTTGGGAGAAAAGCAATCTGACGCTGGAAGAAGCCGCAGCCTATTCCGGCATTGGTATCAACAAACTGCGCGAAATGAGCGATTCCAAGGACTGTACCTTTGTTCTCTGGAATGGTACGAAGCGGCTGCTGAAACGCCGCAGGCTGGATGAACACCTTGACCGATTATTTTCGATTTGACAATAAAAATGAAGTCGGCAGTTGAAAGCACCTCGGCGGTATGGTATGATTAAGCTGTAGGTTGCTTTCTGCCAACAATGGAGGACATAACGATGGCAGAAAGAAGAAAAGACTCAAAGAAGCGTGTTCTAAAGGAAGGTGAATATCAGCGCAGTAACGGAACGTATGAGTACCGCTGGCGCAGTGAAAACGGCAAGCGCAACAATGTGTACGCCAAAAGTCTGGAAGAACTTCGTGAGAAAGAAGCAGAGATTCAGCGTGACCGCAGTGATGGCATTCGTTCGGAAGCGCGGAACGCGACCATCAATGACATTCACGAGCAGTGGCTGCAACTGAAAAAGGGGCTGAAAGCCAACACACTGGTCAATTACGAGTATATGTACAAGATGTATGTATTTCCGGAGTTTGGAAAGCGGAAGGTCGGAAGCCTGAAAAAGTCGGATGTGCGGCGGTTTTACAATGGCCTTGTGGATTCGCAGCGTCTGAAAGTGGCAACGGTGGAGAACATCCATACAGTGCTGCATCAGGTGCTGGATTTTGCGGTTGAGGACGAGTATCTCCGCATCAATCCATCCGATAATGCGTTGAAAGAGTTGAAGCAGACGCACAATCTGGACAGCGAACGCCGCAAGGCTCTGACCGCAGGCCAGCAGAAGCTGTTGATGGACTTCTTGAAAAACAGTGAGAAGTACAATCACTGGCTTCCCATCATTACTGTGATGGTGGAATGTGGTCTCCGTGCTGGTGAGGCAACGGGTTTGCGCTGGGAGGACATCAACCTTGATACGGGTGAAATCAGTGTAAATCACACGTTGATTTATTACAGCCACCGGGAGAAAGGTTGTCTGTACGGAATCAATACACCCAAAACGGAAGCTGGAAATCGAATTGTGCCTATGACTCCGGCAGTCAAGGCTGCTTTTGTACAAGAGCGAGAGTATCAGAAGAAAACTGGAATTTCCTGCAAGGTGACGATTGATGGCTATACGGATTTTATTTTTGTAAACCGTTTTGGCGAGTGCCAGCATCACAGCACCATCAATAAAGGCATTGACCGTATCATCCGCGACTGCAACGAGGAACAGCTGGCAAAATGCGAAAGCGGTACAATTAAGCCGAAGAACCTTGTCCTGCTTCCGAAGTTTAGTTGCCATTCCTTGCGGCACACCTGCGCTACCCGGCTTTGCGAGGCCGGAATCAACATGAAGGTCATTCAAGACGTACTGGGCCACGCCGATATTACCACTACCATGAACATCTACACTGAGGCCACAAAAAATCTCAAGAAAAAGGAAATCGACAAGTTTGCAGAGTTCTTATCTGCAACCACGACATTTGAAGGAAAGGAGGAAAATGACTGATGGAAAATAAATCTGTAACCCTCGCAGCGCAGGTTCTTGCCCCGGCAGTGAGCGAGATTCGTTCTCTGCTGGAAGTTTCCCGTAAAAATGTAGCACAGCAGGTCAATCAGGAACTGCTGTCAACTTATTGGAAGATTGGTGAGATCGTTGTTCGTTGTGAACAAAATGACAGCATCCGTGCTGCATATGGTGAAAAGACCTTATCGCAGCTTTCCAGGGCGTTGACAAAGGAGCTTGGCAAGGGCTTTTCGCGCTCGAATGTTTACAATATGCGGCAGTTCTATCTCAGCTATCCAATTTTCCAGACAGTGTCTGGAAAATTGAGTTGGTCGCACTACTGTGAGCTGTTATCCATTTCCGATAAGGAGAAGCGCAGCTTCTACGAAAAAGAAGCGGTCAATTCTGGCTGGTCTGTCCGTGAAATGAAACGTCAGGTTGAAAGTTCCCTGTTTGAACGGCTGCTCTTGTCTCGTGGGGATGCCAACAAGGAACAAGTTTTAGCATTGGCTGAAAAAGGTGTGGACTACACAAAGCCGGAGGACATCATCAAGGACCCGTATGTATTCGAGTTTTTGGGACTGCCGGAAGAAAAGCCGTTCCTTGAAAGCGATTTGGAAGCAGCACTGGTGCGACAAATCGAAGATTTCTTGCTGGAACTTGGCCGGGGCTTTATGTTTGTCGGCACACAGCAGCGTGTCACAGTGAACAACACCCACTACTATGTGGATATGGTGTTCTACAATAAGATTTTACACGCCTATGTGCTGATCGAGTTGAAAACCACCAAGCTCACGCCCGAAGCCGCCGGACAAATCAATATGTATCTGAACTACTACGCCGCAGAGGTCAACGACCCAGAAGATAATCCTCCTATCGGCATCATCCTCTGCACCGACAAGGACAGCGTAGCAGCCGAGTATGCGCTGGGCGGTTTGTCAAACCAGATTTTTGCATCCCGGTACGTCTTATATATGCCGAACAAGGAGCAGCTTATTAGGCAGGTGGAAGAAGTCCTGAAGCGTTGGCACTCTCACGAGGACGAATAAGTTTACCACCAGCCTTACCACTGACTTACCACCAATTTGAGAATAGCTGTAAACAGTTGCGTAGAGTTGCGAAAAATAAGACCTTTTTATCTTGCACAAACAAAGGCTTATGAACACTTGTAAACAGCTATAAATCACCACCAGTCAAGCTCCCCACGATGAAGCCGATTGAGCAGTAAATTCCGCGTTTGCGCAGCGAAGCGGAGCAATGAAAGCCCCAG
>OHCW01001007.1_pt1 | contig 12555 bp, 6 predicted proteins | sample 1566781 | NCBI WGS metagenome assembly OHCW01 (sample SAMEA3879590, study PRJEB24766) | human gut metagenome | biome: human-associated habitat; feature: feces | place: USA | collected 1985/1987 | reverse complement strand
TGTCTCATATATTTGATTCCATCATTCCGATTGCACTTGGTTATCCGTCGGGATGGCTGGTATGCAGTGTTCTGATTTATGCCTGCTATCGGAAATTCCGATGGAATAAAGGAATGCGGAAAAACTGAAGGATTCCTTTCCTGACATAAGCAAAATGGGCTGTTGCACTAAGAAAATGAACGTAGTGATATGCTCCCTTCTAGGTAGACAAGTGAAATAATAAAAACTTGTCACTTAGGAGGGAGCATATTTTATGTCTAAAAGAAAAGTATCTGTTGAGGATAAGATATATGCTGTAAATCTATATCTGGATGGAAAAGAAAGCCAACGGCGAATTGCCGATATGTTTGATGTAAGTCTCGCATCTGTCCAACAATGGATTCGAAACTATGAATCTATGGGAGCAAATGCATTCACATTGAAAGGAAATAAAAAATATTCCAAAGAATTGAAACAACAAGCAGTCTTAGATTATTTAGCAGGCTATGGTTCTCAGGATGATATTTGCAAAAAATACGGAATCCGTTCAAAAGCTAAGTTACAAATCTGGATAAAGAAGTATAATGGTCATGAAGAATTAAAATCTTCTGGAACAGGAGGAAACATTATCATGACCAAAGGAAGAAAAACCACTTTTGAAGAACGGGTTGAAATAGTACAGTATTGTATCGCACATGATCGTAATTATGCCCAAACAGCAGAACAATACCAGGTGTCCTATCAACAGGCTCGCAATTATATAGTCAAATATGAAGCTGGTGGAGTGGAAGCTTTAAGAGATAACCGTGGCAAACGAAAACGTCCCGATGAAATGAGTGAATTAGAAAAGCTGCGTGCTGAAGTTAAAATTTTAAAAGCAGAGAAAGAACGTGCTGAAATGGAGGCATCTTTTTTAAAAAAACTCGAAGAAATAGAGAGGAGGCGGGGCTAAGCCTGATCCGTCATGAACATATATATCAGGCAATCAAAGAAGAACACAAAGAACATAATTATCCAATCGCTGCACTTTGTAAACTTGGTAAAGTTTCTAGAGCAGCTTATTATAAATGGCTACACAGAGAAATTCCTAAAAGTGAGCAAAAGAATAGGCTTATTGCTGACGAGATAGAAAAGATTCATACAGACTCACCGGATAAAGGCTATCGAAGAATCAGAGATGATTTGGAACGATATCATGGTATTGATGTAAACGATAAACGTGTGCTACGCATTTGCCGTAAACTTAATATAAAATCAACTATCAAGTATTCTAACAACGGATGCACAAGACAGGCTGCAAGCCCTCAGTATATAGCTGAAAACATACTTAATCGGGAGTTCACTGCCAAAGCACCAAATGAAAAATGGCTCACTGATGTGACAGAATTCCATTATTATATTGGGATGGAAAAGCATAAAGTTTATCTAAGTGCAATACTGGATCTATATGATAGACGGATTGTTTCGTATGTTATTCGTGATAAGAACAACAATGCTTTGGTGTTTGATACGGTAGACAATGCTTTACTTAGAAATCCTGGTGCGCAGCCACTGTTTCACAGTGACAGGGGGTTCCAATATACGAACAGGACATTTCATACAAAACTTGTAACTGCTGGAATAATACAAAGCATGTCGCGAGTTGCTAAATGTATCGACAATGGACCAATGGAAGGCTTTTGGGGAATTCTGAAGAGAGAGCGATATTATGGAAAACGATTCACTGATAGAGGTACTCTCGTAAAAATGATCGAAGATTATATAGATTACTACAACAATAAACGCTTGCAAAGGAATCTTGGAATTTTAACGCCAATGGAAAAACATGAAATTTACTTGCAAGCTGCATAAAAACTGCCAGCAGATAAATTTCTACTGGCAGGAAAAATTTATATTTTTTCAATTGTCTACTTGATGGGGAGCGGTTCATTTCCCGACAGCCCCTTGCAAGTTAAGCTTTGTTATTTTTTTTTGATGAAGGCTTTTTCATTTGCTGATGCTGGAAGGTCTGGAGTTGTTCCCTTTGGAACCAGACGAACCTCAATTGCCTCGAGACGTTTTGCGTATCCTTCTGTTCCTGAAGATTCTCCATTCTTAGCCCATGCAAGCCATCCATAATCCTGAGCATGAACTCTGTAGTATACATCATAGTTCTTTGCTACATCACCAGACAGTTTGATCTGAATTGCTTCCAGACGTTTACACTGTCCAGTTGTTCCGGATAATGATCCGTTAGATGCCCAATTCTTCTCCCATCCAATATCCTGAACGTGAGATCTGTACTGGATTGAGCTGTTCACTGAAGACGGGAGTTTCATACGGATAGATTCCATACGTTTGCACTCGCCTTCTGTACCTGCCATAGCACCGTCATATACATATGCCTGTGTACCATAGTCCTGTACATGTGTCTGGTATCCGACCAGTCTTGCTTTCATAGCTTCTTTGATAGTACCAATAAGTTCTGGTGCTTTGTCCCCTTTGGTAACCAGCTGAATCCTGATTGCTTCAAGACGGTATCCGTAACCAGCTGTTCCTGCTTCTTCGCCATTCTTAGCCCATCCGAGCCATCCGAAGTTCTCGGCATGTACGCTGTAGTATACGTCATAATTCTTTTCAACTTCACCAGTCAGTTTGATCTGGATTGCTTCCAGACGTTTACACTGTCCTTCTGTACCGGATTTTGCTCCGTCTTTACTCCAGTTCTTTTCCCAACCGATGTCCTGAATATGTGTACGATATTCGATAGATCCAGAAACATCATCTGGTAACTTGATCTGGATTGCTTCCAGACGTTTACACTGTCCTTCTGTACCAGACGTTTGTCCGTCTTTCTTCCAGTCTTTTTCCCAGCCATAATCCTGACCGTGAACTATGTAAGATACGGACATTTTTGTACTCTTTGTAGCTGTAGCTGTAAATTCCTTACCAGTTTCATCTGTGTATTTAGCAGTTGCTTTGTAGATGATCTGACTGTTCTTGTCTTCTTTAACAACATCTGCAGTTACGTCATGAGAATCTTTACAACGGCTGCATACGAATGTTGCAACAGCTGTATATCCTTTTTCTTTATCAGCTGTCCATTTCCATCCGTCTTTTTCTGAGACTTTGTAGTCATGACCGAGAGCTGCTACTTCTTCTGTCTTAGTACCTGTGTAATCTTTGCCTTCAAATGTAACTGTAGCTGTGTAAGTAATCTTACCTGCCTCTGTACATGTTGCGCCATCAGATTTCTCAGTTACTTTTGCATCAACTGTTTCTACATGTTTCTCATCATTTGCACATGTAAATGTTGCTGTTGCTGTGTAAGTGTTGTTTTCACCCTTTGTCCAGTTCCATACAGGAGCACCATACTTATGGCCAAGGGCTTTGAGTGTTTCTGTGTAAGTCTCTGTATAATCTTTACCGTTAAATGATACCTTTGCTGTGTATACCGTCTTACCGTCAGCTTCACATGTTGCTGCTGTTGTTTCTGGTGTAACAGTTGCATCTACTGTCTGAGTATCATCACCACGTTCGCACTTGAATGTTGCTGTAGCAGTCTTATGATCATCAGACCACTTCCATGTCGGCTCGCCATACTTATGACCAAGAGCTGCAATTTCTACCTTCTGGTTATCTGTATAATCTTTGCCGCCAAAGGAAGCTGTTGCTGTGTAAACTGTCTCACCTGCTGTTTCACATGTTGCCGCTGTTGTCTTGTCTGTGATTGCTGCTTTTACTTCCTGAGTATCATCGCCGCGTTCGCATGTAAATACAGCTGTTGCTTCTGTATGGTCATCGTTCCATTTCCATGTTGGCTCACCATACTTATGTTCAAGGGCTGCCAATTCAACTTCATATGTATCTGTTAATGTACCAATTTCTGTCTTACCTTCAGCATCCTTTACTGTTGCTGTTGCTGTATAGACATCTTTACCTTTTTCTGTACATGTTGCAGCTACAGATTTCTCTGTATCTTTAACTGCATCAGCAACTGTAATCTGCTCTGCTTTAGGTTCATCATCACATACAGAACACTTAACACCTGTTACAGATGCTGTATATCCAGTTACATTGCCGTTGTCATCTTTTACTGGTTCCCATGCCCATGTACCTGTGTACTGGTGCTGACCTGCGTCAGATGTCTTCTTATCAGATGCAGTATATCTGTAACCATCATCTGTCTTACCTGTTGCTTTGTAAGTAGATGTTACACCCTGATCACATGTACCAGTGTGACTAACAAGTTTAGCCGTTGCAGTTACTTTTTCTGCAAGAGCTTTCTCAATAGAATCTCTGTTAGCTTTGTTTGTTGCATTTTCATCTGATTCAAGGAGACAATCCAGTTTATTGATCTGATTTGCACAAGTTTCACATTTCAGATTCTGGAATGTAACGCTTGTGTGATCATCTCTCCACTCAGCATCTGTTGCTGTGTAAGCATGTCCTTCTGCTGCGTTCTTCTGAGCTTCATCCCAGATAGCTTTTCTTTTCTCGTATGTAGAATTAGCCTGTTCATATTTGGACTTAACAGGTTCTGTAATACAAGCACCGCACTCTGGGCAAACATAGTTGTCTGCTTCATTCCAATTGCCATTATCATCTTTTGTATAATATGTTTCATGGAACTTGATGTAATGATGCTCGTGTGCTGTACCTTCTTCTTCAACACGTGTACCGTCTTTAATCAGGCCGCAGTCAGAACAACGTTCTTCTGTAAATGCGTTGCGTCCGCATGTTGCAGGTACAGAAACTGTCTTATAGTTATGAGAATCACCTGTCAAAGTCTTCAAATCAACTGTATCAACAAAGTTTGCAGACCACATGAACTCGTCATTATCATTGCTCTGACTGCCCATGAACTGCTGATACTTCTTGTAGTTTGTATAAGTCGGATTGTAATCTGTCTCTTCGAATTCATAACCGTAGCTGGAATGGTCAAGCAGTTTGCTCTTACCTGAAATGAACGCGAAGTTTGTACCGATTGAAACAACCAGTTTGTCACCCTTCACAGTCAGACCTGCGATTGGATGATTTGTGACAGTGAAATCTGCACTCTTTTCATCTGTTGTTGTAAACGCCATACCGCCAAACAACTTTGTATTATCACGTTTTGCAGATACTGTATTGTATTCCTTCACAACGGCTACTGCACCGTCTGCAGGATTGTAGGAAACGATATCGTTGGATACGTTGAAGTAAATCTTACCATCTGTATACAGTGCTGCTGTCAGACCGATGGATGGGTAAATGCTCTGTTCATCCACAAACTGTGCATACAGTTTGGTCAGAAGATCATTCTTCTCCATCTTACCGTCTTTGTTCAGAACGCTTACAAATGTATCGTCATCATCGTCGTTTTCCTTGTCTGTGAAATTAATCAGTGTCTCATAATCGCTGTCGCCATCGCCTGTATCCTTATTTGTCAGTTTATGACGAACAATCTTGTACTCTGCAGCCTTCTGGCTCTGATTCATGCTTGTACTGTTTACTCTGTCAAACAAGTCTGTAGAATCATACATGTAGTACGCATAACCGTCTGCATAGTAAACATTACTTGCGGCACGCGCCATCCATGCTTTTTCATATGTTGTATCTGTTGCTTCATTCTGATAAAGTGATCTTAAAACACTAAAGTTATCCTGATACAATTTTCTTGCATCTGTATCGCTGAACAGGAAGAAGACATGGTTCATATCACCATCTGTCTCGACACGGTCACGACTCATAACTTCTGTGTAGACATCTGTATAACAAGGGTCTACATAGTACCACTGACCATCCACCTTGACTGCATTCCAGTAATGGTCGGAACCGAAGTCTTCCTGTTCTTCGCCATACATTGTAACGTTGGACTGGAAGGAAATTCTTACAAGGTCAACTGTGTAGCCTGCATTGATATCCAGTGTCTTACCATCTGAACCATAGTACAGTTCTTTGGCTGTCTTCCAGTTATCACATACTTCAGATGTAGATCCATCACCTGCTGTCACTGTTTTCTTACTGTCATACGCATCTGTCTTATCAGGATCAATCAGATAGATATCTTTATCCAGGCACTGCACAAGATATGAAAAAGCTTTGGAGTAACCCAGACATACAGATGTACCCATACCGAATGCACCAAACTGAGTACCTTCCCAATAGTTGATGACACCAGTTGTCATACCGGTTGCAGCCTGCTTCGCATAGATTGGAATCGCCTGCTTAAAGCTTGTTTCCTTCGTTCCATCACCGTTCATATCCAATGCCGGATCATCGCTATCTAACTGCTGCTGAGTAAGCTGCTCAACAGTCATCGTAACGCCTTCAACCTCAACGCCTTTTTCTTCAGCATTTTTGATAAATTTATCTGCTTCCTGCTTCAATGGTTCTGCTGCGTCTGGAAGGTTTTTTTTCACAAATGCTTCCGGATCCTTCTCGATAGCTTCTTTATTAGCTTCTACATATGCATTCGCATCTTCCTCAGACTGTCCAGCCTTCACCAAAGTCTGAGCAATAGCGTTTTTATAAAATTTTACAAGCAACTCCTGCTTAATGCCTGCATAAATCTGATCATGGAAATTCTGTTTGATCTGTGGTTCGTAAACCTTATAGATCTCATCGTAAACTTCACCCTCATGCTCCTGCTTCTGAGGATCCTTTGCAATCATCGGCTTGTCATCATCTGATTCCTTACCGGAGTTCATGATGTAGGACATATCAAATGTATTGTTATGGGCCAACCAGTCATTCAGAACAAGCAGCTTCTGTGCCTTTGTCTGTGCACCTGATGCTGTAACTGCAGCAAGAGCTTCATCTCTTGCATTTGTTACATCTGGACCATAATACTTAATACCTAACTTATCACCATATGTGAAAGTAAAGATCATACCTGTCAGGTCATCGTAGCTCACCTTGCCATCTCTGATATCCTGAACAGATTTGCCGTCTAAGGCAAGCATCTGACCAAGGATACCAAGACCATCTGTATCATCGTTGAAATCCAGAAAGAATGGATTCTGAACACCGAGTACATTAGCATTGGCTGACCACTGATTCAGATACTGCTGATACATACCAACAACTGTATTAATCTGGTCTTCTGTCAGCTGCTTGGTTTCAGCCTGTTCATCTGCTTCATACAGGTCTGCTGTGCTGATATTAGATTCATTGGATTCTGTGCCGGCTTCTCCGCCAACCATTTCGAGATCCCCCAATGCTTCACGCAGGCTCTGGATTGCAGGATCTTCTTCATCAATCTCCACGTCCTTTGTCAACTGTTCTGCAACAGCTGCATTGGCACCCTCGAACTGGATGACTGGTGTCTGTATTGTAATACCTGAAATAGTTACTTTATTTTCATCATTATCTGTCTGGGCCACAGCATCATTATCTGTGTTTGAAGAATCAGTAGTTGCTTCTGTTGCATCATCTTCTGTCACAGAATCTTCTGTTGCTGGATCTTCTGCCTCATTTGTATTGGTGTTATCCTGCACGGCTTCTGTAGTATTTTCCTGCACTGCTGGTGTTTCTTCATGTGCAGGCTCTGCAAAAACTGTTGAAGGCACTACACTGAATACCATTATAGTAGAGAGGAATAAACTCAAAAGCATTTTACTTCTCTTTTTCATAATGTCTACCCTTCCTTTCGTGTTTGTATTAGATAATTCATATTATGTTTTTTGTTTGCCCCCACCTCATTTCCATTGTATTTTATTTATACTCCACCCTCTATTATATGCTACTGTAATTCGTATTTTGCATATATTTTTGCATATAATATAGTAATTAGGTATTTACTTTAATATATCACTGCTAACTGTTTTGTTCAAGACATACTGACGTTTTTTAGCACAAAAACACATCGAAAAGTCTGGTTTTCAGGTTTCTGGCATGTATAAACGTAATAAAGAAATTCCCCCGTATCTTATGATTTGTTAAAATACGGGGAATCATCAAGTTTTTTCTTACTTATTTATATAGAATTTACATATTGATGCGACAGAGGAGTCTTTTTTAGTTCAGTTCCTCAAGAATTGCTGCTGTGAGTTCTTTTCTGTTTGTCTTGAAGTGGAAATACGGTCTTTCCTTGATTACGCGGATGTCTACCGGATATTCATATTCTTCCAGTGCATCTGCAAGACCTGCTTTTACTTCATCCAGACTCTTTGTTTCATCAAGGATTACAAAGAAATATGGAAGGAAATATCCTTCATGATCCTGATCTGGTACAAAGCAGAAGAATCCATCTTCTACACCAGCTACACGTACTGCTTTTGTCTCCATTCTCATCATGTAAAGTTCTCCGCCACCGAAACGCTTTGTTGTTCCACGTCCAAGAATGTATACAATTCCGTGTTCATTGATGTAAGCTTTATCTCCCGTATGTAACCAGCAGTTCCCATCTGGATGATTGATCAGTGTTCTTTCAGTAAGTTCATCACCTCTCCATCCCGCATAGTGGAGCATCATAGCAGGACCCGTCATACATAATTCTCCGATTTCTCCATAATTCAGTTCTTCCAGATCCTCTGAGAATACTGCCATAGTTGTTGCCGGCATTGGCATTCCAACGCATCCGTCTACCAGCGGGAACATCGGATTTGGAAGTGTAAAGTTTGAACATCCTTCACTCTGACCATATCCGGCACTTAAAGTTGCTTTAACATTATGCTTATGGAAGAATGCTTCTACTTCTTGTGTTTTCCTTTCGTTCATTGCTTCAGCTCCGGTTCCGATACTTCTTAGATGAGACATATCGTAATCTTCCGGAATTCTGTCACTCTTCATAAGCATTTCACAGAACATTGGAATCAGTGCCCAGAAGTTTGGCTTCTGCTCCATAAATGCGATATCAATATCTTCCAGCGGACAGAATGGATCAAGTACCATAATCAGTCCTGCTGACAATGGGAAGATTGCCATTGATACAGTTACTGCAATCAGTGCAGGTGGTAAGATTGGCAGCCACCATTTTTCCGGTACATCTGACGGCGGAATAAAGATGGACATCTGGAATGCAGTTGCTACTATATTAGAAGAAGAATGAATAACTAATTTAGAGATTCCTGTGGATCCGCTTGTATATGCGCCAAATACTGGTCTGTTCACATCTTCTTGTGCCATATAGTCTTCTGTATAATCTTTCCCAAGTGCCAGGAACTCGTCCCATGTAAGATCTCCTTCTGTTGTCTCTATCGCACCGGTATATCTGGATGCAATTTCTTTTTCAACATAGTCCGGGACAGATTTTCTATCTGCATAATCATATGGAGAAACCTTAATTACACGCTTCATTGGTGTCGTTGCACGGAACAGATCTTCATCTGACTTTGATGTATAATCCATGACAAATGCTGTCTCTGATTTTGATTTTCTGATTGCAAAACATAATTCTTCTGGAATGTCATCTCTGCAGATAATTGCAGCTCCGATTCTTTCTGCTGCGATCAGAAGGATAAAATGTGCCGGAACACTTTGCAGAAATACAGGAATTCTGTTTCCTTCACCAAATCCAAGTATCTTTAAAGATTTTGCTGCTTTATCAACTTCTCCCCAGAATTCTTTCCATGTAATTTTGTTTCCGTAATATTCAAATGCAATTTTATTTTCGTCTGGATTTTTTGCTCTTAAAAACGTTTCAACAGTTATTGTTGGCACTTCAACGTTGCGCAGTGCTTCTGGATAAAACTGTAACCATGGTTTATCAACGCTCGCTTTTCCAGTTAATGTTGCTCCTGTATTTTCCATAATTATTTACTTCCTTTTCCGATTATTTATTTGTTTTATAATGACGATTCGTATTCTATCATGGATATTTTTCCTTTTCAATAGAAGTGGTGAATTTGGCATATTGAATCAAACAAATCAACTAATTCATTTTTTTCAGGATTTCATTCAATAGGAAATTTTTTGTATAAATGTTCTTGTTTTCTTATTTTGTATGCAGTACACTAAAATTATAATAGAAGAGAGGGGCTTTTGATTATTATGAAAGAAAAAAACAGATTCAGTGTTCTGTTAGAGCATCTGACATCTATGGCCAATTTAAAAAATTATGTACTTGCCAAAGCTGTGCAGTATGATGAATCTTATATAAGCAAATGGATTAGTGGAAAATCACTTCCAACAGAAAAAAATCACGAAATTATTTTGCAGAATATCAGCCAGTGTATTGTTGAGGCTCTGACTGATGATAACCGGGACACTTTTTTAGAAGAATATCAAATTTCTGACGTTTCGAATCTTCAGAAAGCGATTTACGATCATCTCGAATCTGAATATACATATGTAAAAGAACTTCAGGTAACAACTGGTTCTAAAGTGGCTACTAAAATTTCATATTATCCGGAACTTACACTGGATCAGTTTATCTTTAAAATGAAACATCCATCACTCCGTAAAGTACAGTCGCTAAATATTTATGCTATGGTAGATATTCTGAATGTAGACACGAATTATCAGCTTTTAATTGCTGAATTTAACAGCATGCACAATGACATAGGACTTGTGCTTCCAGGAGTTCATTTTTCTTTAATGATTGATTTGGAATCGTCTTCAGATAATCCGGTTTATACGGCTGGTTTCCTGATGAATTTGCTTTCAAATCTTTCGAATATTGATTTTAATCTTTATTGCGGAACACAGGCACAGAAAAAAATGGTTTTTGCGATTAAAGATATTTATTCGCTTTCAGGTATGTTAGTTGATCAGAACCATTGTCTTGCTGTTACAACAATTGAAGATTCGTCTCTTTCAACGGAACTTTATTACAAATTAAAATTACTTTGCAGCAAAGAAACATTGCTTATTCGACGGACATCTATTCCTGAAATGATTCGTACTTACGAATATGAGCATTCACTGTTTGCCCGGAATTCTTCTTGTCTGCTTGGACATTTTACAGAACATTTTCTCCCAACTGATTTACATAATGAGCTGCTTGATAAGTATGGCTCTTTTATAGGAAAGACATACAGACCTGTACTTCAAAAAATGCATTCTCTGATATCGCAGATACTTGCTGTTACACCGATAAGAGCACTGATTTATGCTTCTGCATTTACAGATTTTACAGTTACTGGCGAATTGGATTTCTATGGTTATCGAATTCAGCTTTCGCCGGAACAGCGTCTTCATTTTTTTAAGCATATGAAACATCTGCATGAAATTTCAAATGCGCTTCAGATTAAGATTTTGCCGAATGGTTTGCTGTCTGATTACCAGCATATCCCAAGACCGACACTGTTTTTTGCAGATGAGTTTTCTTATTTGCGTTTTAGGAGAAATACACCGTATTACAATATCTGTATTCCGAACAAAATTAGTTTGAATCGAATTTTTTCGGCCTTTTACGATACCGTTTGGGAGTTTGAATCCTGTATTGCACCGGATGCATATCTTACTCATGCAATCCATTCTGTAGAAATTATGCAATCAGATGCTTCAGGTGATGTGCACAATTAAGAGAAGTCAAGTGGGCTGTTGCAAAATAGATGAGTAATCATCTATGGAGCAATAGCTCCATTTTTATGTCCAAAAGCAGAAAACGGACTCCGAAGAGCCCGCAATCCATGGTATAATTAAGTATGACCAAATACATAAAATACCATAAAAATTATACCGAATTCGGCGAGCCTTATCAACTGGTTTTGCCATTAAATTTGGAAGGTCTGGTTCCTGATGATGATTCTGTCCGACTGCTGAGCCACGAATTGGAGGATTTAGATTACAGTTTACTGTATCAGGCGTACTCTACCAAAGGCAGAAATCCGGCAGTGGACCCAAAGACCATGTTCAAGATCCTGACCTATGCTTATTCCCAAAATATTTATTCTTGCAGAAAGATTGAAACCGCTTGTAAACGTGATATTAACTTTATGTAGCTGCTTGCTGGTCAGAAAGCACCGGATCACAGCACGATTGCAAGGTTCCGTACTGGATTTTTGGCAGACACCTGCGAAGCCCTGTTTTATCAGATGGTACGTCGCTTGGAACGAATGGGAAGAAAATATGTTTCTGAAAATACAGGAGGCGGTCACCCTACTGAACCAAGAGTACCTACAGGCTGTCCGTATAAAGAACGATGTTCCCGTGCTAAAGGGAATAAACGTCTGTACATCTCCAAAAGTTTCTTAGAGAAGCGTCAGGAATCCTATGAAAATATCCTGAGTGAAAAGGGGATCTTATACCGGATGAATCGCTCGATATGATGCTGGGATCCTTTCAATTACTACTGGGGATGCCGAAATTTGCTATTCGTGCGACAGCCTCTTTTCTCTTTCAGGCTGCCTGTAACCGTATTTTTTCAGAAACGGTACGGTTTCTGGCATTATTTTCCATATTTTCGCGGCTGGTCGGAAATACCTGCGAGGTAATCGAGACTGCAGTCGTACGTCTTTGCCAGCAGCATCAGCGAGTCCAACGGGATCTCACGAATGCCTTTCTCATACCGGTTGTAGGTGTCCAGATGGCTGAAAATCTTCCGCGCCGGCGTTTCTTCTATTTTTCTGTGCATTACTTTCCTTCTTTTTCCTGCTCCGTTTCCGCCGCTGCTTTTTCTGCCTCCGGCACATACCCCGGATTGTCGTCGTATCCTTCCAGGAAATTGTG
>OHCW01001002.1_pt1 | contig 12646 bp, 11 predicted proteins | sample 1566781 | NCBI WGS metagenome assembly OHCW01 (sample SAMEA3879590, study PRJEB24766) | human gut metagenome | biome: human-associated habitat; feature: feces | place: USA | collected 1985/1987 | reverse complement strand
AAAAGCTAAAATAGGAGGTTATAAAATGATTTCAAAAATTAACGGGTTAACACCAATTGTAAAAGTTACAAAAAATCCTAAAGCACCTATTGCAGCTGCTACAGCTGGTACATTAGCTGTTTTATCTACACATCAGGTATGGCCACACCCAGAGCCTTGTTATAGTCATCCTAAAACAGATGATATTCCTAAAATTGACTTAGATTCTTCAATTGATTTACAGGATTCTGCACAAGAAATAGATAAATTACATGGTTTGCCTGGTATAATAGAAAATGTTGCCGATCATATAAGTGACGGGGTAGATTATGTTGGAGATAAATTTCACAGTGCTTGGGATAATGTAAAAGATTTCTTTGAAGGATTAGGACATTAGTAATATAATAAAAAATACGTTATAGCATATACTATAACGTATTTTTTTCAGAAATTTTCTTTATACCACCGAACTTTATTCCTGATAAAATAACCAACATCAGAATATTTAACCTCTGGGTATGGCGGTAAAAAGCCTATATCTGGTTTTCCGGCAGAAGTTGTTTCGGGGTGTTTAAGTCCAAATTCATAGTGCGTAAGAACAGTATCAGGGGTAATAGCTATATTATATTGTTGACAGAGTTCTGCAACTTTTTTCATACAAGCTTCAAACTGAATATTTGTCATTGGATATTTACCCACATTTTTAGGATTTTTATATCCAAACATACAAGCCATAGCAATACCGATAGAACTAGTATTTCCACCGCCGGTATGAGCTGCATATTTACCGTCATAACAATTTATATTATCTTCAGGAGTATAGTTTCCCTTGTGAATAGTTCCAAGCCCATCAACTATAAAATGGTAATCTTCTCTTTCTTTCTCATTTGGAACATAAGTTCCACCTGTCCAATGAATAATTATCCTTTTCATAAAAATCCTTTCATTCTATTTAATTGGGAAATAATAATCGACCAGATAAGAAGCAGCATCAAAGGGGTGTTCGAGAAATTTCAAATCATGGTCGTTTTTGATTTGTTTAAGAGAAGGTACATCTACAATTGAGGTACCTTCTTTAAATGATAAGTTATAAACATTGTGTAAAAGCCATTTGCACCGTTTATCAATAAAAAGTGTGACAGCCCCTTTTGAGTTTCGGACTTTTGCATTAAAAGCCTGTATTCTTCTTAAAATAGGCGGATTGAAGTTTCTTAGCTGAAATTTAGGATTATAGCCATGAGATTCAAGTGCACGCTTAATTATCATATAATTTGTAAATTCTGATTGCGAAGAACGATTATCACCTGAAGCATCACCATTGATAATAATATCCCCGCGGTGTTCAGAATATCTACGCAGGAACTCATCTATTGCTTGTTGTGTTGTTGTATTTTCAATAACAAGTTCATCAAAGAAATAAATATTTTTATCATCTTTATGAGCCAGACACCAACACATTGGATCTACGTTAAAGTCGCAAGTTAGATGTAAAGGTAAATCCCTGTTATATTGCAGATTTTTAATATTTTCATCTGTAAAGTTTTTAACAACAAGCCCTGAAGAATAATTACCAAATTCACCGAGAACATTAATTCTATAATATTCCTCGTCAAAATCCTCCTTCATTGATTCAATATAATGTTGGGGTAAATATATATTATTTGAGGTTGGTGCAATAATAAGCCTGTAGTTTTCTTTTTTATTTTCTACAAAACGTTTGTAAATCCAACCTTTATTAGCCTGCGGATTTGTATGTCCAAATAAACGGTATCTAAAGTTTCCCCATGAAGGTTTAACATTTGTGTTTCTCAAACGACCAATAAGTTGTTTGAATGCACTATCGGAAATTTGAGAAGCTTCTTCTATTTCAGCCCAATGCAAGTTTAAAGATTTTATTTTTTCAGGATTATCAACACCCTTGAATAAAATTTCGGAACCGTTAGATAATACCATTTTCTTTTCAATTTTATTAAAAGTGTAATGTTTGCCTGCAACATACCCCATAGTGTCAAGATGTGCAAAATACGCTTCTAAAGTAGTATCACGAACCAGAACATATTCTTTTGCACATACCAAACCTCTTGAACCTGGATATTTTCTTGCAAGCATAAGACCTAATAAAGAGCCACACCAAGTTTTCCCAGAACCATAACCACCCTGATATATAACTACATCAAGCTGTTGATTGTGGGGTATATTGAAAAATTCTTTTTGTTTTTCCAGTAATGAATATTTTGGCATTATTTCTTTTTATCTAAAATATCTAATCTTTTATGAGCTGATTTTGCACTTTCTTAAACCTTTACCATGCGTTCGACAAGGTTGTTGTGTTTATCTTGCTTTTCTTCAAGACGTTTTATTTGTTGTTCAATGAATTTAATACTCATAGCAAGACCGCCGAGAAAGATTCCGGCGGTCAGTACATTAACAACAATTACTATCATTAATTCTAAGCTTATAGACACTTCCACTCTCCAAATGAACACATTTGATATACATCAACACACCAGGACATAATATTAGCTTTCACAGTATTTACACCAGAATCTTTTAAGATTTTTCTGAAAACTAAAGTTGTCAATCTTCGGTATTCTTTTACTTTCATTGACGATTGCAAAATATCCTTAAATATATATGACTTATTTTCTAAAAGATAATCATGCACCATTGATGCAATTAAAAAAGTGTTGTCGGTTGGGCTGCCAATGCACCGCCAGAATGTTCTAGGGATATCAGCCCCATTCCATATATACTTACTTGGAATGGTAAAGCTAAAAATCCTCTTATTTGTAATTACATTAACAGGAACATCATTGTGTAATTTAAATGGATATTTTTTCTTTTCACGCTTAATTTCATTAGTATCATCCGCTTCAATTACACGCACGCAAACAATTGGTGTCACATCAAATGTGACATACTTAATAGTCTCTTTCATAAAAAATCCTTTCTTTAGGGTAATAAATAACAAAGGGGAAAGTTTGTCTAACCTAATATATCGTCTAAGTCAGTACCCTCGTTCCCCTCATTTCCTTCGTTATTCCCTGCAATACCTGCTGAACCTTTTGCTGGAATAAATGTATTAGCAACAACTCCAGTCATACTCCTAGACCAATATATAGAATCACCTTTTGCAAGATAAACTATTACTTCTTGGCTTTCTGAAGCCGAAGTATATCCGGGCATAACAATATCAGATTTTGCACCGTTGATATATAAATCAATATCAACAATATCGGCACATTGAGCTGCAAAAACATACCAACCTGCGGTTGGGGTTGTATATGGGGAAGATGATAGTGGAATAGAAGGAAGTCCTATTTTTGCAGAATAATTCGGCGCAATCCAATCTAAAACCATGTCTTTAAAACTCTGTGAAACATTTGTTATTTCACTTAAAGAACTTTTGTTAATCAAACCATATATTTCACCCATTGGTAAAGTAAAATTTTTATTATCTTCATCAATAGTATAATAATTTGCGACACCATTTTTTTCATATAACTCTTGAACAAATTCTCTATTTTCAGCATTTACTATCTTAGAACCTGTAGAAGATTCAACGTATGGAATCTGGAACAATGGTCTGATTTTTTTATTTTCTACTTCAAAATATGAACGTGCCAAATCTATCTCTAAGCCACAAGCATACGAGTAAGAACATCTGCCATAGAAAAATTCGGTTACACCTTCCCTTATCCAAGTATCACCAAGATTACCACTGTTTTCAAAAGTTTGATTATTACAGAAAGCTTTTGCATAAAGCTCCGCATCTTTATTATATCCAACATCAAAAACATATCTTCCACCAATTATAATTGGTAAATCATAAAGAGTTAACATTTGAGTATTACCGTCATCTCCGTAGAAATATACAAAAATGCTACCACTAAACTGCATTTGTATGCCCAATGCCCATTCATGGGAGTAGCAAATATAAGAAGTTGATTGTTGTTTTAAAATTGCTTCAACATGAATATGAAAAGGGGTTTGTGTTGTTGCTGATAATTCTACAGGAACAGAAACATAACAATTATCATTTGTTAATCCATTAGTTATACCGTCAACTACTTCTAAAGTACCGTCTAATAATTCGTCAGGAGATGAAGTTAAGCTATAATTCTGTTCTATAATATCAATTCTACTTCCGACATTATTTTGTTTATAGCTAAGAACTTGATTATAGATATCTATATCACTTGATATATTTCCTGTAAAAAGGGCTTTTGATTGATTCATTTTATCAAGAGCTTCAGCATCAAGATTACTAAAATCTTTCTTTGCACTTGCTTCTAAAACTTCCGTAACCTGCTCGGCTTGTTCAATAGCTATATTAGCTTGTTCTTTGGCTTCTTCAATTAATTCTGTTGTATCTACAACATTATTATTGAAATTAGTAATAGTTTCATTAAGTTCAATAAATGTATTTTGAGCAGTATTAGAATAGTTTTGAGCAGCTTGTTTCGCTTCGTTACAGGCATCTAATATCCTATTTGCTTCGCTTCTTGATATCCCAGAGGTTTCTACATAAATATCTATAACAGTATCATTAATATTCATAGATACTGTAAGGGAACTATTTACAAAGGTAATTGTTTCATCAACACCCTTCTTGACAATGAAAGGTATAATAGAGCTTACAGTTCTAATACGGTCATTATTGTCAATTAGTTTTAATTCCCCATATTGTTTGCCAATTTTGAGATTTGAAGTTATTTCACTTGATAAAATAATCTCAAAAGTTTTACCGCTTAGATTACCATAAGTAAGAGTAACATCACCTAAAGTAAAAGTTGCAGTAAAGCCGCTTAAATCAATATCTGTATTAAAATTTACTACAACAAACTGGTCATCAAGAAAATTTGTATCATCACCTTGAATTATAGTTATATAGTCCATTATTCATTATTCTCCAATAGCGATACACGTTGGGCTAAATCAGCAATATCACTGGTATTAGTTTGAATGTTTGAAGCATTAGCAGATATTCTTAGGGATAAAGCTGTAATTTGATTCTGTAAATCTTCAAAATTATTATTTAGTAAGGTTGAGCTTGCTAAGCTCCCATATTCAATTTCTTCAATAGTCATAATTTTCCTCGTTGATTTCCCACTCAATTCTTTTAATTAGTTTTTTGTAATCAATATTATTAGCCTTCAACTTTGGCTTAAATTTTTCAATAGAGTCTAAATCCCCGTTTAATAAACATTCTTTTATATAAGAATGTGCTTGATAATAATTTAATCCTTTTGATGTTGAATAGAACATATTAACAGGACTAAATCTGTTTTTACTTCCTGATATTGTAAAAGGGGTAAAAGTATCTTTGTATCTATCTTTAATACTAGATTTATTCCAATTATCAGTCAGCTCATCTGAAGCTTTCGTTACAATCGGATTTATAAGAGGGGCAGACTTAGAAGCAAGTTTTCGGATTGCACTATTAGGCATATCCTCAACTATTTCAGGAACTTCAAGAGCTTGCTTTCCTATCCTGGCATAAATCTCCCGACCATATTTATCATTTTCTATATATGGGCGAGGGAACAAAGTTTCAACAACTCTTTTGCCAGTATTATCTCGTTCAGTAAAACGATTATTACTATATGAGGAATAATTAATCCCTTCACTATATTTATCAGGATTTTTTATAGAATCAATCTTTCGATTACAGGCATTTATCAAATTTGAGTAAATGGCAGTCTGAATAAGAAAAGTCATAAAATACTTTCTTGCTAAATCACCGCGAACCCCTGCGCCTTCAACATCATTGACAAAAGATGATAAACCTACCTTCCGGGATATTTCCCGAACAGCAGATCCAAACTTGCCGGATTCTGCAAACTTATTTAGAAATTTTTGCCCTGCCCTTGACGAAAATACCGCCAAGGATTGTCTTAACGTTGCAGACATATTCCAATCCGGGGAAAGCATTAATCTTCTTGCAGCCTGGACAGTTTTTGGTTTAATCCCGAGACTATCCCAGTTTTGACCGCCAAATGTATCATTTACAAGCTGTGCAATATCTTTACGGATATTATCAGATAATGAAATTTTGCCGTTTTTAGAAGCTCGTTTGATTAAGCTATCATAAGCATGAAGTTTATAAGTATTATGCAGATAATTCCATAAAAATTTATTATTTATATCAATATAAGCTTTCATTGGCTTTGTAACAATCTTGCTTGCGCCGAAAGAAATTTTATCTATTAAATTTGAAAACCCGTCAATAAATGTATTTAAATCTTTAATGTTAATATCTGAAATAGCTCCAAATTGCACACCGTCTTGAATAGCTTGTTTTGCGAGAGGAGTATTTTTAAAAAGTTCATAGTTATTATTTTTTATACCATCAATAATTTTGGGAAGATTACCTAAAGTTTTGAAAGTTCTAAAAGGTATTATTCCCTCATGAGCTGCTGCACTTTCAGTTAATGCAACAGCATGCATACCGTTAAATAAAAACTTGCAACCTTTTGCAAAGTTATTAACTAAGTCGTAAGTATTACCAACTTTTTTAAGCAATTTATTGGCAAATGTTTCTGCGGTCTTTTCCTGCTTTACAGGATTTAAAACTATATCAGAAAGTTCATAAATTTTTTTGGAATATTTAGGATTTGATTTAACTAATTTTTTGATTCCATCAAGGAATTTTGTATTTTCTGTAGAATCAATTAACTGGTCTGCATGAATTTTTTGAATCTCTGCATAATCTAAAGTTTTAGGGTTTAAATCTATATGAGAATATAATCCATTTTCTGCCGGAATGTATAATCCTTTTTCAATGCCCTCTTTATAGGTTGGTATTATTCTTCGTCTTTCAAACCCGGACTTTGTTCTTAAATAATTCTCTAGTACAGATTTTTCTTTATCACCCAAATTCCAAATATGAGTAATATATGTATATGGATTAACTGAACTTTTTACACCTTTGACATCAGATAAATTTTGCCAAAAGGTTTCCATCTCATTAAAATGATTTTGTGCAAGCTCTTTAAGCTTTATCCTTTGATTAAAATCAAGATTTTTAAAAAGTTGTTCTAAATCAGGTCGATTAAGATTTTTAGTCGGTAAGCCTTCATTCTCTCGAAGAAAGGTTAAAACCTCACGCAAATTTTTAGGATTCACATTTAGTTCTTTTGATATGTCATCAATTTGAGAAATAAATTTATTAATTTTCTGTACAGCATCAAATTTTGCAGTATCAATATTTGAACGTCTAGCATTTATAAGATTTCTAACTTCATCTTCAATCATTGATTCTGCAATTGGCAGTCTTTTACGCGTTTTTTGAATAACATCTTTTGTTCTTCCAATTTTAGTTGCCAATTTACCTGCAACTCCACCAATTAAACCACCACCTAAAGCACCTTCTGTTGCACCTTTTAAAGTCTCCCCTGCAATACCAGGCAAATTTTTATCCTGCATTAAACCTTCACCTGCACCGAACATTGCTCCGCTTGCAAGCCCTGAAGCAATACCGCTTCCAATATTCTTCGCAATAACACGTTTAGAGATTTGAGAAAGAGCTGGCTTTGCAAGTTTAAGTGCAACTTGTCCGCCCAATTTAGCAGCTCCGCCAAAAGGTATAGCAGCACTGCCTATTTCTAGAGCAGCACCACCATACAACTTAGCCATTTTTATTTTATGTGCTTTATCAATTTTTTGCTGTTCGAGAGTACTGACTTCCTTTATCTTTTGGATTTTTTGCTCTTGTGATAATGAAGTATCATTTTGGATAGAATCATAAGGTTGATTATATTCAACTTTTCCAATTAACATTGGGGTGGTTTCCGATAAAGATTTAACATTATCCGGCTGGAAATCATATTTGTTATTTACATTTTCCACTTCCGGCTGAAAGTCAAATTTATTATCTGGTTGAAAATCATACTTATTTATAGATTCCATATATTAATCCTTGTTATTTACCCCTGCTATTTACCCCTGATTAATTTATATCCATCTTTTAGAGCATCTAAAAGATAATTCTTTGGTATTGAGCCGGTATTCCCGTCTTTATCCATAACTCTAACCCTTTCAGAACTTAAAGTAGAAGATTTTGAACTTTGAACAGGTTTATTTTGTTTAGATTTTGCAGTTGGTTGAGGTTTTGAATATTGAGGTTTATTCTCATACTTCACATAAGTTGTACTCCTGTTTTCTGGTCTTTCGCCATAAGTAACATGAGTGTAATTATGTGTGTCAGGTCTTTCACCATACTCAACCCTAATAACATTTTGACCTTTGTTCTTACTTCTCCAGTAGTTTTGACTTCTCGAGTTCTTGTTTTCCTGCATATACTTTCCGGCTTTGGAAATCGCATTAATACCTGAAATATTTACAATATCATCAGGGTTATAGTCAGAGCTGCTAATAATTTCTTCATATTCTTCTGGAGTAATTAAACCATTATCAACTCGTAACCTATTATATTCATCCATAGACATGAAGTTATTAAGTTTGTCAGTTTTATTTTGATTATAGTATCTATTAGCTTTCGCCATATTTCCAAGACCTGCAATATTGAGGATTTCATCAGGATTATAGTCAGGGGTGTTGATAAGTGAATTGTATTCATCAATATCAATTTCACCGTTATCAAGTCTAAATCTGTCGTATTCTCCTCTGGACATAAAATCTTTTTGATATCTGCGAGAAACTAAAATTTTAGCCAGGTCACTGGCATCTATAATGCCATTATTATTACCGACATCTAAACCTTGTTGTGCTAGAATATCTTTAAACAAATTTGCTTTATACTTACTATTTGCATATTTATATGCAGAAGTTAAACCATATAACGGGTCTCCTGAAAAAATACCAGACAAACCACCTGCTATTAGACCTTGAACTACAGGATTTTGGGTTACTCTTGCAACTGTTCCAGCACCTTCACCCAATCTTTGCATGACACCTTTGCTATCATCAGATTTTAAATTATTCAAATTAAAGCCCTGGGTTTTATTTTCTTTATATCCTGCCAGAAAATCATCAAGACCATTTGCAATATTTCCAAAAGCTGATTTACGCATATCATCATTAGTTTGTAATGGTTGTACTTCTGGTATTGAAGCAGTTACTGTATTATCATAATTATTAGTCGCAATATTCTGTGAAACGGGGTTCACCTGCTGTACTGTATCTACAGGATTAAGACCAGAATTTAATTGAGCAACATTAGACTTTCTGGCTTGAATTGCACCTTCGGCTAATTGTTCAGCTTGTTCTCCGGCTTGTTTCGCTCGTTTACGGTTTGTACCACTTAATGCCATAACACCTAATGCAACTAGAGCACCAATCGGTCCTCCCAGTGCAGCGCCACTCGCTGCACTACCTGCCGTAGAACCCGCAGCACTACCGGCAGCAGCACTGCCAGCCGTACTCGCGACGCTACCTGCAACAGAAGGGGCTATACTCTGTATTGCACTAGCTCCCTTTTGTAATGCTCCGCCAATTGCCTGACTACCCGCACCAAGTTTTGTTAATTGTGTATTATTACTTAAAAAATTCCCTGCGGTAGATAAACCACTTCCGACAGAATCAAGTTTATTACCAATATTATTAATTCTATCAATAGGATTTGAGATATTACTTTCCTGTTGTTGAGCTGCTAACGATTCTTTAATTTTTCTATCTATAGCAGCTCTGATTAATTCATTTTCGTTATACATAATTAAATTCCATAAGAATAAGATTTTGTGCTTCCTGTTCCGGTCGTGGTTGCATTACCAGAGCTTGTTGTTAATGACAATGCCTGATTTCCATTAACAGCATTCTGACCTTGTAAATACGCATTTGTTAAGAGTGCTATCATATCACCCGTATTACGTTGACTGTTTGCTAATAATTCCGCTGTGTAGTTAGCGATATTGTCAGAAACATTTTTAGACAAATCAGAATATAAATTAGTGGCACTGCTAGAGCGCAACATATTTCTTGATGCAAGAGGGCTTATAATACTATTTTCTAAAGCTTTTCTACTTTCATCATTTAGGGTTCGTGTATAATTTTTGAGTAATGCCTGATTCGTTTCACTCTCTATTGTCGGATTTCTGTATTCTTCCAATAGAGAATCCATATTTTTGTTCATATAATCATAAACACTTTTGTATGCTGTACCGTCATTTAATGTTGTTGTCGTTCCATTGTTATCTGTGACAGAAGTAACATACGGATTGGTTGTTGTTGTCTTTTTATATGTAGTTGTTGAACTTGAATTAGATTTTGAACTTGAACCACCGCCCATATTTTTTTACCTTTCATATTTGTAAAGATGTTTGCCGGCTTTTTTAAATCCGCATTTTAGAATTGTATAAATAGCTGTTTTATGATGTGTTCTAGCGTAAATATCACAATTCCACCAGGTTAAAGATTTTTTGAAACATTCCATATTTATTAAATGAGTTTTTCTATATGCAACTGCATTAACATATAACTTGCCGTCAATCTCATAATAATAAATACATCCGATGTGAACTCCATTTACAAAGAATGAGTAAAAGAATGTTTGTTTGATGACATCATCAAAATCCCCAAAATCTTCTAAAAGCTTCTGATTATTATAAAATAATTTCTTACATTCTTGATAATTGAAACCTGAATCAGAAGGAATAAAAATTTGCATTAAATCTGTTTAACCTTAATTTTACTGAACTCAATATTTTTGATGCAGAACCCTTCACCACTTGCATAAGTATATAACTGAATTTCAAGAGTTTTGAAAGTTGCTGAAGGTAATTTGTATATGGAATTTAATTCTTTTAGCGGGAAATATGTATTATCCCAATGCCCGACATCATAATATAGAGCATTTTTCATTGTTTTAATTTTTATTTGTTTGACTTTTGGTGTTTTAAAGGTGTCATAATTCTTGATATACCTAATCCAAAAGTCACTGGAGTAAGTCATATCAATTGTAACCCTCGGCGGAAAATAAAGGATTTTTAAAGTATTATCTACCCCAAGGTTGAGCGGGGTGCATTTATAGAAACTACGGATAAATTCACCATCAAATAAATCTGTCTCGTATTCTTTATAAATCCTGCCATTTTCCCCGCCGGAATATAATTCACTGTTTAAAATATTAAAACAGGTCGTATAAGGACATTTTCGTTTTACCCATTCTCTATGGATATAATCGAAAATCATTATTGTTTTTACATCAGGTTCGGATGTTGGGATTAAAAACCAAATCTCATTCCTATCGGATAGAACTATAGATAAAGCTCTGATTTCTTTTAAACGGGATGATTCAATAAAACAAAGTTCTTCTTGTATATCAAGGGCTATATTATCACCTAATGTTTTATCACCATTAATAACCTGATTAAAAGAAAAAACTCCTTTTTTAGTATCATCATAAAAATAAAGCTCTGTACCATGAAACACTAAAGCATTATAACTTGCACAACCGCCAGGGCTTTCATCTGTTTGCTCATAAGGATATTCACCAGACAGAAGGATTGAACTGTCTCTAAAAAATATAGCAAGGCTACCTAAATATGGAGTTATTGCTGTGATATTTTTAACATACTCTACATAACCAGATGAAGTTTTTACCTGTGCATCAGAAGTTGAAAAATCGTAAACATTTTCTTGTACTGAATACCAGAGCACATTACCGTTAAAAATCCAAAGCCTATTGTCATAGTTTATAAGACCTAAACCTTTTACTTGTCGTTTATCCATATCAACAAGATTCATTATTTTTATTTTTTCTTCGGCAGCCATCTCTATACTAAGAAGATTTTCGCCATTAGAAAAAATAAATAAATCAGACCAACCTTGTGCAATATCAAGCCCGCAGCATTGCCCGGTAACGGTCAATTTATCTTTCAGAACTATTACAGATTGATTTGAAACATCAAAAGAATAAATCTTACCTTCAGTAGAGTTTTCAGTATAAACAAAACAATAATTGGTATTACCCTGAACACTCTCAAATAAATTAATAATTCTTTCATCTTCAGGAATACTTTTACATACAGCAGTATTTCCTTTTGTAGTTCTTATCCCAACACCGCTATTAATGCCAGTATTGAATAGTTCTACATTTTGAAGGTCAGAAGCTGAAATTAACTCATTTGCAAAAGTTGCATTGATTCTTCTAATGCCACCGAATTTATTACATTTTAATGATGAAATCTTTGTTGCCATAATATTTTTCTATAATAGGACTTGTATTAAATAAAATTGTCTCTCATAATAATATTGGACTAGGGTATTCTTTGAAATACATGGTCTGTCACCGGCGGGGAATCCTCGCCATTTTTATATTTATGGGTTGAAATTTGTAATAATATCATGTATAATATAAGTGGGCTGGGCATAATGCTCTGGGTCCACCTAAGGCGAGGGATGCTCCTCGCCATTTTTAATAGAGGGAAAGTGGTGAAGGAATTAAGTATTTTTGTAGATGAATCGGGCGATTTTGGAGAATATAACCATATATGCCCTTATTACATTGTAACCCTCATAGCCCATGAACAAAAAAACTTAATTAATGAACAAATAGAAAAATTAAATCTTCATTTTGGAATATCTAATTCAGATATTCAAGCAATGCACACTGCTCCATTAATCAGACGTGAAAACATATATAAAAATTTAGATATTTATGAAAGAAGAAAAATGTTTAATACATTTTTTCACTTTACTCGAAAAA
>OHCW01001000.1_pt1 | contig 12667 bp, 8 predicted proteins | sample 1566781 | NCBI WGS metagenome assembly OHCW01 (sample SAMEA3879590, study PRJEB24766) | human gut metagenome | biome: human-associated habitat; feature: feces | place: USA | collected 1985/1987 | reverse complement strand
GGATCAACGGAATGCAGACAAATGTAGTATGGATATTACTTGCGATAGGAGCGATTGCCAGCATTGCGTTGTATGCAGTCAGTGTCATGGCACTTTTCCGTGAAATGAGACATTACGAAGTGAAAGCATAAGTTGGGAGGCGGAAAGAATGAACAGTTTTTTGATTCAGTGTAAGGTGCGGAAAGCAGAGCTTTTGCAATTTCTTGGAATTACTGCTGTGGGATACTTAATTGGTCTGATCGTTGTATTTATCGTGATGAACGTGGCAAAAGAGAATACCTGTGCAACAGCCGGAACCATGCTGGCGGTCATCGCCTTTGCTTTTATACATTTATTTGGGATAACTCTTTCTTTTATGGGGGATTTTAACATGGCAATTTCCCTGGGTGCGACCAGAAAAAGCTTTGTCTCAGGCTATGTACTTTTTAATCTGCTGGAGATCGCAGTGCTGGAACTTGAGATCGTTGTGTTTGGTGTAGTTGAGAAGCTTTTGCTGGAAAATGCATTTCCACAGGCGGTTATGGAAATTGACCTGACAAACTTTTTTACATGGAACTATCTGTCAGGTGTCCTGGTCGTATTTACAGCAGTGGAAATGTTTTTCGGCGCAGTTATTTTAAGATATGGCATGAAAGTGTTATGGATTTTATGGGCGGTCTGGATGATAATCTGTCTGGTTCCCATGAATATTGCAAAGAATGAAAAGCTTTCCGGTGAACTTGCGAAATTAGGGCTGTTTCTGGGTGGAAAATTCACGCCACAGGGAATTGTGGCTCTGGTGATTGCCTTAACAATTGTTGTAGCTGCGATCACATGGAACATTCTTCGGAAACAGCGAGTGACAGCATAAATATTATGTGATAAGATAAAACCATGTGGGTGAAAAATACCTGCATGGTTTTTGTTATGACGACCACTAATCAGATAACAGGATTACGGAAAAATATAAGGGGATTATGATGAACGATAAGTTAGAACAGTTACAGAAATATTTAGAGAAAATGGAACAGTTCAACCATGTGAACACATTATTGTATTGGGATATGAGAACCAACACTCCAAAGGAAGGATTTGCAGGACACAGCGATGCACTCACTTATTTTTCGACGGAGCAGTTTTCCATGTCGACCTCGGATGAACTGAAAACGTTATTGGATACACTGGCAGAGCCGGAAGAGTTTGAAAAGCTTGACGATAAGTGGAAGTTTGTTGTAAATAAAATGAAAACAGATATGGACAGAAATCGCAGAATTCCAAAAGAATTTTATGAAAGCTTCGTGAAAGCACAGTCGGAATCGGAGAATGCGTGGGAGGAAGCGAAGGAAAAAGCAGACTTTTCTATTTTTGCCCCACATTTGCAGAAAATGATCGATATGACAGCGGAGATGACCGGTTACACAGATCCGGAAAAAGAAGTTTACGACGCACTGTTAGACCAGTATGAAAAAGGAATGGATTCCGCTACGATGGACAGCCTGTTTGAAGATTTAAAAGCAGAGCTGATTCCTCTGGTGCAGAAAGTGCTTGCAGCGAAACAGCCGGATGACAGCAAGTTTCATGTTTCATTTGATAGGAATGCGCAGAAGGAAGTGGAGAAGCTTTTGCTGAGTTATATCGGATTTGACTGGAACAGAGGAACAACCGGGGAATCTACACATCCGTTTACACTGAATTTTTCGTCAAAGGATGTGCGTGTGACCAATCATTTTTATGAACATGATCCGCTCAGTGCGATGTATTCGGCAATCCATGAGGGTGGTCATGCGATTTTTGAGCAGAATGTGAATCCGGATTATGACGGAACGGTAGCGGGAAGCTGCAGTTATATGGGAATCCATGAGAGCCAATCCCGTTTTTATGAGAACATTCTTGGAAGAAATAAGAATTTCTGGATTCCGGTTTATGCAAAAGTGCAGGAAAAAATGCCACAGCTTCAGGACGTTTCGTTGGATGAATTTTATAAGGAAGTCAATCATGTGAGAAACAGTTTTATCCGTACAGAGGCAGATGAACTGACTTACTGTTTCCATATTATTTTAAGATATGAGATCGAGAAGGCAATTTTCCGCGACCATGTGAAAGTGGAGGAACTTCCGGCACTCTGGAATCAGAAAATGCAGGAATATTTACAGATTACTCCGGCAGATGATGCGGAAGGAATTTTGCAGGACATGCACTGGTCTGACGGTTCTTTTGGTTACTTTCCATCCTATCTGCTTGGCAGTATTTATGACGGCATGTATTTAGATCGTCTGGAGGAAGAACTTGGCTCTGTGGATGCGCTGCTCGCGGAGGGAAGAATCAGTGAGATTACAAAATGGCTGAATGAGAAGATTCATCAGTATGGTTCTACCAGAAGCCCGAAAGAAGTGATCAGATACGTCTGCGGCAAAGAAGTTTCAGCAGAACCGCTGATTCGTTATTTCAAAGAAAAATATACAAAAGTTTATAATCTTGGTTAAAAAAGAAATTTTTGTGGATAATGGATAGAAAAGGAGAAGTATGAAAAAAGGAATTATTTTTGACATGGACGGAACGCTGTGGGACTCGGCAGCGAACGTTGCAGAATCATGGAATCTTGCCATAAAACAGGATGGCTCTGTTGATAAAAAACTGACGGAGCAGGATATTCAGGGGGTTATGGGAAAGACCATGGATGTGATCGCAGATATTCTTTTTCCGGAAATGGAAAAAGAGGCGCGCATGAAATTGTTAGATCAGTGCTGTTCCATGGAAAATGACTACCTGAGAGAGCATGGTGGAGTTTTGTATCCAAAATTGGAGGAGACACTTTCTGCACTGAAAGAAAAGTATCCGCTCTACATCGTGAGCAACTGTCAGAGCGGTTATATCGAGGCATTTTTAGATCATTACGGATTTGGAAAATACTTTGAAGATATAGAATGTTATGGAAACAATCTGAAACAGAAGGGCGATAATATCAGACTATTAGCAGACCGGAACGGGTTGACAGAGGCAGTGTATGTCGGCGATATCCAGGGGGATTATGACGCCAGCTGCCACGCAGGTGTCGGGTTCATCCACGCAGCATATGGGTTTGGAACAATTGCAGCGGACGTGCCGGAAATCCATACATTTGAGGAACTTACAGAGGCAGCAGACCAATATTTTGCTCTGCGGTAAGAAATTATAAGGGTTTATCATATGACAAAATTAGATGAGTTAGTAACACAGATCAACAGAGAACATGTTTATATCCAGACACATAATTTTCCGGATCCGGATGCCATCGCAAGTGCGTTCGGCCTGCAGGAACTGTTAAAGCTTCGAGGGATTCATGCAACGATCTGCTATAAGGGAAAAATCGACCGTTACAGTACCGACAAGCTGAGAGAGATTTTGGACATCAGACTGGTAAATATTGAGAATATTGACAGTGAACTCACGGAGGACGACGAGGTTATCCTGGTAGATGCGCAGAAGGGCAATTCCAACATTATCGATATGACCGGGGATGAGATCATCTGCATCGACCATCATCCGGTTTATGAGAAAACGGAGTACCGGTTTACGGATATCCGACCGGGTGTCGGGGCTTGCGCATCGATCATAGCACAATATTTTTTTGAAAATGAAATACCGATGGATCAAAGAATTGCAACAGCGCTGACGTTTGGAATCCGTATGGATACACAGAAATTGTCGAGAGGCGTATGCAAAATGGATATGGAAATGATCTGGCGCATGTTTGACCTGTGTGATCAGGATATGATTTATCTCTTAGAGAACAGCACACTCTATTTTGAAGATCTGATGGCATATTCCAAGGCAATCTCAAGCATTGAGGTGTTTGAGAATATCAGTTTTGCAGATACCGGAAGGGATTGCCCGGAGGCTCTGATCGCCAGTGTGTCAGATTTTATGCTTGCATTGGTGGAAGTCTCTTTTTCAGTGGTCTATTCCAGAAAAAAAGAAGGGATCAAAATTTCTGTGCGGAGTGAGCGTCCCACATTAGATGCCGGAAAAATTATAAGCAAGGCGTTAAAAGGCATCGGAAGCGGTGGCGGGCATGCTACGATGGCAGGCGGTTTTGTGCCGTTTGACGGAAATGACCGGGAGGAAGATCTGATGATCCAGAACATCCGCGAAAGATTTATCGATGTGATCAGCAGGACGAAACGAAAGTCGTTAAGATAGGTGGAAAATCTTGACTTTTTGGGGAAATCTCTGTATAATCACAGAAGATTGAAAGCAATGGCTGGCTCATTGTGAAAAAGAAAAGACGATGACGAAGACAGTAGTTGTTAAGAGAAAGGCAAAGAGAGCCGGGAATGGTGTGAACCGGTGCGAGTATCTTAGGAATGAACATCACTTCCCAGTCGCAGTCCGAAATGTTTTGACTGAGTAGGCACTGACGTTTTTCCTACGTTACAGGGAACGGGTATATGATTTTTATAAAATCTGTACATTGTAATTAGGTGGTACAACGAATATAACCCCTTCGTCCTATTTACAGGAAGAAGGGGTTTTTTGCACGTTAGGCATGAGCCGTGCGGCTGCAAAAAAAAGAACAAACTGACGTGCATCAGTAAAATGAAGAAAGAGGAAAGATCACATGTATAACAAAGTTGAAACAAATATGAACTTCGTTGACAGGGAAAAGCAGACAGAGAAGTTCTGGGAAGATCATGACATCTTCAAAAAATCAATGGAACAGCGCAAGCAGGGAGAGACCTACACATTCTATGACGGTCCTCCGACTGCAAATGGAAAACCACATATCGGACACGTATTAACACGTGTTATCAAGGATATGATCCCAAGATACCAGACTATGAAGGGAAAATATGTTCCGCGTAAAGCCGGATGGGATACACACGGACTTCCGGTCGAGTTAGAGGTAGAGAAGATGCTCGGCTTAAACGGAAAAGAGCAGATCGAAGAGTACGGTATGGAACCTTTCATCAAAAAATGTAAGGAATCTGTATGGAAATACAAGGGAATGTGGGAGGATTTCTCAGGAACCGTTGGTTTCTGGGCAGATATGGAAAACCCATATGTCACCTATGATGACAACTTCATCGAGTCCGAATGGTGGGCATTAAAACAGATCTGGGACAAAGGATTGTTATACAAAGGCTTCAAGATCGTTCCTTACTGTCCTCGTTGTGGTACACCACTTTCTTCCCAGGAAGTTGCACAGGGTTATAAGACTGTAAAAGAACGTTCTGCAGTGGTACGTTTCAAAGTTGTCGGAGAGGATGCTTACTTCCTTGCATGGACCACAACTCCGTGGACACTTCCATCCAACGTTGCACTCTGTGTGAACCCAAATGAGACTTACTGCAAAGTAAAAGCCGCAGACGGATACACCTACTACATGGCAGAGGCACTTCTTGACAAAGTGTTAGGAAAGCTTGGCAATGAAGAGGAAGGTGTCAAAGCATATGAAGTATTAGAGACTTACACCGGAAAAGATTTAGAGTACAAAGAATATGAGCCTTTATATGCATGTGCAGCAGAAGTAGCAGCAAAACAGCACAAAAAAGGACATTTTGTTACCTGTGACACTTATGTAACGATGTCTGATGGTACTGGTATCGTTCATATTGCTCCTGCATTCGGTGAAGATGATGCGAATGTCGGACGTAAGTACGATCTTCCGTTTGTCCAGTTTGTAAACGGAAAAGGTGAGATGACAGAAGAGACACCTTATGCCGGATTATTTGTAAAGAAAGCCGACCCTGAAGTATTAAAAGATCTGGATGCGCAGGGCAAATTATTTGACGCACCAAAGTTCGAACACGAATATCCACATTGCTGGAGATGTGATACACCGCTTATTTACTATGCAAGAGAGTCATGGTTCATCAAGATGACTGCTGTAAAAGATGACCTGATCCGTAATAATAATACTGTAAACTGGATCCCGGAATCCATCGGTAAAGGACGTTTCGGTGACTGGCTTGAGAACATCCAGGACTGGGGAATCTCCCGTAACCGTTACTGGGGAACTCCTTTAAATGTATGGGAATGTGAAGGCTGCGGACATCAGGAGTCCATCGGAAGCCGTGCCGAATTAGCAGAGAGAAGCGGAAACCCGGATGATGCCAAAGTGGAATTACACAGACCGTATATCGACGCTGTGACCTTTAAATGTCCTGACTGTGGCAAGACCATGCACAGGGTGCCAGAAGTGATCGATTGCTGGTTCGACTCAGGAGCAATGCCGTTTGCACAGCACCATTATCCATTTGAAAATCAGGATTTGTTCAAACAGCAGTTCCCGGCTCAGTTCATTTCCGAGGCGGTAGACCAGACACGAGGATGGTTCTATTCCCTGATGGCAGAGTCCACCTTACTGTTTAATAAAGCTCCTTATGAAAACGTTATCGTTTTAGGACATGTACAGGATGAGAACGGACAGAAAATGTCCAAATCCAAAGGAAATGCAGTCGATCCGTTCGATGCATTAGAGACTTATGGAGCAGATGCGATCCGCTGGTATTTCTACATCAACAGCGCTCCATGGCTTCCAAACCGTTTCCATGGAAAAGCAGTGCAGGAGGGACAGCGTAAGTTCTTAAGCACCTTATGGAACACTTATGCATTCTTTGTACTGTATGCAAACATTGACGGATTTGACGCAACAAAATATAAACTGGAATATGATAAATTATCCGTGATGGATAAATGGTTACTGTCCAAATTAAATACCGTGATCGGCGCTGTGGATGATAACCTTGGCAGTTACAAGATCCCGGAAGCTGCAAGAGCACTCGATGAGTTTGTGGACGATATGAGTAACTGGTACGTAAGACGCTCCCGTGAACGTTTCTGGGCAAAAGGAATGGAGCAGGATAAGATCAATGCCTACATGACACTTTACACAGCGTTAGTAGAGATCTGTAAATGTGCAGCACCAATGATCCCGTTCATGACAGAGGAAATCTATCAGAATCTTGTGTGCAGCATTGATAAAAATGCGCCGGAAAGTATTCATTTATGTGACTTCCCAACCGTTAATGAAGCATACATTGACAAAGAGTTAGAGAAAAATATGGATGAGGTATTAAAGATCGTTGTTATGGGCCGTGCATGCCGTAATGCAGCAAACATCAAGAACCGTCAGCCAATCGGAAATATGTTTGTCAAAGCGCCATTTGAACTTTCCGAGTATTTCAAAGAGATCATCGAGGATGAGCTGAATGTAAAGAAAGTTTCCTTTACCGATGATGTAAGTTCCTATACAAGCTATACATTCAAACCACAGCTCCGTACTGTAGGACCAAAATATGGAAAATATTTAGGACAGATCCAGAAAGCTTTAGCAGAGCTTGACGGAAACGCTGCCATGGCAGAGTTAAAGGAAAATGGATTTATCACTTTGAAGTCTGTCAGTGATGATGTAAAATTAGCAGAGGAAGATCTGTTAATTACAATGACACAGATGGAAGGTTATGTAACGGAGGGGGACAATACAGTAACCGTTGTCCTTGATACCAACTTAACACCAGAGTTAATTGAAGAAGGATTTGTGCGTGAGATCATCAGCAAGATCCAGACCATGAGAAAAGAAGCAGGATTCGAAGTGATGGATAAGATCATGATCTCTTATCAGGCAGATGACAAAGTGGCTGCCATCTTTGACAAATATGGTGATGCGATCAAAGCAGATGTACTCGGACTTGATGTTGTAGCTGGCAGTGTGGATGGATACGAGAAAGAATGGAATATTAATGGGGAAACCGTTCTTTTAGGTGTAAAAAAAGGAGAGTAAGGAAATGTCTAAAACAGCAGCAGTCTTCAATAAGAAAAAATTTATCAATGATGTAACAGAGACAGTCCGTCATATGTATCGCAAACAGTTAAAAGAAGCAAGCCAGCAGGAGATTTTCCAGGCAGTATCCTATGTCGTAAAAGACGTTGTGATTGATGACTGGCTGGCAACCCAGCAGGCATTTGACGATCAGGATCCAAAGATTGTCTATTATATGTCAATGGAATTTCTGATGGGTCGTGCGCTTGGAAATAACCTGATTAATTTAAAAGCTTACAAAGAAGTGAAAGAAGCTCTGGAAGAAATCGGACTGAATCTTGACGTGATCGAAGATCAGGAGCCGGATCCGGCGCTGGGAAACGGTGGTCTTGGACGTCTTGCAGCATGTTTTATGGAATCACTGGCAACACTTGGATACGCAGCTTACGGCTGCGGTATCCGTTACCGTTATGGTATGTTCAAACAGCAGATTTCGGATGGTTTTCAGGTAGAAGTACCGGATAACTGGTTAAAGAATGGCTATCCATTCGAACTTCGCAGACCGGAGTATTCCTACGAGATCAAATTCGGCGGCTATGTCCGTACCGAAGACATGGGAAATGGCAACACCAGATTTATCCATGAAGGCTATCAGTCCGTTATGGCGATCCCATACGATATGCCGATCGTAGGTTATGATAATCATATGGTAAACACACTGATGATCTGGGATGCAGAGCCTAAGGAAGGTTTCCAGTTAGATTCCTTTGATAAAGGAGATTATAACAAAGCAGTAGAGCAGGAAAACCTTGCACGTAACCTGGTGGAAGTCCTTTATCCGAATGACAATCATATTCAGGGAAAAGAGCTTCGTTTAAAACAGCAGTACTTTTTCGTATCTGCAAGTTTACAGCGTGCGATCGCAAGATTCAAAAAGCATCATGATGATATCCATCAGCTGCCGGAGAAAGCAGTATTCCAGATGAATGATACACATCCGACAGTTGCAGTGGCAGAGTTAATGCGTATCTTACTGGATGAGGAAGGTTTAAGCTGGGAGGATGCGTGGGATATCACAACCCATTGTGTTGCTTATACCAACCATACCATTATGGCTGAGGCTCTCGAAAAATGGCCGATCGAGATTTTCCAGAGACTGCTTCCGCGTGTATATCAGATCGTGGAAGAGATCAACCGCCGTTTTGTTTTACAGATCCAGGAGCAGTATCCGGGCAACAATGATAAAATTGCAAAAATGGCAATTTTATATGATGGTCAGGTAAAAATGGCGCATCTTGCGATCGTTGCAGGTTATTCTGTCAACGGTGTTGCCAGACTGCACACAGAGATTTTGAAAAAAGAGCAGTTAAAAGATTTCTATGAGATGATGCCGCAGAAGTTCAATAACAAAACCAATGGTATCACACAGAGACGTTTCTTAGCACATGCGAACCCGCTTCTGGCTGACTGGGTGACAGCACATGTGGGAGAAGGCTGGATCACAGACCTTTCCCAGATCAGGAAACTTGCACCTTATGCAGATGATAAAAAAGCACAGCAGGAGTTTCTGAAGATCAAGCACCAGAATAAAGTGCGCCTTGCAAAATATATCAAAGAGCACAATGGAATTGATGTAGATCCGGATTCCATCTTTGATGTACAGGTAAAACGTCTTCATGAGTACAAACGTCAGCTGTTGAATATCCTTCATGTTATGTATCTCTATAACGAGATCAAGGAGCATCCGGATATGGAATTTGTTCCAAGAACATTCATTTTTGGTGCAAAGGCAGCAGCCGGTTATAAAAATGCAAAACTTACCATTAAACTGATCAACAGCGTTGCAGAAGTGATCAACAATGATAAGAGTATCAATAACAAGATCAAAGTGGTATTTATCGAGGACTACAAAGTTTCCAATGCAGAGTGGATCTTTGCAGCAGCAGATGTCAGCGAGCAGATCTCAACTGCAAGTAAAGAGGCATCCGGTACCGGTAATATGAAGTTCATGTTAAACGGCGCCCTGACACTTGGAACGATGGACGGTGCGAATGTTGAGATGTACGAGGAAGTCGGACCGGATAATATGTTTATTTTCGGTATGAGTTCTGACGAAGTGATCGCACATGAGCATAACCGTGATTATGATCCGATGCAGATTTTCAACACGGATCAGGATATCCGCAAAGTTCTGACACAGTTAGTGAACGGATTCTACTCACCGAACGACTCCGAACTTTTCCGTGACCTGTACAATTCACTGCTGAATACACACAGCACACAGTACGCGGATACTTACTTCATTCTTGCAGACTTCCGTTCTTATGCAGAAGCGCAGAAGAAGATCATGGAGTATTACAAGAACAAGAGCGCCTGGGCAAAGAGCGCTATCTTAAACACTGCACATTCCGGCAAGTTCTCATCCGACAGAACGATTCAGGAATATGTGGATGATATCTGGCATTTACCGAAGGTGAAGGTTGATGTGGAATAAAGAATAGATGTTTTAATCAGAAGGCAGTTCTGTGATAGGTATATAGTCATTGCTTGGGAAACGTATCTATCATGGAACTGCATTTTTGAAATCTAAAAGTATTTTCAGCAAGCTGATTTGAAAGGCACTAAATCATTATGAAAAATATAACTTTTTTAGACAGCATTAAATGTGCGGTAAAGGGAATGAAGTATGCTTTTAAAACAGAAAAAAATTTTAAATATTATTTCTTTATTGCCTTATTTTTTCTGATTTTAAATATTTTATTAAAATCAACAAAACTGGATTACATTTTATACATAATTGTAACAAGTGGAGTTTTGATGGCTGAATTAGCGAATACAGCTATTGAACATGTTGCAAATGCTATATCAGGTAAATACAATGAGGAGATTCGATTAGCAAAAGATATTGGTTCCGGTATTGTGTTAATGCAGGGATTTGCTTTTTTTATTGTAGAGGGAATAGTTTTTATCACTAAATTTGTGTAAACAAGAGAGGAAAGACCCGGCAGGCAATCCTATTTGGGATGCGCTGGATCATAGCAGAACATATATGATAATTTTAGATATGTATTTAACGATGTTATCCGTTATATTGGGTGGTATATTGAACATGCTTTTTGTAAAAACAAATTTTTATAAAAAGTATAAATATCCGATTGACTGTAACAGAAAATTCAGGGACGGGAAAAGGATATTTGGAGACAATAAAACATGGATAGGTATTGTGTCCATGATTGTCTGTTGCATCTTATCTCAGGTATTTATAGGTTTTATCTGTAATGCTTTCAATATCAATAATCATAACCAAATCTATCGTTTTTATGAAAATAAGGTAGGGGTTAATGTTTTGACAGGATTTTTGTTCGGCTTTATGTACATGTTGTTTGAACTGCCAAATTCATTTATAAAAAGAAGATTGGATATTGAATGTGGAAAAACAAATACAAATATAATAGGAAAATTATTCTTTGTCATAGATCAGATCGATTCCCTCATAGGAGTCATGTTGATTTTAGTGATATTTGCTAAAATCTCCTGGAAACAATACTTTGCGTATATTTTCATTGGTGGATTCACTCATATTATGGTAAACTTATTTTTATACAAAATCAAAGTCAGGAGAAATGTATGAAAAGGGAAAAGAAGTTATTCATCGGATGCTTTAATAAATCGGTTATTTTAACGTACATTGGAGTTGTTTTTGCCCTTGCAGGCATTTTTATATTAATAGATTTACAGGAAGCGGAGCAAATGAACCTTGTGATGTTTTGTCTGATCATTTCTGGTCTGTGTGATTTGTTTGATGGCTTTATTGCCAGAAAATGCAACAGAAATGAAACACAAAAAGCTTTTGGAGTTCAGATTGATACATTATGCGATATTATCTCATTTGTTATATTTCCGTCGATTCTTTTGTATAAAATGGCATTTCAGCATCATTCTCAGATGGTATTTACGGTTTCTATCGTGATGATTATTTTATATGTTTTGTGTGGTATTACCCGGCTGGCATGGTTTAATATATTAGCCAATGCCGGAAGTAAAACAACTTATTATCAGGGTGTACCAGTTACATATATTTCGTTTGTTGTCCCTGTTTTTTATGTGGGCATTCAAAGAATTCCCTTCCTGATGCGCAATATAAATGATATATTTGTGATCCTATATGGTGTTATGGGATTTTTGTTTGTGGCGAATTTGAAAATAAAAAAACCATCAGGAAAATGGTATGCATTTTTTTCGGTCGCCGCGATTGTCACAGTGGTATTACTTTTTATTTAGTGGTGGTTATGGTTAAAATTTATCATAGAGACAGTAAAAAACTGATAGAAGAAAAAGAATATCAGGAAGAGTTATTGATTTTTTTATATAAAACAGTGATAGGAAGAAGCTTATTAAAGTTATTTGTTGCCAGACCATGGTTCAGCAATTTAAGAGCAAGATATCAGAAGAGCCCTGAATCAAAAAAAGATATTTTGCCGTTTGTAAAAGAATATCATGTAGATATCTCCGATTATAATATCGATCACTTTGACAGTTTTAATGATTTTTTTACAAGGAAAAGAATAAGGCTTGCCGTAACAAGCAGTCCGATGATAAGCGAGATGACAATAATCAACTCATCGCTTAATGTAGGGAATATTTTATCCAGTAGATTTTTCATTTTATTTCAGTGTTTGTTGTGTGTGACATGAGGTACAGGCGATGTATCAGTGTCGCGATAAGACCGATGTTGATAATGATTAGAGCGATGAAGCATACCATTCGGTCGTATCCTGAATGGATGGTGCAGGTGGCGACTACAAAGGTTAGCGTCAGTAATGCCATGCGGTGTTGTTTGGCCATCGGACCATTAAAGAAATGCTGATGTGTTTTATAGGCTCCTATCCAGCGGAAATAAGCGGTCATTACGGCAAGCAGGGCGGCAAGCCATCCCAGTTCTATCCC
>OHCW01000986.1_pt1 | contig 12815 bp, 15 predicted proteins | sample 1566781 | NCBI WGS metagenome assembly OHCW01 (sample SAMEA3879590, study PRJEB24766) | human gut metagenome | biome: human-associated habitat; feature: feces | place: USA | collected 1985/1987 | reverse complement strand
GATCCCGAAGCTGAAAGCCCTGCTGGAGCATTTCGAGGTAACGGATCTGGCTACTGCTGCGGGCCTTGCCGAGCATATCGGGGATTACATCCTCACGCCGGAGATCAGTTCGCCGCAGGAGGCGGCCATTGATGAACTGAACTTCACAATGGATGCCCACTCGGCGGAACTGCTCCTGCCTCATGTAAATCTCTTCACCTACGGGAACGAGATCATCAAGGATGACAATGCTGCACTTACCTCCTACGGCCTGCTGCATCGGGAGGACTATCAGCCGATGCAGACTCCGGTGCAGGAAACTCAAGAACAAGCAATGACGATGGAATAAGCAAAGGACCTAATCGAGCCACTATGGAAATGCGTAATGCCGTTTTTAACGACACTGACTTGCAACATATGTAATGAAATCCTCCGGCGTGAGTGTGTCGCCAGCATGAGGAATCGCGTTCCATCTTTTCTGTATGGCAGGGTCTGGATTACACATCGCCGCTATCATCGCCAGCCGAATCTCTTTCCGCACTTCTTCCACGGTAGTATGGTTTTTGCGAGCCACTTCTCGCAGTGCTGCTTCGGCGCAGATGTTCTTTCTCTTCATAGAATCACTCCTTGCTGTTTTTTGAACGGAAACCGTTCTTTTAGAACTATAATAGCATAGGAGCTTTGAGAGAAAACGTCGAACTCTGTCGAAAAAAATAGAGGCTTGCAAAAAGTGCAAACCTCTGTGCCGCTTATCATTTCAACTCTGCAATCAGGGCATCCAGTACGTTCATTACCTTACGCTGTCCTTCTGGAGAAAGCATCTTAAGTCGTTCGGAGATTTCCGTGGCATGAAGCATTGTTGCCGTGTTCAAGTCATCTTGAAGGAGTTCATCTGTTCCAATATTGAGTGCATTGGCGATGGCGACCAACTTCTCCAGTTTTGGAGCCTTCACGCCTCGCTCTACTACACTCATGTGATCAACGCTGTAATCTACAGCGGCGGCGAGCTCTTCCTGTGTCATGCAGGCTTTTTCACGGGCTGCTTTGATTCGTTTTCCCAACGCTATCTGGTCCATACAGTAGTCTCCTTTAGAACGGTATCCGTTCTTAAAGTATATGGGAGATGCGGTATGTTTCACAGGAGCATATAGAACGCTGTCCGTTCTGAATGAACGGAATGGATAAAAAATATCACAGCAAGGGGCCGTATTCCCGGACGGGGAAAAGCGGCCCCTTCTTTTTTGCGCTGATTTGACCTCCTGCTCCGGGATAACGGACCCGGAAAGGAGGAACTGTGCCGATCAACAAAGCCCTTGCAGAGTATCTTGAACTCTACCACAAGGGCGAGGCAAACGCCGTTACCAGCCGGGAGCTGGAGTGTGCCTTCCGAATGCGCGGCTCCGAGCTGCGCCGGGAGATCAACGCCCTGCGGGGCGACGGCATCCCCATCTGCAGCTTTGACGGCGGCTACTACTATGCCGCCACCGAGGAGGAGCTGCGGCGCACCATCCGGCAGCTCCGCAGCCGGATCAAGAAAATCGCATTTGCGGAGCGCGGCCTGTCCCGCACCCTGACTGACTATGAGGACACCGGTCAGCTCTCCCTCCCGCTGGAGGGAGGTGACACTTCTTGAACAGCTTTATTCCCTGGGTAGGCGGCAAGGGCAAGCTGCTGTGGATCATCAACAAGCTGATGCCGGACCGCTACACCCGCTTCATCGATGTGTTTGGCGGCAGCGGCACGGTGACCATGTGCCGCCCCATCCAGCGCGGCTGCATGGAGGTCTACAACGACTTCAACGGCAATCTCACCAACCTGTTCTGCTGCGTGAAGAACCGCCCCATGGCACTGCTGGCAGAGCTTGGCTTCCTGCCGCTGAACACGCGGGATGACTTCAACGTCCTCTATAAGTTCTTCTCCAAGGGCGAGTTCACGGACGACTACCTGCAGGAGGAGATGGATCTGACGGAGGTCTACCTCAAGCCGCCCGACGCCGAGGCCATCCGCGCCCTCATGCTGGAGCGTGCGCCCCGCGGGAGCATCCGCCGCGCGGCGGACTTCTTCAAGCTCATCCGCTACAGCTTCAGCGGCGGCGCCAAGTCCTTCGGCGGCAAGCCCTGCGACATTCGCCGTTTCTTTCACCTGATCTGGGAATGCTCCCGCAGGCTGGCGAATGTCATTGTGGAGAACAAGGACTTCGAGGAGGTCATCCGTCAGTACGACCGAGAAGGCGCCGTGATCTACTGTGACCCGCCCTACTACAAGGCGGAGAGCTGCTACGAGGTGGAGTTTCCCCCGGAGGATCATCAGCGGCTCCATGATGTACTGGTCACCTGTGAAGGATACTTCATTGTTTCCTACAACTACCAGGACTACATCTGCGAGCTCTATCAGGATTGCTATATCTTCCGCACCTCCCGTCCCAACAGCATGTCCCAGACGGCAGGCAGCGAATATGAGGAGATCGTCATCACCAATTATGACCCCCGCAAAGCCTGCTGGCAGCTCTCTATGGATAGTCTGCTGGGCGGCGATGGCGACACCCGCTACGAGCTGATCCATGAGCCGGAGCATCCCTTAAAAATCTGAACAACAAAAGGAGAAGCAGCATGAAATTTGTAAAATACAACGACAACAAGAGCGTCACCATCCCGCCCGCCGTTCTGACCGTCTGCGGGCTGGAGGACGAGGGAAAGCTGGAAATGGCCGGCGCCAGGGGCGCGGTCATTTTGTCAAAAAGCGAGATGACCGCCATGGAGATGGTGCGCACGATCCTCGCCCTGACGGACCGCGCCGGTCAGCTGATGCGGGAGCTGACGGACCTCTGCGGCAGCTGCGAGGGCTGCACCGAGGGGCACTGCACCTTCCGCGACGCGGACATCGAGGAGCTGATCCGCCCCGCCGTCACCGTTCCTGATTGGGCCAGAGCGGAAGCGGACATCGCGCCCGACGCCAAGCTGGACTGCCATGTGGACGAGGGCTCCGGTGTGATCACCGTGTGCGAGACATTTTACGACCACGACCTCTCCGATATTCCCGCCGAGCTGCTGGAGGCCCTGCGCAAGTCCGGCTGCTGCCTGTCCGTACTGGAGGATCTGCTGATGGAGAACGATGTCATCTACGATAAGTGATACCGTAGGCATTCAAAGAAGAAGCGAGGTGAGATATCCAAAATGAATGAAACCTATCCCTACCCGTATTCCGCTGCTGAAGCCCGTAAGCGGAATGAACTTTCCCTTTGGCGGGAGAGTTACAAGGCGAACATTGCCTGCCGAAATGCTATCGAGGACGCCATCCGCCAGAACTTTGATGGCATGAACCTTCAGACAGATTGTTTAAAGGCCGTGCTGGACGAATACGGCTTCAAGCGCACCGCATGGGTGCTCGCCAATACTCTGCACGAACTCAAGTGGGATGGGCGTTTCAGCTACGCCAACAAGCATTGGGCAGAGAAGATATATTCCCACAGATCTCAACCACAACAGCGATTTTGTTGTCCGAAGCCATCCGGCCGTGCTGGATGGCTTCGTCAGTCTCTACCGCAAGGCGGTGCAGGCGTTAAATCTCTTTGGCGCGGAGCATTGTGTCGGTGACCGCGCCGAGCAGGACTATACCGGAAAGGTGCTGGTACTCAGCCCCGACACGCTGAAAGAATCCTGCTGGAGTCAGGAAAACCAGCTCTGGTATGCCCATGACGGTTTTGGCTGTTCGCCTCACGCCATTGGCCGCTCGGTGCGCTGCACCTGCCTTAGCGACGGGGAGATGACACGCTGGAATCGCAGCGAGTTTATCGGTGTGCTGGATGACAAGTTCCTTCCGGAATGGGCAAAGCCGAAGCTGGCAGAGCTTCAAGCGCAGGAGCAGACCGACGCGCCCACGATGGGCAGCATGAATATGAAATGAGGAGGATGTCTGAATGTGCATGACCTATTACACCGTGGACGATCTCCGCCCCGGAAGACCCGGATGGGATGTGAGGCAGTTTTCTGCATTGGCGGAGGCCATTGACCATTACCGGACGCTCCCCATGGATGGGACCCGTGTCCTTGGTATGATGGATGATGCCCACGCCTATGAACTCATCCGCTGTGTGCGCCTTTTCCCCGGCGACGCCCAGGGCGAGGATGTTCTGGCGGCAGATTACCGGCGCAGCGGCTTGACGAAAAAGAATGCTGCTTTGAAAACTGCACTGGATATCTGCTTAAAAACCCTGCATCCCCGTTTCCTGTTGGAGCCGGAACGTCTGGTTCCCGTTCCCCAGCGCAGAAAGCTGCGGGAAGAACTGCGGGAGGCGCTTCTCTGGCAGGGCTATGAAGAAAACTATGAGTCTGCCATCCGCTCCGTCTTTGTGGGCGGTGTTGGCTGGATCTCACCCCAAGACGTGAAAAAGCAGCGGCAGCTTCCACTTGTGCTGAGCTACCGGGTAGACGGTATGTCGAAAGACGGTGCCTACATCTCCTTAGAGCTGGAGCCTTGGGAATATGACCTTCTGCTGGAGCAGACGAAAAATCACTATAAAAATAAAGAAAAGAGGAACACAAAATGAAACGAATGTTATCTCTCTGCGCTGCGGCGTTGTGCCTGACTTTGGCACTGACGCCCACTGCGCTGGCGGCAGACTTTGAACCCGCGGTACCGGACGCCAAGGTCTGCTATCCCACCTCCATCGTCCGAAACGACGATGGCACAGAGCTGAAGAAAATCTATGATCTGAGTCCGGAAGACGATCCTGCGGGCATTGCGCGCTCGGACTTTGAAAAAGACGGCTATCATTATACGCTCGTCGATCTGTTGCGTCAGGAACTGCCGGAGAACGAGAGCCGCCAGCACACAGAGCATGTTTCTATCGAGAGCGCTAAAAAGGATATGGAATCCGTGCTGGCGCTGCTGCCGCAGGAGCGTGAGTTCATCACGGATGATGGGCTTATGGGCACGCTCACGCTGAAGCTCGACACCGTGCAGGTCGAGCCGTCCGGCTACGGCAGTTCTACAAAGCAGCTTTCCGTCAAGCGCAGCTATCCCAATCTTGCCGAGCAGGATACACAGTACATCCCCAAGAGCATTGAGGACGGCGGCAGGACCCTGACGCTCTCCGACATTCAGTGGCAGACCGACAATACCGCAAACATGGATGGATACGCCGTGGGTGACCGCTTTACAGCCGTTGCCGTCTATATCGGCAGCGCCACCAGCAGCTATGTCAAGGGCTACACCGTCACGGCGGATTATACCGGAACCGTCAGCCGGATCGCCCTCAACCGTGTCCGCTATGTTGCCATTTTTGAGGGAACGCCCATCCAGCCCGCGGAGCCTGTGAATGTGCCTTCTGCGGCATCCGCTTTCCGCTGGTCCTATGTGCTGATTCCCCTCGGAATTGTGGCTGCGGCAGGAGCCGGTGTCGGCGGCGCGCTGCTGGTAAAACGCAGAAAAGAAAATGCAGATGAGGAGGAAACAGAAGAATGAAGAAGATCATCACCCTTTGCCTGAGCCTTTGCATGACAGCAGCTCTGGCGGCTCCGGCGTATGCACTGGAATACAGTATCGATGCGCCGAATGATTACGACTTCGGTAAGGACACCTCTATTGAGGTCATCCACACGGCAGATGGCGGCGCCATGCGCAACGAGGATGTGAGTAAGAACGCAGCGCTCATTCCGCCCGTCTTTGGCTCGGAGAGCATGAATGCGCTCCATACCGGCGAATACCTGACGCCAAATCTTGCGCCGCGCACCCTTCCCACGGCTGGCGCCGTGATCAGCGGCAGCGGCGATGTGGTTACCCCAGGGAGTACGGTGAGCAGCGGCAACGGCTATCAGCCCTCTGTGCTGTTCACAGATGTGACGAGTGACCTCTACTACAAAAACGGTTCCCTCGGCAAGATCGAGATCCCCACGCTGGGCCTGAGCGTGAGGATCTATCAGGGCACGGACAGCAAGACGCTCGTCAAGGGCGCCGGGCATTTCGAGGACACCTCCATCTGGGAGGGCAATGTTTGCCTCGCCGCCCACAACCGCGGTGCCAACAGCTACTTCGGGCAGATCCACACGCTGAACATCGGCGATAAAATCACCCTGACGACGAAGCTGGGGACGCGCACCTATCAGGTGACGGACGTCAGCAAGGTCAGCGAGACAGACCGCAGCGGTCTTGCGGACTCTGCTGAGAATATGCTCACGCTTTACACCTGCGTCCGCAATCAGCGCGACCAGCGCTGGTGCGTCACCGCGATATCTTTAGATCCATAATTTAAAGAAAGTAGGACGCTTAGAAACATTGAAATAACTGGAAAACCAAGGTGCTTATCGTTCTTTATATAACATTATAAAGAGAAAAAATATCCGCATTTGACCCAGATTATCCTGTAGTTCGGAAAATACTGTATTTCCTGTATACTCAAAAGGTATGCCATTATTGGCATAACAACAATGTAAAGGAGTATTGCAATGGAATTGCACAAAACACCAGAAAGGACAAAATCTGGGTTCGTTCTTTTGGATCAAAACATGAGGTTGGTCAAGCCTGTCAATGAATATTTAGACTTCCAAGCTCTTCGGGGACGGGCGGAGAATACTCTTCTGGCCTACGGTAAGGACTTAAAGACATTCTTTGAGTTCTTGGAACAGCGGAAACTACAATATGACCAAGTAACTGCAAATATGATCCGGGACTATGTAGAGTATCTTCGCGCTCCCGATGTGAATACAGTTTATTTATTTGTGGAAAGCAAGCGCAGCCCTGCCACAATTAACAGAATGATCAGCACATTACACGGTTTCTATGGTTACCATGTCTCCATGTATGGCATCGTTAATCCGGTTATTACGGAGGATATCAATAGTCCAAATGGTATCTTTCGAGGTATCCTCTACCACACACGAAAGAGCAATTATACAAGGCAATCTGTTTTCAAGGTTAAGGAAAGCGAATATCGGATACACCTTTTTACCACTACAGAAATGAGGCAAATGCACGACGTGCTGCCAACAGCAAGAGATAAACTGCTGTTCAAGTTTCTGCTTCAAAGCGGTGCAAGGATCAGCGAAGCATTGTCGCTAAGAATTGAGGATATCCCAGTGCCCGATATATCAAGCGACATTAGTGTGCTTCGCCATGTAAAATCAAAGGGAAGGTATCGGGATATCTATATTCCTACAGAATTGCTTATTGATTTGGACAACTATATTTTAGACAATTGCCTATCTACAAAATTTGGCCATGACTACATTTTTGCTTCGCAACATCGGCATTTTCAGGGCAAGCCTATATCATACCGGGGAATTTATGAGGTGTTTAAGTGTGCGGGGAAGAAAGTGGGAATTGATTTCAAATTTCATGATACCCGGCATACATTTATCACAAACTTGGTGGAAAGCGGGATGGACTTCAGTGTGGTTCGTATTTTAGCTGGACACAAGCACATTGCCACAACGCAGAAGTATGTAACGCTCAGCACAGACTACATCGCAAAAACTTTAGCGGAATACTGGACTACATCTGCAATGAGGGAAGGTGCTCTGGATGAATAATCTCCCCTCAACAGATATCTGGAGGCTTATAGATAATGATCCTGATTCACAGCACTTTAATCAGTATTTCAGATTTGATTTTTCTTTCTTCGAGAGCACAGCAATTAAAATAACTGCGAAAAAGTATATATGGTCAAACTACATTACTGGCAGTCGAGCAGTTTCCACCTTGCGAGGGACGCTGGGCGATCTTGTCCATTTTGACGCGTTTTGCAGAGAAAACAGCGTGCAAACTCTAAAGGATTTGGATCATGGATTGGTAGAGGACTATCGCTCCTTTTTGAGCCTCTACATCTCCCCATCTACAAAGAAACCGTTGTCATATTCATCTCAAGGGAAGAGCTTTTCGACGCTGAAGTCAATCGTTGGATGGTGTCACACATTCTGTCCGGAGGTTGTGCCTGCAAAGGCACTCTTTACAGGCAATGAATACAACCACGTCCGCGGAAGAATCAAAATCAGGTATATTCCAGACGAAATTATAACTTTAATTAACCGATCGCTGAAAAATGAGATGAATCCCTATTTAAAATATGGGATTATCATTCTGCAATATACGGGGATGCGAATTGGTGATTTACTGATGCTCTCTACAAATTGTGTTTCTGCGCATCCGATATCTGGATATACGATGTCATGGTTTGAGCACAAGACACGAAAAAATCGAGTCAATGTTCCTATAACGAATGAGTGCAAAAAAGCGGTGGATGAGTTGATTAGAGTTACAGCGCCTATTCGGAAAGATACTGTTGCGACAGAGCGTGATAGGTTATTCATATACTCTCCCAAACGCGCGCGGCGCAAAAAGCCCGTAACTGTAATCTCAACCCATACGTTTGGCAGATGGTGTCGCACTTTCTGCAATGAACATCATATTATCGACGGTTTCGGCAATCCATATCAAATTACTTCGCATATGTTTCGCCGAACGCTTGCTACGGATATGCTCTCAAAGGGAATCAATTTAAAAGTCATCCAGGATTTACTTGGTCATACATCCCCTGCTATCACCCGTCGATATTATGCCGATGTAAAGGATCCAGAACGGGTAGAAATGTTTTCTAAAATTGGCATATTGGGAGATATCAAATCTGTAGGGTCAAAAGAAATACCTGATCAAGATGATTTGTATTGGTTTCAAAATAATCTGGGAAGTAGAGCAAGACTTTGCGATGGATACTGTACGCTGCCAATACAGGACGGAAAGCCGTGTGGTCGCTTCTTGAGTCGGCAGAAGTGTTATTTATGCAGCAGATATATTACCACGCTGGAGGATTTAAATGCGCATAAGGAACACCTGCAAGAGCTTGAGGAATTACTCTCTAATAATATCTATGGGGAACATTTTGCTGCGCACATTATTCCTACTACAATTGTTTTAAAAGAAATCATACGCAGATTGGAGGAATTGAAGGATGAGCAGTAATCTTCAGTATCGGGTTCCCCACACTGCTGATTCAGACGTCAAGGTAGCCAATAGTCATTTTTGTGATGACGAATGGGATCTTGCCCCACTCTTTTCCCAAAGCAGTATATCTCCCAATTATAAGAAGCTGAGATTTGATGATATCCGTAATGAGAAATTAAAACTTATCACAAAACAATACCTATACTATAAACTGGGCCAGATTAAGGCACGGACCGTAGTTGCAGTACGATACCGCTTGAATCACTTTATACGCTTTTGCGAAATCCATAATATCGAATCCCTCAAGCATATTACCTCACGTACATTGATAACCTTTGCGGTATGGCTCAAAACCGAGCATAATCTAAACCCCATCACTGGTCATTTCATATCGTATACTGTCGAAGAAATGATTCGCATAGGACAAATCAAGGGCTGGGAGGTTCCGGATGGCGACGTTCTCACCGGTGCAACAGCAAGAGATCTCTGGGGCCGTCGAACAGATGAACAGTTCGCAAAAAAAGTGCAACCGATTCCGGACGAAATTTTTGACAAAATCATGCAATGCGCGGTCAACTATACGTCGCGCAATACTAACGATGTTCTGACAAAATGTGGAATCATCATCCAAAGCCAGACCGGACTTCGCATTGGTGAGGTATTGTCCATAAAAAGCGGCTGTTTGCACCAACCAAAGGGTTCTCCTGCGTATTTTGAAGTTGCTCTATCCAAAACGGTAAAAGGGGAGCCGATTCTTCATCAAGTATTTGCAAACGATTTGGTTGTCAACGCTATTATGGAATTGGAGGAGAGTACTGCCCAATTGAGGGCAAAAAGTGGAAAGCAGGAACTGTTCTTGACAAACAATCATGGCATTAATGTTTCCAGTGCCTTTCGTTGGACAAGCAACAGGCTCAAGACCTTCATTCGTGACTGTGATATTCGCGGTGCGGATGGTGAGTTGTACCCGCTGAAATCGCATCAGTTTAGGGCCACTTTTGTAAAGCAACTGATTATGCGAAAAATTCCCATTGCCTATGTAATGAAGCAATACTCTCATGTATCGGCAGAGATGACCTGCTACTATTTGACGCTGCAGGAACGCGAAATTAAGCAGCTATACGCGCAAATGCTCTTTTCTCCCGACGCAAAGATAGCAGGAATGTTTGCAGATGAGTTAAAAGCCAAAACATTGACCATGTTCCGCGGGAAAACTGAATGTGACATTGAAAATGTGATTGATCATCTTTCGGAATCTATTTCCTTCAATCCGCTTCCCGGTGGAGTGTGCCTATACGACTATCGCCGAGGAAACTGTTCCAACGGCGACGGATGCTTCTTTTACAATTGTCCGAATTTTATTACAGAAGTCAGTTTTCTTCCAGTATTGAGAAAAGAGTTGAAACTGATGGAGCAGGAGATGGCGCGCACAAAACGACTCGGATACGAGCGACAGTGGCAAATACAACACTCTCGCTATCTGCATTTAAAACCGTTGGTTGAGAAATTGGAAGGTGATACAAATGGGTAAAACGAAGAGAAATGTTTCCGGCCTGTTGCATCATGCCGCTACGCTTAAGGCCGATACTGAGGAAAAAGTCAACAGCGCTATTGATTCATTAAAACGTTCCAAGTCAAAAAAGATTAATTTTAAGACCGTTTCAGAAACGTCCGGAATCTCCACAACAACTCTTTACAATAACCCTGTCTTGCGAGCAAGAATTTCCAGTTTACGTGCAGTACAGATACAATCTGCACAGAAAAACAGCGCGCATCGTATATCAGAGCGCGAAAAGATTCGGTTACTCCAACAGGAAATTCAAAATCTGAAAGGAGATAAGAAAATGCTCATTGAACAGCTTGTCGAAATGGAACAGCTGAAGGCCGAGAACAAGCAGTTAAAAGAACTGCTTAGCATACGGAAGCTGGAATAAATTACGCTCTTTACATTTTTTCTGGTATCAGGCTGTGAAGTTCATTCAAATGCGCTGGTTTTACAAGCTTTTTACGATGTGTTCACTGTTGTTGACTAAAGATAAACCGCGGTTCAGGCCTCTTAAAAATCTTTTGTTGAAAAAGCCGCTTTATGATCGTAAAGGAATAGTAGATCAAAAATAAGGAGGCTTTTCCATGAAGAAGCAGATCCTCACGATGTTTACGGGCCTTTTTATCGGCGCTATTATCACAGGCGGAGCTTCCGCCTATGCTGCGGGAATCCTCGCTGAACGCAGCAGCCATCGTATTTTTGTCGATGGGCAGGAGGTGCAAATGGAAGCGTATGGTATTGCTGGACACAACTATGTGAAACTCCGCGACATTGGCAAAGCGGTCGGCTTCAATGTGTTCTGGGATGCGGACAGCGGATGTGTGCAAATAGAAACCGGTGCGCCTTACACCGGCGAGGCTCCTTCCGCTGAAGCTGTTCCGTCTGCTGCTGCGCCTTCTGATGTGGATGCTGCAAAGCAGGATATTGTAGCTCGCACCAACGCCCTCCGTGCGGAGCATGGCATCGCAGCTTTGACGGCCGATGATCAACTGATGCGGGCCGCGCAGGTGCGGGCCGATGAAATGGCTGCCACAGGTGCCTATTCTCATACCAGACCAGACGGCAGGAAGTATTACACCGTTACGGACTGCAGGCAGGTTGGGGAAAATATCCACCAGATCCCGCTGCTCTATCTTGCGCAGCAAAAAACCGCGCTTGCGGAAACGCTCGTATATTCATGGTCAAAATCCGCAGGGCACATGGAAAACATGACAGATGAAAGCTATGCGGCTATCGGCGTCGGCCTTGCACGAGGGACTGACGCCAACGGCTTGGAGTGCTGGTACTGTGTCCAACTATTTCTTCGCAGCGGATACAGCATTTCAGCGGTGGACAAGCCGGCAACGAAGTAAATCCTGTTATCCTATATCACGAATCAGACCGGGGAGCCTCGGTCTGATTTTTCTTGTGCAATTTTGCAAGGAGGTAGCTCATTGAAAAAACTAAGAACCAGGCTCGTCTCGGCGTTTCTCGTTATCATGACGCTGTTGACGCTGCTCCCGACTTCCGCGCTGGCCGCGTCCGGCAGCGGAACGGGCATCAAGCCCACCGACAATACCAATTACTGGACAACACGACTGCTCCATGACGGTACGCCTTACAGCTACAAGCCCCCGATGGCGGCAGGCAAGCTGCTGTACTGCCTTGACCGCGGCTACGGCTACCGCTGGGGCACTGCCAGCTTTCTGAACAGCTACACCTATACCTCCGCCACCGGAGCGGACGCGGATACCGTGCTGAAAACGGCGCTGGCGCAGAGCGGCATGGGTGAGCTGGATGCCCAGCAGCTTGAAAACTTCAAATGGATGATGACGTTCATTTCGGACTATAAGGGTGACATCCCCGGCAGCCTGTTTATGGCAGCACAGACCTATGTGTGGGATCACCAGACCTTCAAGGGTGAGGGCGATGGTGACATCGATGGCGGTGGTTACGCCAACGCCGATACCTATGAAATGTACCTGGGCTATATCGATTGGATGTTGAAAGAAAAGGCCAAGGAAGACGCAGAATTTCAGCGCCAAATTGAAGAATACGCAGAACAGGGCATCATCGCCACTGTGGTAGAAGATGAAGCTGCAAAATGGGCGGTCTACGCGAAATCCAGCGTTCTTTAACTATTATGCGCCGAGAAAACTCTCTCTTGAAGCGCAGCCGGGAGAACCGGATATTCCCCCTGCGGGTACAGGCGATATTACGCTGCGGAAGGTTGCCGCAGGAACGACCCGTGGTTTGGATGGCGCAAAATTTAATATTTACCGCGACGGTCAGATCGTCGGCAGCGATGTGACCCAAAATGGCGGAATCATTGAGGTCAAGGATGTCACCAAGGGCCTGTGGTCCTTCGTGGAAACCG
>OHCW01000985.1_pt1 | contig 12817 bp, 7 predicted proteins | sample 1566781 | NCBI WGS metagenome assembly OHCW01 (sample SAMEA3879590, study PRJEB24766) | human gut metagenome | biome: human-associated habitat; feature: feces | place: USA | collected 1985/1987 | reverse complement strand
CCACCACTACTTATACGAATGCCGGTAAAGTGCGCAACCAGGGCTTGGAAATGAGTCTGCACACCATCAACCTGACCGGAGAACTGGGTTGGGAAACAAACGTGACCGCCACTTATAATAAGAATAAGATTAAGGACCTGAACAGCGCGGTTCCTTACTATATCAACCAGATCAACAACTCGTATGTGACGATGCTGGTGTGGCCGATGATGGCGGTGGGCGAGTGCATCACGAGCGTCAGCCAGGGGCTGGCGAGCCTGCGTCGCATTCAGGAGATTTTTGACGCAAAGCCGGAAATCGTGGACGGCGACATGATGAACCCTTCGATTCAGACGCTCAAGGGCGATATCGACATTGAACACCTGTCCTTTGCCTATCCCGACCAGCCGACCGTGCCGGTGCTGGAAGATGTGTCGGTGCATGTGAAGGCGGGCGAGACGCTGGCGGTACTGGGGCGCACCGGTTCGGGCAAAAGCACGCTGCCGAGCCTGCTTATGCGCCTGTACGACGTACCGGACGGCATGATTACCATCGACGGACACAATCTGCGCGAAATCCCGCTGGCGGCGCTGCGCAGGAATATCGCCTGTGTGCCGCAGGACAACTTCCTCTTTTCTGACACGCTGCAGAACAACATCGCGTTCGGCTCGGACAACAAGTCGCTGGACGCGGTGCAGGAGGCGGCGAAAAACGCCTGCATCCACGATAACATCATGGAGTTCCCCAAGCAGTACCAGACACTGGTGGGCGAACGCGGCGTGACGATTTCCGGCGGTCAGAAGCAGCGTTCCTCCATTGCCCGCGCGCTGATGAAGGATGCGCCGATTCTGCTGCTGGACGATGCGCTCTCTGCTGTCGATACGGACACGGAACGGCAAATACTGGATAACCTGCACCGCCTGCGCAAGGGTCGCACGACCATCATCGTAGCGCACCGCATTTCTACCATTCAGGACGCCGACCACATTCTTGTGCTGGACGAAGGCAAGGTGGAGGAGTACGGCACGCACGAGAAGCTGCTGAACAACGGCAAGCTGTACGCAAGCCTGTACCGCAAGCAGCAGCTGGAAAAGGAACTTCACGAGGAAGGAGGCGCTGCACATGCGGAGTAAGTTCGGGGATAACGAGCCGCAGGACGTTTCGTATCACGGCAACGCCTTCCTGCGCCTGATGGGCTACATCAAGCCCTACTGGAAAACGGTTGCGCTGTGCTGTGTGCTGGTGGGGCTGCTGACGGTGTTCGACATTGCCCGCCCGCGCATCATCGGCGACGCGATTGACAAGTACATCACCCAGCAGAGCGCGCAGGATCTGCCGCCGGAAACGCGCTTTCAGGGCATCCTGATTGCGGCGGGGCTGTATGTGGCGATTCTGCTGCTGCAATTTGTCTGCAACCGCCTGCAGTACCTGAAGATTCAGGAAACCGGGCAGAACATCGTTTATACCCTGCGCAATGAGCTGATGGCGCATGTCGAAAGCCTCTCCATGCGCTTCTTCGATTTGACGCCTGTGGGCAGAATCGTTACGCGCATCACCAACGACACCGAGGCGGTCAATGACCTGTATGCCAACACGATTGTCCGCCTGTTCCGCAACATCGTCAAAATCATCGGACTTGCCATTATTATGATGGTGATGAACTTCCGCATGGCAATGCTGTCGTTCGTGCTGGTACCGGTGATGGCGGTGCTGACGGCAGTGTTCCGCAAATTGAGCCGCAAGACGTACCAAATCGTCAAGACGCGCATCACGACGCTGAATACCTTTTTGAGCGAGCATCTGTCGGGAATGCGGGTCATCCAGATTTTCGCGCGTGAGAAGGAGAAATGCGCCGAGTTTGAGGAAAAGAACGAATCCCTCTACCGCGCGGGCGTGCGCGAAATGATGGTGTTCGCCATTTTCCGCCCGTCGATTTACTTCCTGTCCGTTATCGCAATGGCGATTATTCTGGGCGGCGGCAGCGCACTGGTGCTGGACGGCGTGATTTCCATCGGTATGCTGTACACATTCACGGAGTACATTTCCCAGCTGTTCACGCCCGTGCAGGAGCTGGCGGAGCAGTTCACGACGCTGCAAAGCGCCATTGCGTCTGCCGAGAAAATCTTCACCCTGCTGGACGAAAAGCCCATGCTGTCCGACAAGGAAGACGCGAAGAAGCTGCCCGCTGTGCGCGGCAAAATCGAGTTCGACCACGTCTGGTTTGCGTATGACAACGTGAACTGGGTGCTGAAGGACGTGTCCTTCACCATCGAGCCGGGGCAGAAGGTGGCGTTCGTCGGCGCGACGGGCGCGGGTAAATCCTCCATCCTGAATCTGATTGGGCGCTATTATGACGTGCAGAAGGGCAGCATCCGCGTCGATGGCGTGGATGTGCGCGACCTGACCCGCGACCAGCTTCGTGCCGCAATCGGGCAGGTACAACAGGATGTGTTCATCTTCACGGGCGACATCAAGAGCAACATCCGCCTGCGCGACGAGGAAATCACTGATGAGCAGGTACGTCAGGCGGCGGAATACACCAATGCGTCGCGGTTCATTGAGCGGCTGCCGAACGGCTACGATGAGCATGTGACGGAGCGCGGCGCGACGTTCTCCGCGGGGCAGCGGCAATTGCTGTCGTTTGCCCGGACGCTGGCGCATGACCCGAAGATTCTGATATTGGACGAAGCGACGGCGAACATTGATACGGAAACCGAGCAGTGGATTCAGGAAGCGCTGGAGCGGCTGATGCAGGGCCGCACGTCGATTATGGTTGCGCACCGCCTTTCGACCATTCAGCACGCTGACCGCATTATCGTGATGCACCACGGGCGAATTCGCGAATCCGGCACGCATCAGGAACTGCTGAAACAGGACGGCATTTACAAGAAGCTGTATGAGCTTCAGCTGGCATAAAAAGAACAGGAAGCGGCAGAGCCTAATCTGGATGTTGATGATGCGGATAGATCCGCCGACGAAGGTGATAATGAACCTGTGGAAAAAGGAGCGACTTGACGTGTGGGGCAGCCTTCGGGCTTCCGTTCCATAAAGAAAAAACCAATATGATAGAATCTGCATCATAAACAAAGCGACAAATCGGATTTGGTGAGGTGATTTTATGGCGAGTGACCAAGAGAGAATAGCAATTTTATTTATACATGGCATTCTTGGAACTACAAGTCATTTTGAACCTTTTTTATCGCTTGTTCCTCCAAATTGGTCAATATGCAATCTATCGTTAAAAGGTCATGGAGGAAGTGTAAAGGACTTTTCGCAAGCCTCTATGATTGAATGGAAGCAGCAAGTAAAGAATGCTCTTGAAGAACTATCAGAAACCAACAATAAAATCATTATTGTCGCTCATTCCATGGGGACACTGTTTGCTATACAAGAAGCGATAGAAAAACCAGTGGAAGAATTATTTCTTCTAAATGTTCCGTTAAAAGTGAGAGTTACCCTTCGTTTATTTAGAACATCATGGCGAGTTTTTACAGGAAATATTAAACCTGATGATAAATGGTCTCTCGCAGCACAAAATGCGTATAGCATAGAAAGAGATAATCATATTTTAAGATACTTTGGTTGGATTCCAAGATACCTTGAGTTGTTTTCTGAAATACGAAAGACAAGAAAAATCATAGGGAAATTACTAACACCGTCGCATATATATCTATCTATGCTAGATGAAATGGTTTCCCCTAAATGTAGTAAATTATTTAAGGATAACCCTTGTATATGTGTCAAGTCTTTGCAAACTTCTGGGCATTTTTATTATTCACCGGAGGATCAGTGTCTAATGAAGGAAGATTTTAATAAAATGATTCAGAATGTTCAAAAAGAAATTTCAAATTAAGGAGGTGTAAATGGTAAACTGTACTTGAGCCACTTAGGCAAAAAAGGGAACGAATACTTGAGCCACCCGACAAAGCCTCTATAATGTAAACAGACCATTGTAGGAGGCGAAGAAAGGTGGTCACAAGCGTGGATGTGTACAAGGAGATCCGCCGACTGCAGTTGGAAGGCGTCACCAGCCAACGCAGAGCAGCAACACTGCTGGGCATCTCACGGAACACAGTGAAGAAGTACTGGGAAGGCAACGCAGTACCTTGGGAACGGCAGACATACGAGCGAGAAGCCGCTGTGCTGACGCCGGAGGTGGTCCGGTTCATTGAGAACTGCCTGGAGGCAGACGCACAGGAGCGCGTACGCAAGCAGCACCATACTGCCAGGCGGATCTACAACCGACTGGTCGAGGAATGCGGCTTTACCGGCAGTGAGTCCTCGATCCGGAAAGCAGTTCATAAGCTGAGAGCACAGCGTGGTGCAGTGGAAACCTATGTGCCTCTGCGTTTTGTCCCCGGCTCCGCCATGCAGGTAGACTGGGGCGAAGCTGTCATCTATCTGGGCGGGCAGCGCATGGCCGTCAACCTGTTCTGCGCCAGACTCTGTTTCAGCTGCGCTCCATTTGTCATCGCATATGAACGGCAAAACCTGGAAAGCTTTCTGGATGCTTTGACCAGGGCAATCCAGTTCTTTGGCGGTGTACCCAGACAGGTCATCTTTGACAATGCCCGTGTCGCCGTTAAGAGCGGATTTGGCGCTCATGCCGTTGCACAAGAGGACTATGCACAATTTGCAGCACACTACGGCTTCGAGCCTGTGTTTTGTAATCCAGCGTCCGGTAATGAGAAGGGGCTGGTCGAAAACCTGGTTGGCTACATTCGCCGCAATGTCTGTGTTCCGCTGCCTCGTGTTCGTTCACTGGAAGAGCTCAACGCCAAACTGCTGGAACAGTGTGCAAAATACCAGACGCACCGAGTGGACAACAAGCCTGCTTCAGTTGGCGAGATGCTGACGGAAGAAAGGCAGGAGCTTCACGCTATCCCACGGTATACGCTGGATACGTCGAAGAAATTCTACCCAACAGTCGGACGTTACGCCACCGTCATTGTGGAGACCAACCAGTATTCCGTTCCCTGCGGGTACCGTGGACAAAGCACCACAGTGAAAGCCTATCCGAACCACATTGAGATCTGGATCAACGGCAGCCTGGTTGCCAGCCACAAGCGGCTGTATGGCCGGAAGGAGGAATCGCTGGATCTGAAACACTATCTGCCTATCCTCGCACAGAAAGGCAGAGCGATGCGTTTTGCTCGTCCTGTGCAGAAGCTGGTTCCATCCACATTCATTGACTGGATGGAAGGTCAGCAGCTGAAAGCAAAGGAAATGGTCGAGATGCTGGAAGCCTGTCTGGAGATTGGATACCAGGCAGTCATGCAGCGTGAGAAAACGTCCAGGACAGAATATGTACCAAAAGAAGTAATTCCTGTCCAGATCGTTGACCTTGACCAATACGACAAGCTGTATGCGAGGGAGTCAGTAAGATGATTGATACGAAAGAAGAACAGATCCGACTGTATGCCCGTCAGCTGAAGATCCCGACATTTGCCAACTATGCTGATACGATCCGGCAATGTGCGCCTGATACAGACCTCTCCGGCTTCCTGCTGGAACTCATGATGACAGAAGCAGCGTCCCGTCAGGAAAACCAGACACGGCGCCGTATGAAGGCTGCAGCCTTCCCATTCCAGAAGACACTGGATGAGTTTGATATGACGCAGCTCAATCCGTCTGTCTCGCCGGTGTTCCTGAATGAGCTTGCTTCCTGCAAATTTATTGATGAGTGTCGTAACATTGTCATGATCGGCAATCCCGGCAGAGGTAAAACGCATATTGCGATTGCGTTGGGAATCAAGGCCTGCCTGCAGGGATACAGGGTACTGTTCCGGAATGCTTCCACGCTCTCAACTGAACTGACAGAAGCCAGGGACAGCTACCAGTTGGGCAAGATTGAGCGTCAACTGGCCCGAACCGATCTTTTGATCCTGGATGAACTGAGCTACCTCAGCTTTAACAAGTATGAGTCCGATCTGTTGTTTAAGGTCCTATCTGACCGCAGTGAGCGCAGCAGCACCATTGTGACGACCAACCTTCCGTTCTCCAAGTGGACGGAGTTGTTTGAAAACACCACGATGGTCTCAGCCCTTGTGGACCGGCTGACCTACCGCTCCCATGTCCTGGATATGAATGGCTCGTCCTACCGGCTCATGTCCACCCGGGAGGAAGCCGCTGCTAAGTGACAGGGAAACCGCTCTCGGGAGACGGTCGTTTCGCCCTTCTCCCTGCCGCGGCAGGCACCCCTCTTCTCCCCGTCGCCGGGGTGGCTCAAATATTCATTCCTACTTTTGGCCCATGTGGCTCAAGTATTCATTCCCATTAGTGGCTCAAATATTGGTTCCCACTTGGCTCAAATATTCGTTGACATTCACACAAGATGTCATTTTTAGCAAAATGACCCTGCTTGCTAATATCAGTTGCAAGAAAATTCGTTACTCTCCCACGCGCGCTTGGCTCGAAAAAGATGGGCGGACTTTGCTCTTTGGCAAAAGAAAATCCCACTGAGGCAAGAAAAGCACTCAGTGGGGAAAGCGATTAGAATTTGCGTCCGGGAGAATAGCGGGTGATTCGATAACCGTCTGCATCTGCCGTAAAGCCAAGCCGGAACGTCCCACGCCCGGTTAATGTTGCTGGAATAGTCGTATTCTACACAATACGAAACCGTATCGGTTGCGACCTTTGCCGGAACAGGAAGGGTCTTTTGATACACCCATTGCCCATTGACCTGCTGTTCAAGCCAAACATTCACGATGACGATGCGTTCCTTTATATCGTAAGTCGTGAAGTCAAAACTGGCAATCTTATCGGCAAAAAGGAAACAGGCAGCACTACCAAATACAGTATCACCGTGCATAGAGATTTCTGCTGCAAATGCATTTGTTAAGAGCAACGTTGCAATAAGGAAAATCGTGAGTCCTTGACGAAAAAACTTCATTTTCATTCTCCTATCATACTAATTAAGGCTGATGTGATTTCATTAAGCGACAGTTTACCAGAAATCCAGACATACATATTTTTGTTGTGCCAGTATGCAGTCGTTAGCCCTTCGTTGTTGGCAACATAAATGTCCAATCCATTTATACGCTGCATTTGCCCATCATTCGTCTGCTCGAAGGTAAATGCGGCGTGTTCAATGTCTGTGAACAGATTCATATTCGCAGAAATTCTTTTCTGCGGGTCGGTGCTGCTGACATACATCAGCGATAGCTTGATGTATCCTGACATATAATCAACATATCCTCGGCTCAGCGTCCATTCGTCATCCAGTGTTTGAGGAACGCCGCTGTGGAAACCAAGCAGGTCATCAATTTCCGCTGAACTATTCACCGAATATGTTTGCTGCTCGACTGCCGCGTGGTCAGCTAAGGCTTTGCCAACCCTGTCCACCGTAACTTCATGTCCAATCAAAACTCGCTGCTGTTCATCTGGCGTGGACCAGCTTTCAATCCACGACCAATGCTGCGGAACAAAGAAAGATGCAACCAGTAGAACAGCGGCAGCTCCGAAAGAAGCAAATTTGAGTATGGCTTTTCGCTTCTCCTTCTTTCTCCTCCTCTTTTCGTAAGCGATAGCAATTCGCCGCTTCAGCTTGTCAATCTTCTCGGAATCCACGTCACCACTGCGACCTTGCAGCTGATCACCCAATTCCAAGCACGCCCGAATTAGCCCTAAATCAGCTGGACGGTCTTTCCTTTCTGCTTCTTGACGGACGAGCCCAAGCAGCCGCTGCTCGGTTTCTGTCTCACTCAAAGTTCCGTTTTCGATGGTCTGCAAGATGATTTTGACGTGTTCTTTCTTTGTGCCACTCATTTTCCCAAAACCTCCTTCCCGCAATGACAGTCAGCATTTCGCGGCATATGCTGCCTTGGCGAACGGTGCGTGAATTATCAACCCTCCTTTCACTTCTAACACTGCGCGGCAGAAACGGAATTAGACAAGCCGTGAAAATTTTTTTATTTTTCCTGCTTTCGAGCGCAGGTTGGACAAACTTGGACAAACTTGGACAAATGTGGACGAATTTGGACAAAGTTGGACAAAATTGTGTTGATTTTGGCGAAAGGATGTGCTATGATATAAATGTGCCAAGGAAGGCACAGGGGCTGTTCAGCAAAAACGCTGAGCAGCTTTTTTAGAGCGACACGTCGAAATCGTGCCGCTCTTTTTGTTACAAAGAAGGAGGAAAAACGAAATGACGCGAGCTCCCCCGCGAAGAAAAGACTATGAATTCTACCAATTAAATTGACAAGAAAAGGAGTTCTTATGAAAGAACAAGAAATCATTTCTGCTCAGCAGGAACTGAAACACCTCCGCACCCGATGCGGCAAGGTGTACGCGCTGGGCAACAACCGATTCCGCGCGGTGGTGCAGACCACGCCGGTTCATGAGTACGACGCGGCGACGCACCAGTGGGTGGAACTGTCCGCCGAAAAGCGCCAGCAGATGGCGGCGCAGGCGCACAGCCCGATTGCGACGTTCGCGGACAGCGCGAATAGCGCGGAAAACGCCGCAGGTATCCTCGATACCTACGTCAAGGAAGGTTCGACGCAGAACTTTTCGCACGACGAGCGTCTGTGGATCAGCAACACGAATTACTACGGCAACCGCCTGACTTATCTGAAAGTTGTGGATTTGCCGCGTCTGGGCGCGAATCACTTCATCACGTCCGCGAAGCTGTGCGTTCGCAACGTCTACGCACCGACGGCAGATACCGCTATCATGTGCAAGGAAGTGCTGAAGGACTGGGATCCGGAGACGATTACTTACGCGACGCAGCCCAAAGTCAGCGGCGTGTATCAGGACTACTGCCGTGTGCTGAAAAACCAGTATTCGTGGAAAGAGTTCGACGTCACGAGCCTTGCGCGCAAGTGGTATCTGGGCGACAATCACGGTGTTCAGCTGAGCGCGCCCAAAAGTGAAAGCAGCTTTTCGCAGCTGCATTCGAGCGAAACGGTGAATCAGCCGTACTTCGTATTGGAATATGCGAGCCTTGCGGGTCTGGAAAGCTATCTGACTTACGACCATCAGTCTGCGGGTTTGGCAGGGACTGGCAGCGTCAGCCTTGTCAATGGCAACCTGATTTTCGCTCACGCGGACACGGCAATGAACGGCAATCGTCTGCCGGTCTCGATTACGCACTATTACAATTCTTGCGACAGCGACAAAGACGAGTTCGGCATGGGCTATGGCTGGCGGACTTCGCTGCATCAGACGCTGCACAAGGTGCTGTACAATGGCGAAGTGGAGTTCGTGTATACGGACGGCGATGGCACGGAACACTTCTTTAAGCATGAAAAGAATGACCAAAAGAAGTACTGCGACCAATCTGGTTTGTCTCTTACGCTGGAAGTCGGCGATGAGAACGTCACGATTACCGACAAGGGCGACAACGTCATGACGTTCCCGCTGGTGAGCGAGACCCCGACGGAGGATGCGCCGGAAACCGCGAAGGTGCTGATTCAGAAGATTCAGGATGCGGTCGGCAACGAAGTCACGGTGACGGCATTGGCAGATTCGCCGCTGAAAATCGCTTCTGTGACGGACGGCGCGAACCGAGTTACGACGCTTCATTACACGGATGGTCGCTGCGACCGGATTCAGACACCGTGGCAGAATGAAAACAGCTGCGTCCGCTTCAACTATTATAATGAAGAAACTCTGTACATTACGCATGAAGATGGTCGCATGAGCAAGTACGAATACGCGCTTGCAAATGGCTATCACCTGCTTGTGTCGGCATCTGCTATTGAACCGCATGTCAAGAATCAGGAAGATAAGAAGCTGGCGGACGTGACTTACGAATACAGCAACACGAACGCCATCGATGGTCTGCCGCACTGCATCACCCACGCGACCGTGACGGGCACGAAGAATGGCACGACGCTGACTGCGGCAAACGTCTCGTACACTTACGGCAACCATATGGCACTGGTCAAGGATGAAATTTCCGGCAAGACGCTGCGCTATCACTTCAACGATGACGGCAATCAGGTCAGCGTGGATGACGAGCTGGGCTACGCGATGTACACCCGCTACGACCGCACTGACGACAACGCGAATGCGCCGATTAACCACGCCACGGAACGCTCTCGGATGCAGCGGGTTGTGCGCAACCTCCTGCTTGACCCGATGTGCGAGGAAAACAGCAGCGTTTGGGAAAAGAGCAGCACGGGCACGATTACGCGCGACCAATCCACGCGGCAGTTCGGTCTCGTTTCGTATCGGCTGACGATTTCTGCGAATAAGTCGGCATATGTCCGTCAGGCGGTGACGCTCACGCCGGGCAAGTCGTACACGCTGTCTGGATATGTCCGCTCTGGCGGCCCGCGCGGTGTGATGCGCGTTGCGTACACGGTGGGCGGACAGGAAATTACGCTGGATTCTGAGCCGGGCAAGGTGTGGGAAAAGACGGACAACATGCCGTATGAGCGTGTGTCTGTGTCCTTCACGCTGCCGGAAAATGCAGAACCTAAGGTTTACTGCATGGCGTACTGCGATATGCAGAACGGCTTCGCGGGCGGCAATTGCTGGTTCGATGCGATGCAGCTGGAAGAAGGGCTGACGCTGAATCATTTCAATATGGTTCAAAACAGTGACTTCTCTGTGACCGGTACGGACGGCAAGCCGAAGGCATGGACGGTTGGCAAAAACGATGCTTCTTATGTTGAAGTGCTGCCTTTGGACGCGCCGAAGGATGAATTTCACGCACCGGACTGCCTGAAGCATGACAATACGCAGAAAATTCGTCTGGCAGGCCGCTACGACCGCACGGTAACATACTACCAGCAGTTCCGGCACTACGGCAAAATCGGCGACCGATTCACGGTGGGCGGCTGGTGCAGCTCATTCGCGAAGAAGAACGATCCGGACAACTACATCTACTGCCGAATTACCGTTTTGTTTACGGCAGGCAACCCGGACAATGCAAACTGCTACTGGGCGACGGGCGGCTCTGCGGTCTTCAATGCAGAAGAAGGCAACTGGCAGTTCGCGAGCGCGGGCATTGTTGCGCCCAACAATTGCACCTACATCCGAGTGGTCTTGCAGATGAATCGGCAGATGAATTTCGCAGACTTCACCGGCATCTACCTGTACCCGGAAGCGTTCGGCACGCAGTATATTTATGACAAAAACGGCAACCGCAAGACGCGGAAAATGCTCTACGGCGGTCAGGAGAGGTCTGAGTTTGACGATGCGGATAACCTGACGAAGCACACCGCCGCGGGTCGCACGGTGTCCAGCACCTTCCATTACGGCGATACGGAAGAGGAGCAGAAGAAGCATCTGCTGCTGAAAAGCATTGCGCCGCTGGGCAGCGTCGGTACGTTCACTTACGATGCGTTCGGAAATCTGCTGACGAGTCAGGTGCAGAATGCGGATACGAATCCGAGCTACTTCATCCGCGGCGAAACTTCGTACACGGACGACGGCAACTATGTTGCTGGGCAGAAGGATGCGCGCGGCAAGATTGTGCGCACGGAAATCGATCCGGAGCGCGGCACGACGACGAGTGTCACCGACGCAAAGGGGCAGACGGTGACGTATGAATATGATAATCTCCGTCGAATTGTAAAAACTTCTGCAAACGTGGGCGCAAAAGAAGGAACTCAGACAGTACATAACGAATATACCTACGACGAGCAGCGCGGGAATCTGGTCGAAATCCGTCACAATACGGACGGGAACTCCGCGAACGACGTGGTGTACAGCTTCGAGCAGGATGCGCTGGGTCGCCAGACGGCGGTCAAGGTTGGAAATCAGACCTTGTCGCAGAGCGCGTATCAGAACGATCCGACGAAGCCGAATTTCGGCACGTTGACCGCGACGACATACGGCAACGGGGCGAAAGTCAGCAGTCGGTACGATGACTTCAACCGCGTGACGGGGGTGGTGTACGGCGAGGAAACCGCGCCGCGATACGAATACGACTACAACGCGAAGGGGCAAGTGGCACGAGTCCGCGACAATCTGCTGAATCGGACGACGCAGAGCGAATACGATTTGGCGAATCGCCCGGTGCGCGTAAAGACCGCAGAAGTTGGTCAGCATGTGTACACGGGACAGGTCGCATACGACAACGTGTATGGCAATCTGAGCGAATTTACGGAGAAAGTGGGTGAAAATCGACAGGAATTTGGGACGAAATTCGGCTATGATGACGAAAATCGTCCGACGTCGCTGACATACAGTGCGAGCGGCAAGAAAATCGGGCAGAGCACGACGACCATTGACAAGCTGAATCGGACGACGTTCTCGGCGGTCAAGCTGGGCAGCAAGACGTTCACGAGCGAATACCACTTCGCGGCGGGCGGCTACGGCACCGGCAGCGTGACGAATCTCGTTTCGTCGATTACCCAGCCGGGGTGCAATTGCGGCTACGGCTACGACGACAATGGCAACATTGCGAGTGCGACGCTGAACGGCAAGTGGACGGGCTACACCTACGATGCGCTGGGGCAGCTGATTCAGGTCAACGACCACAGCGATACCCGCTCTGGTGAAAATGGCACGACGTGGAAGTACACCTACGACCTCGGCGGCAACATCTTGAAAAAGGAACGCTTCGCCTATGCCGACACGACGAATCCGCTGGAAACCGTTACCTATACCTATGGTGACGCGAACTGGCGCGACAAGCTCACGGCGGTCAACGGCAGCACAATTCGCTACGATGCGATTGGCAATCCGCTGAGCGACGGGACGTGGACGTACACTTGGCAGAACGGCCGGCAGCTGCAAAAGATGCAGAAATTGGGCGTGACGGCGGAATTTGTGTACAACGCGGACGGGCTGCGGGTGCAGAAAACGGTCAACGGCGTGGTGACGAAGTACACCTTGCACGGCAAGAATGTTGTGCATATGACTTCCGGCGCGGATGAGCTGC
>OHCW01000980.1_pt1 | contig 12857 bp, 6 predicted proteins | sample 1566781 | NCBI WGS metagenome assembly OHCW01 (sample SAMEA3879590, study PRJEB24766) | human gut metagenome | biome: human-associated habitat; feature: feces | place: USA | collected 1985/1987 | reverse complement strand
TCCACATGGGGAAGATATCCTGAGCAACATTATTCGTTATATTTTCCACTGATTTCTTTGCCGGATCGTATATCCAGACATCATCCGCCATACCGCCTTTATAATACTTCCAAGTACGGAATTCACGCATGGTACGGTTGTAAGCCAGTCGCTTGCCGTCGGGAGAATAACTACAGAATCCACCCTCGGGCAAAGGGATAATTTCGGGCATACCACCCTCTTGATTGACAGAATAAAGCTTACCGGCAAAACCGTCACTGATACGGTTACGATAAATGATCTGTTTACCATCCGGTGTCCAGGTCATCACAATATTGTTAGGTCCCATACGATCGCCCAGGTCATCACGGGAATTCGTTGCAGTATACGTCAGGCGTTGCGGTTCTCCACCAGCTGCCGGGATGGTGTATACTTCCGTATTTCCATCATACTGACCGGTAAAAGCAATCGTTTTGCCATCGGGTGAAAAACGAGGGAACATTTCGTAACCCACATGCGAAGTCAGGCGCTGCGCTTCTCCTCCAGTGACAGGCACTCTATACAAATCGCCTGCATACGAGAAAACAATCTCGTTCCCGTTCGTTGCCGGAAAGCGCAATAAACGCGCTTCATCTGCTGCCGAAAGACAGACAGATACACCTACAAGGGCAAATAAGGATAAAAGTAATTTCTTATTCATACTCTTAAAAATTAATTGACTTACAAAAGTATGAAAAGAAAAAGATAGTACAAATTTATAGAACGAATTTGTTGACAGAATTATTCTTTTCCATTAACAAATTCTCCGGGTTTGATACCGAATTGCTTTTGGAAACATTTGGCAAAATAAGATGGATTATTAAAACCTACCATATAGCAAATCTCATTGATCCGGTATTTATTCTCTGAAAGCAAGGCAGCAGCTTTCTTTAACCTCACAATCTGAATCAGTTCATTCGGAGTAACATTAGCCAGCGTTTTTATCTTGGCAAATAATCCGGAACGACTGATGCAAAGTTCTTCTGCCAGAAAATCAACAGACAGTTCCGAATTTGAGAAGTTTTGCTCTATAATCTCATTGATACGGGTAAGGAATTTATTATCCATAGAGTTATTGGCAATACTGTTCAACGGTACCAATGGCATTTTAGAGAATTTCTGACGCAACAAATTACGCAGATCAAGCAGATTCTTAATACATGCTTCCAGATACTGCACCGAGAAAGGCTTTTCAATATAAGCATCCGCCCCGCAGTCCATACCTTCTATCTTTGAATTCGTATCCGTTTTAGCTGTCAGCAAAATAAACGGTATATGACTGATGTCCTGATCAGCGCGCAAAGCCTTGCAAAGTTCCACCCCATCCATGCGCGGCATCATCCAATCGCTCACAATCAGGGTCACATCATTCTCTTTCAACTTTTCTAAAGCCTCTATCCCATCTTCAGCCGTAAGAATAGAGTATTGATTAGAGAAATTGCCGGAAAGGAAGTTCAGCATTTCTTCGTTATCATCCACAATCAGCATGACTGGTTTATCCTTAGAGACCGCCGCCGGTAAGCTTTCCGACAAAATATCCTCGGGAATTGCCGGATTCAATCCATTCGTTTCCCCTTCCTGAATTGCTTCCTGACTTTGTTCGATGGGCAATGTTACTATAAAGGACGATCCTTTATTGACTTCAGACTCCACTTCTATGCAGCCATTATGAGACTCCACAATGCTTTTCACAATACTCAGTCCAATACCTGTACCGGGTTTATTGTCCATGGCCTGATAGAAAGGTTTGAAAATCTTCTTCTGATCCTCCTTACTTATGCCGATTCCATTATCCGTTACCCTGATTACAAATGTATGCTGTTCCGGTTGCACCACACACGAAAGGATAACTTCATCTTTTGTATACTTACTTGCATTCGTCAGCAAATTACTGATAAGCTTTGTAACTGCCTCGCTATCCACCATAGCCGTAAAATTCGCATCAGGATACTCCACCGTAAGATGGGCACCATGTTGGGTAATGAAAGGATTAAACCGTTCACAAACAGCCTCCAGCAATTGACGAATATTCTGTAAGGTGTATTTCATGGTCATCCCCTCCTGTTCCACTTTGCGGAAGTCCAACAACTGATTTACCAGGAACAATAATCTCTGACTATTACGGTCTATAATATTAAGGTCATCACGCAGCATCGCCGGCATAGGTATGGATGATCTCATAATCTTTTCTAACGGACCAATGATAAGCGAAACCGGAGTACGGATTTCATGAGCTATCATTGTGAAAAACTTAATCTTAGCCTCATGCACCTCTTTTTCTTTATTCACATTCAGTTGCTTAATTTCTGCTGTATGTTTCTTTTCACTCCTTTTCAGCAGAAAGCGGATGAAGAAAGTCAATGCCACACACAACAACAGGAAATAAAGCAATTTGGCCGGTAGACTCCAATAGAAAGGCGGATGAATAACTATTTTCAGGCTTGCTTCCTGCTCGCTCCAGATACCATCGTTGTTAGTAGCTTTCACCTTAAAAGTATAGGTTCCGGCAGGCAGATTGGTATAAGTAGCCTTATTTTGAGAACCTACATAATTCCATTCTTTATCAAAACCCTCCAGTTTATAGGCATACTGATTCTTTTCGGGCGTACAATAGCTCAATGAAGCATAAAGCAAGCTGAAGACATGATCTTTATAAGATAATTCCAACTGTTCCATATGGTTCAGAGCCTTCGGCAACAACTTATCACCTATCCGGATCTCTTTATTGAATACTTCCAGTCCCGTAATAATTACCGGAGGGAGTACCTTGTTCGTTTTAATCTGATAAGGATAGAAAGCATTAAACCCATTTACAGAACCAATGTAGATTTTCCCATCGGAAGCTTTCAAAGCAGCATTCACCAGAAACTGCTCACTTTGCAATCCGTCACTTCGTGTAAAGACCTGGCAACTTTCTTCGGGAGCATATCGCACCAGCCCTTTTGTAGTAGTCAGCCATAAGACACGCTGATCTTCAATAATAGCACAAATATTACTGCTGGGAATATCCAATGGAATTAATTCAAATTGGTCTTCCTTTGCATTGTATTTGCAAAGTCCGTTCATCGTTCCAATCCACATTTCCCCATTACCATCTATCAATACACAATTCACCTGATCATTAATCAATGCACCGGGAGCATTGCTATGTACATAATTCGTCCATTCCTGCTTATCCGGATTATACTTGAACAGCCCGTTTCCCTGAGAAGAGAACCAGATATTTCCATCGGCATCCTGATCTATGTCCATGATCCAGGAACCAAGATCTCTTATTCGGGTAAAGTTATCCTCTTCCCTGTTATACAAGTTTACTCCCGACATGGAAGTTACCCAAATACGTGCTTCACGGTCCTTAAAGATAGCATAAGAACTGCTTCTATCAAGGGTAGTGGGATCTCCCGCTTTAGTTGTATAAACCCTGAATACCCCTGTCTTTGTATTCAACACATTAACTCCCCCCGTATAAGTACCAATCCATAAATCATCACGATCCATACAAAGTGCATGTACGTTATGATAAGAAAGACTATTTCCGTGCTCATCGGGTAGATAATGAGTAAAGTGTTTATCTTTAGGTGAAAAGCAACTCAAACCACCATCATCAGAGGCAATCCAAATATGCCCGTAAGTGTCTTCACAAAAGCGTCCGATAACAGTTCCATTGACAGAATTGGAAAAACGAGAATGAGCAAAGCACTCAAACTGCCCGGTGTCCCGAAAAGCCGTATATAATGTGACTATGTATAATATTATGTCGACCAGATCCCATGAGGAAAGGCCGATTGGACAAAGAATAAGGATTCGTTTCATCTTCTGTAAATAATTGGTGTTCGCATGTAAGGGTATTAAACAGTAAAAGCCCGTCATCCGAACCTATCAGTAGTTGATGGGGAGCATATTCCATCAAAGAGTGAATATGCGTTGCCCCTTTACCATCCGACGGATGCAAGTAAGTAGTTGCCTTACCGGTATACCGGTCTATCTTTTGCAAACCGCACTCCCAGGTTCCCAACCAGAGTGCATGTTCAGAATCTTCCAGCATAACCAAAGAGTTGGAATCATACCCACCCGTGTCGTAGGTAATATGGAAAGGCTCAAATTTATTCTCCGCTTTATTCAACTTAGAAACAGTCGGGTTTCCCCAATTAGTCACAGCCCATATTTGATTTTCACTATCAATCAACACGCTGGCCATCAATCCATCAGCATCTTTAAACTCATAACGCTCCAGATAACGTTTGGATACATTATATTTGAAGATTCCCTGACCTACGGTTGAAAACCACAAATTACCATCCCTGTCTTCAGCAATATGATTCACATTGGTTTTAATGCTATCTCCTTTGGCAGTCAGAAGTTTAAACAGCTCGAAGTTCTCTGTTTCATAATCATAAATATAAACTCCGTCCCCTGTTCCTATCCAAATCCTATCTGTAGTATCGTATAAAAATGAAATATAATCATTAACTCCTTCCGGATTCAATCTGTATATTTTAATAGTGGTACCGTCATAACGGTTTAGACCATCATCCGTACCTAACCACATAAAGCCATATTTATCCTGCATAATAGCACGTACAGCGCTGGAGGATAATCCATCTTCTACTGAAAAATGACGAAACCAAAAATCAGTAGAACCGGCAGAAAGCATCAGCGGAACCATAACAGCTACCATCGCAAGGATAATCTTTTTCATTTCTTTACCAGATATTGGTTGAACATAATTCCCAGTACAATCAATATGAGGCCGATATACGTTGTAAACACAATTTGTTCACTCAATATGATTGCAATAAAGAACAAAGACAAGAAGGGAGACAGGTAGCAAAGCTGATTGACCAGTGCCGGATTCGTAGTTTTCCGCATGGCAAGACTGAAAAAGATGAAAGGGATACCCATCTCAAATCCGCCGACATACATTCCTGACAAGATACCGGGCAAAGTATTCAAGTGAACACCCACTATCATTGCGCCAACCAGTAAATATGCCGTACCAAACAAAAAGCTCATAAACAGTGCAACGCTACCATCTGTCCGATCCTTAAATTTATTATTTATCATCCAGTACATAGCCCACAACAAGGCACTCAATGCTGCCAACAACAACCCATGAACAGGTATATCCATGCCACCCGACTGCCCGGTTCCTACAGAAATAAGTACTACTCCACCCAGAGAAATAAACATACCGATATATTTCTTCGGAGGTATGGGCTGACGGGCAAATAGGGCCAGCAAAATTAATAGCACAATAGGCCATGCATAATTGATAGGTTGAGCCACTTGTGCAGGCAACAAATCATAAGCTTTAAACAACACCAGATAATAAGCCACTGGATTCAGTAAGCCTAATAATGCAAAATATCCCCATTGCCGGGCAGGCAATGCAGACAGTAGTTTCCACTTCTTCTGGAAGGTCAGCAAAAGGGCAAATATAAGTAATGAAGTACAACTGGCTATCAACAACATCTCAAAATGAGTAAGATGCGTCAAAGCAATTTTAAAAGCGGTGGCAACAGTAGACCAACTAAGCACCGCAATACAGGCATAAATGATAGCCCTCGTATTGTTACGACTATTTACATAAGTTGCCCTTGCAAGCATAGCATTTTGTTTATAAAGGTTTACTTCCTGTAACTTTGATGCGATATGGCCATTGGGCATCTTTTTCCTCTGGATTGGGATTCATCCAATGTTCAGTAGGGGCACCCATCACAACCAGCCACAAATGAGTCAAATTATTTACTTTTGGAGCTGTAAAAATAATACTTTTTCCGCTATTATCACTCACATCCCCATAAATAGATTTACCATCCTCCGTTATGGCTACAAAACCATAACGCCAATCGGCTTTATCCGTATGAATTGCATTATATCCTTCCTTTCCTGCTTCTCCGCAGAACTCTACTTTTACTTTCTTTCCCTGTTCAGGTAAAGCTAACGGAATAGCATTAAATCCATAATTCTCGGGACAGTTGTCCAGTGCGATTTCATACCACCCGTCCGACAGAGTGGTTAAGCTGGTAGTATATTTATTGGCATACGGTCGAGTTTCTTTCCATACACGAGAAAAATCCCAGTTGATAAAATGACGATAAGCATCAAACATTTCATCACAGAACTGCTTCTGATCTAATCCGGTCATCCGCTTGTAAGTTATCACCGGATCTTCTCCCCGCTTACCTTGACGATAGAGTTCGGCAATAAAAGGTAATCCTCGTTTCATACCCCAATATTCCAGTACATAGGGAGAGTGATAGATATTTTCCAAATGGAGATAAGCTTTATGAGTCAGCTTCATGAAAGCATCCCAATGATATTTTTCATCAGTGATCCATTCGGGATTTACTTGCCATAACATCCACTGCGAGGTCATTTCAAAGAAACCGCATCCTCCCCAAGCCTCTCCTTCTCCATCACAACTGATCTGAGCCTGAAAGCTATGTCCCAATTCATGGGCAATGCAATTCAGTTTCTTATCCTGCACACGATTGGGAGCAATCCATAATGCACCGATTTCTCCATCATAATCACCACCATAGGCAGTTCCTTCCAAAGAGTAGTTTAGCATGACCATCATACGATACTTATCACACTTTGAACCCGGTTTGGAAAACTTCAAGGTATCTCGGAAGAAATGATAGAAACTTTCCAATTTTTCCGTTAAGTTCGACAAATCCACTTTCATATCATGCCCTTCCAATTGAGGAGGATTAGACAGATCATTTCCAAAACCTTTTTCCCAGAAGATGACGAAATTATCAGTATATGCCATGCGGTGATAACTCCATTTACTATCAGGATTTTGAAGATCCATACCCCGCAAATCTTTAGGGATATAAATTTCTTTACCGGAAGGCATTGGAACTTCAGTGGCACTCTGAACTTCAGAACAACAGCTAACCAATAAGAAGGTAGATAGAAGAAAAATATATTTATTCATACAGTCTTTAATTAAGTAAAGGGTGGTAACTAAAAACTTTGATACATCGCTTCCAGTTACTCACCCTTTATAGTATTAATAATGCTCTCTATTAATTTTCATAAGGTTTTCCATCCAGATTAGGACATTTATTTAATTCATAACGAGGAACAGGCATCCAGTACATTTGTGGAGAAACAAATTTACGTTGTTGCAAAGGATACTCATTATGCTGATAAAGCAATGTACCATCTTTCAGTTTATAAATTTTTAAACCAGTAGGCCAGTTCTCCTGAGAATAAATTGTTTCCATTTTCTTCCAACGGCGAAGATCAAAGAAACGCTGTCCCTCAAACATCAGCTCAATCATACGTTCATATTCATATTCAGCGCGAATATCTGTTCCGAGAGCATCAGGCAACAGAGCACGGTTCCTAATATAGTTAATATACTTCAGAGCCTCATCCTTATTACCAAGTTCAATCTGGCATTCCGCATAGTTCAAATAGAATTCTGCCAAACGAAAGAATATCCACGGTGTTGTATCCATAATGGTCTCACTATACTGGTCATAAGTTGGATCCAGGAATTTGCGCATATAATAACCAGTCTGAGTTGCATTCCAATATTCTCCATCCGTATAGCTGGGTGACTGTTCTCCAGGAAGCACCCCTTCTTCCCCTGGTTCGTAAATAGCTATAGCATGGTTATCATCTCCATACCCCCACATGGCTCCATCATATAAAATATTAGCATAAAAGCGCATTTCACGACCTTCCCAAGGTTTGATCTCAGTAGCCTCAATAGTTGCATCTTTATAAATAATCTGATTTGTTTCCGGATCAACGCTAGGTAATGAAATATTATAAGAAGCTAAGCCCTTCACCGTATATTTGCTACCATCTTCATTCTGGAAAGCATTTACAATATCATAAGTAGGCAACCATACTCCCCAACCATTATAGCCATTGTAAGGGCCATTAGGAGACTGGAACAAATAGTGTAGAGCACTTCCATAAGTACCTTTATTGTTATACAGTTTCTCGAAAATTATTTCGGGATTCTGCGTATTGTAAAACAGAGCTGCATATTCTTCACTACTGCTGACAGTAGGTAAACTGTATACTCCTAAATCAATAATATCCTTGCTTGCCTTAGCAGCCTCTTGCCATTTCTCCGTAGAAGGTTCTCCAAACAAAGGACTTGCCTTATAGAGCAAAGTACGAGCTTTCACTGCCATAGCAGCTCCCCGGGTAGCGCGTCCAAAATCATCACTACTTTCATATTTTAAAGGTAACTTTTCAATTGCACTCTCACAATCTTTTACGATAAAATCTGCTACATCATCCATATCAGCACGTGTCTCCACCCAATCGGAATCAATATCAAACGTATGGTCTACCAAAGGAATGCGCCCGTAAAGTGAGTAAAGCTGATGATAGAAAAAAGCACGTAGAAAATAAGCCTGCCCGATAATTTCTGCTTTTCGGGTCTCTTCACTATCGGAAACAGCAGGTACCTTATCTTCACCTTTTTAATACCACTATAATAAAAGTTCCATGTATTACCTCTGGCTTCCGAAAAACCGACATTGTAATTATCGCAAGAAACATTTCCTAATGTATAAACTTCCGTTGCATAGCCGGTACGATGAAACAATTCATCCGTATAACTACAGAAAGGTACACCGTTTTCATTTTCTCCTTCCACATAAGTATAGCAATTATTAAGGAATGCTTCTGCCAAATCCATATTTTCCCATACAGCCGCATCACTTATAGAATCGTGCGGATTGATATCCAAGAAGTCTGAGCAAGATACCGTGCTAATGCTCAGCAGAACCCAAAAAGCTCCTTTTAATATATTTCTTTTCATATTGTTTCTCATTAAAGGTTAATAATTAGAATGTAACGTTTACTCCAAAAGTCAAGGTGCGTTGGATAGGATAGCCCTTGATACCAGCTGTCATTTCAGGGTCGAAGATGCCCATACTGTCAATCGTGAAAAGATTATTTCCATTAGCATAGATACGTAACTTCTCAAGACCCAATTTCTTTACCATAAGATTCGGGAAAGTATATCCCAATTCCACTGATTTCAAACGGACAAATGAAGCATTACGAAGCCACCAAGTTGATGAAAGGGAATTACGATTATCTACGGCAGCTGCTTTCATAAAAGCACGGGGCCACTTAGCACTCGCATTCTCTTCGGCAGTATTGGTTTCTATCCAACGACCTTCATAAAAATCAGTAGGCATATTCATAGCTGGCATAACCAACTGTTCTGCATCAGCCTGTCCTTGGAAAAATACATTCAGGTCGATTCCCTTCCATGCACCATTCAATGTCAAACCGAATATCCATTTCGGAGTGGTCGATTTATCTATTCTGATTGCATCATCCCATGTAATGCTTTTATCACCATTTGTATCCTGATAAATCAAGTCACCCGGTTTAGTACCCGGAAGATGCGGAGTAGCATCGATTTCTTCTTGTGTCTGATAAATACCTATAGCCTTATATACTGTGATACCATCAATGGGATGTCCCGTTGCACGCTGCCATTCGGGAGTCTTTGTAGCTTCGTCCATATAAACCACTTCATTATTGGCATAAGTAAGATTACCTGTTGCTCCCCATTCAAAATCACCTGCCTTATCACGATAAGTAGCAACTACCTCAAAACCATGATTCTTAACTTTACCCAGATTCTCCGCCGGCAAAGACAATCCTGAATAAGTAGGAACAGAAGCATTACGAGTAATTAGAATATCATTACGACGTGATTGGAAGTAGTCAAAATCCAAGCCCAACTTTCCGCTCAAGAATTGTGCTGAGAAACCTACATTCCATGTCTTAGCCTTTTCCCAGGTTACTAACGGATTGGCAGTACGTGTTTCATAAACACCTTGCACATAACTTGGGTCCGTACCGAACGCATACGATGCACTACTATTAAAAGAATACATCGATAAATATTGATAAGCGGTAATATTATCATTACCCATCATACCCCATGATCCTTTAATCTTGAAGAAATTGACAACATTCAGCAAAGGTTCAAAGAAGTCTTCCTGAGAAATGACCCATGCAGCCGATACAGAAGGAAAAACACCCCAACGATGACCTTGGGCAAAGTTCATGGAACCATCATAACGGATAGTGAATTCTGCCAGATATTTATCCTTATAACCATAATTGATACGTCCGAACCAGTTCTGTCGTGCTGTTTCTGTAGAATTTCCACCATTGTCCTTATCAGCATCCACTTTACTACCAAAGTCTAAGTCTGGTAATGCAGAAGACAGATAATTAGTACGGTAGCCACTTAAAGAGCTATAATTATATTTACTCTGTTCGTAAGAAGCAAAAGCATCGATACGATGGGCTTCATTAAAAGTACGTGTATATCCTATACGGGCATTCAATGTAATAGTATTGCTCTTATTTGACCATGAATTTACACTGATAGCACCCGTCGCATCTTTATGGTTAGTGTATTCATCAGTAGCAGAACTATAAGAATAAATATCATAAGGCGTATTTATACTCTTACCGTCATTGAATGAATAATCCAATGCTGCGTAACCTTCAGCATACAATCCGGGAGTAAGTGCATCCAGATCAATGCGAACCTTAGGTTTCAGATTCAAGGTATGATAATTAGTCTTATTGGTTCCCGGAGTATCAGATACCATCAAAAGCGCATTGTTAGTGATACCGTCATATCCAATTCTCAACAATCCGTTCGGATAGTAAGGCGCCGACATCGGATTGGTAGTAAGGAAGTATCCGAATAAATCTTCCGTAGAGTAAATACCACGATTACGTACTTCCTGGCGCCCCAGAATATCCATACTGAATTTAATGGATTTATTAATCTTCGCATCAATATTAGTAGTGAACTGATATTGATTATAATTCTGTGGAGTATTCTTATAAATAGCATCTTGATAGGCATACTGTGCCGAAGAATAGAATGAGAGTTTATCATTTCCACCGCTTACCGAAAGGCTATGTTGGGTATTAGTAGCCCAATTCTTCGTTACAGAGTCCCACCAATCCGTATCAGGAAAGCTGATAGGATCGCTTCCGTCCAAGATTTTAGCCATAGCTGTTTCCGAATAAGTAGGTGTATTACCTTGTGCTGCATCGAACTCATTGACATAAGTAGCATACTGATAAGAATTTAACATTTCAGGGATGCGTGTCGGTTGAGAGAATGATACATTACCACTATAATTAACCTTCACTTTCCCTTCAGCACCACGTTTGGTGGTAACCAAGATAACACCATTAGCAGCACGTGCACCATAAATAGCAGCAGAAGCATCCTTTAATACGGAGATGGATTCAATATCTTCGGGATTCAAACGACTGAATGAACGGTCGGCAATACCATCTACTACAATTAGCGGAGCAGTACTTCCCAAGGTTCCCTTACCACGAATCAAGATATCAGCATTATCTTCGCCAGGTTCACCAGAACGTGTATTAGCAATAACACCGGCTGTTTTACCTGCAAGTGTATTCGTTAGATTGGCAGCAGCAAGTTTTTTAATTTCATCTCCGCCCACTTGAGATATAGATCCTGTCAAAGTAGCCTTTTTCTGGGTACCATATCCCACAACCACTACCTCATCAAGCATCTCAGTATCTTCCTTTAAAGTTATACTGAATGTTTTTTTTCCATCTACCGGAACATACACGGTCTCATATCCCACATAAGAAACAGTCAAGATTGACTTTACAGGAACAGTTAATGTAAAATTTCCATCAATATCTGTTATTGTACCGTTGGACGTACCCTTCACCACTACACTGGCACCAATAATAGCTTCACCATTGGAATCTATAATTTTACCAGTTATAGTACCTGTTTGCTGTACAATTTCCGTCCTCATAGTCTCTGTCACTTCCGAGAATGCAAATGCCTGGCTTACACTGGCACCTACTGCAAGGAAAAGGCAGATTGTTGCCTTTAGGACAGCTTTGCTGAACAAGGCTCGATTTTCATGTGTATTCATACTACATCTTTAATTTAAAGGTTAATATTTTATTACAAGTTATAATTCACTAAATCAAGATAAAACTATTAGTTTACTTTCCATTCAATAACCCCACCCGATGCACCTTTCTGCAATTGGGCAGCTATTTTCAGTCCTGTCGTTTTCACCGGTTTGAAATCAAGGCTGTTGTAGCAGTCTTTCTTTACCGTATATTCATTCAAAGCTTCTACTTCTTTCCAGCTTTTACCATCTTTATAGTAGAGTTTCCAACTTTCCGGCACCCGGAAATCCCCGTCATAATGATCGAAATCCAACCAGTACACTTCTACGTTTGAAATCGTATAAGGTTGATCAAATTGATAAGCCAAAGTTTCTTGTGTTCCATTTCTCAACCACCAGTAGTGATAAGGTTTGGAAATATCCGATGAGCGCTTTGGTTCCCACTGGTCATTCACACCCCATGCCCAAGTTTCAACCGAAGCAGATTCAGGAGCATCTTTCTGGATAGGTGCTTGTATCATCAGTGTATGTGCCTTGCTGGCGATTGTTGGCTCTGGAGTAGGACGGGCATACTCTGCAGCTTCAGGAATCCATATCGCCATCTGGTCTGCACCACGATTGTTCCAAGTGGAATAAGGAATGGCTTTGAAAGGAACCTCTTTCACACTACCATCTTTTTCTATTTCCTTAGCTGTACCAGTCAACACCATGACACCGTTTAATAAATCAGCATCGTAAGTTGCCTCCATTGAAGTTCCGTCAGGAATAAACTTATTAAAGACAATGCTGTCAACCTGATCTTTACCTTCCAGGCAGAACATAATTGGGCCACGCTCAATAGCAAGCTTACCACGGTCATCTTCTACATTATCATTCGCTTTCACACGGCGGACATCCATCGGG
>OHCW01000975.1_pt1 | contig 12891 bp, 10 predicted proteins | sample 1566781 | NCBI WGS metagenome assembly OHCW01 (sample SAMEA3879590, study PRJEB24766) | human gut metagenome | biome: human-associated habitat; feature: feces | place: USA | collected 1985/1987 | reverse complement strand
CTTACTTTATTTTAGCCAAAACATCCTGGAAAATTGCATAATTCTTCTTCACACCATCGTCCAGATCAATGGAAATCATCTGGTCGGCAAGGTGATGAATCTTTTCCTCGTAAGTTCTGATCTCAGTATCCTGTGCCTGCAAAGTGGTCAGCTTTTTGTTCAGCTTCACACGCTCACCAGTGGAAACATTGGCAATGCGCTGTTCCAGATCGGCAAGGGCAGTACGGTAACGAGCCTGCTGTTCATGCACATAATCAGTACGAATACGGGCAATGGTGTCCGGCTGATAGCGGTGCATATAAATCAGAGCCTTAAAGCCGTTCTTTTTGCCACTGTCAAACAGCCAGTAAATCGGGCGTTTCTGATAAATCTTGCAATGGTCAGAATAAAACTCACTCAAGAAATACTTCCGAATTACATCTTTCGGCTGACCTTTGCCGCCCAGAGCATCGGCAATGAATTTCAGGTTTTCATCCAGCGTGTCCGCACCGTAAACAGTTTTCACAAACTCTACAAACAGACCGACAATATCATCCTCGAAGTATTCATCATCACAAATCGGGATAATATTATCCTTATCCGCAGCAAAAGAAGTATACTTGCTGGCATCCCATTCGTTACCTGCATAAGCAAGCCCATCTACATCCAGAGAATAACGACCAAACATACAGCCAACAGCATAGGAAATGAAAGAACGAATATCTCTGCCAAGGTCAGCCTTGCGGACAGTAACGTCCTTGTCCTCAACCTCCGGTGTTAGCTCATCCTGCAAACCATAAATGTCAATGAAAATACGGTTCAGTTCCTCCTCATTGGCTTTCAGCTGGTTGAAGCGATCGTCGCATTCAGCCTGCCACTGTTCAAAGGCTTCGGCAATGGTCGGAACTTTACGAAGTAACGGATGGTGCTGGAACTCCCATGAGGTTTCAAAGGAATCCCATTCTTGGCGACATATCATTTCATTAGAACTTCCTAAATCATTATTTATTGATGTATTCCAACATTCTTTGTATGGCAATTTTAAAACATCCGCCACAGTAAGGCTTGCAGTAGGATTTAATATTCCAAGAATATATTCTACTGGCTTTGAATTTAAATAAGCCAAATATGTTGTTAAATTCATCCCTTGCTTGTGAAAAATGGTCGGTGCAGATGAACTCCAAAAGTATGTCTGTTGCTTTATACGAAACGATGGTTTAGAAGTTGTTATAGTTGCCCACGTAATACCTTCTTTTTCCCAATATGCTTTATTACCAACTCCGCCATTATTCTTATAATATTTCTGGCTATCCTCTGTCCAATTAATAAGTCTTACTTCATTTCCAACATATTTTCGTCCATCTCCACCTTTACAATAGCAATGCCAATTTGATGTCACATTTATTGGTTCCCACCAAAACCTCAAATATAACTCATCATTACAAGATTTAAACCTTCCAGCAGATAAAAATTTCTCCTCAAGTTTTTCTCCAATCATTAATTCAAAAATAGCTGATGCAACCCAATACGCCACAGGACTACCAGGAATTTTTGAGAAATTAGACTGATCAGCAGTATACCGGTTTTCATCTGCAAGAAACATATCTTCTTTGCCTTGCTGTGTGGTCGGCTCGATCAGCCGGTAATACTCGCCTTTGTAATCTACTATGTGACTCTTACGAATAACAAACGATGTAGTCTGCACCACTTCACCGCCAATTTCTTCAAATGCTCTTGCTCCAAGATGAGTCATATTAACAATATCAACTGCTAACAATTTTGAACGCAATTTTTCAAAGCTGGATAAAAACATCCAGGCGTGCTGTGTAATCATTGCTTGGTAGCCATTTTTCTTTGCCATCTGCCCACAATGTTCGATAAATACTGCAAATAAATCGCTTTTACTGTCAGGATAATATTTTTTCACATAGTCTGACAGTTTTGCACTCATGCCAGAACTACCCATATATGGAGGATTCGTTGTTGCCACATCATATTTCTGTGTCAGTGCTTCCGCCACCTGCACCAGCGGCAGTAATTCCCTCAATGCCATATCACGGGACATATTTATATCTTCCGTAATCTCTGCAAAACGGTCATACAGGGCAGACCAATCTTGTGGTGTTACGGTCAAAATCGAACCATATTCCTTTGCATCATGCAGTTCTTTAATAATGGTATCCATAGCGGCTGTGAGTTTTGCATCGCCATTACAGAAATAGTCCACAGCGAATTTATCTACATGATTACTCTCCACGATAGCATACACATGGGGCTGAATGCTACGGCTGAAGAATCGGCGATCATACTGACGCGCTTTCATCATTACCGCAAAGTAAGCCAGCTGTGCCGCACGGTCATCAATATCCAAACCGTAAAGATTGTTCTCCACAATACTTGCCACCGCTTCACGGGTGGTATAGCCGTAGGATTCATAAATCTTCATCAGCACATCAAACATATACGCCAGGATATGACCGGAACCGGAGCATGGGTCAATAACTTTCAGCTGATCCGGTGTCAGTGCGGCATATTCCTTGCGAATCTCGGCAAGCTGTGCCTGCACTTCCGGCTCCTGCTCGGCTTCTTCCAGATAGTAGTGCCATTTGGTATCTTCCGGGTCACGATTTCCGGCAGCATAAGCAGACTGTTCTTCCTCTGTCGGTAAAAGCTGTTCTTTCACATCCGGGTGTCCCTCCAGCCATAAACGCCCAAGGCTGTTCTCTACCATATAGCGAACAATCCAGTCCGGTGTGAAAAGCTGGGTTGCTGCAGGGATGTTTTCTTTTGTAATTTTCACATTCTTTTTCAAAGCTGCGAAAACATCATCCTTTTTCTCACTGTTATAATACTGATACAGCCAGCCGATAATCTGGACAGCATCCTTCCAGTCATCCTCCGGTATCAACTCGATCATCTGCTGAATGACACTGCCTTCACGGAGCAAATTGTCCGGCAGAAGAAGCTCGGTGTAGTCCGCAATCTTCTGGAACATTCCCGGCAGAATCGTATTCAGAGCATTGCACTGCACAATCAGCAGATATTTATACAGTTCTTCAGTCTTTTCCGCATCTTTCAGCTCATAGACCTTTTCCATATCCAATCCATCCAAATCCAGATGAATGGCTTCGGTTATAATCTGCGGCTTAAAGCTGTTTTCCTCGTCCGTGAATACACGCACATGGGAAGGAAGATAGCCGTTGACTTCCATGAATCGCAGAGCAGAGAAGCGGTTGAACCAAGTATAGGCAACCTCTTCCATGACCTGCTTATATCCTTTATCGTTAATCTCGGCAATCAGAGCCTGACGCTGTTTCTTTTCATCGGCAGTGAGGACTTTTCCACCAACGCTGTCCGCATTGGCATCCTCAATGTTGTCCTCTGTGATACCGTATTCCACACCTTTTAAGGAAACACGGGCAATCAACTCTGTTCTTGCCCAGACAGCAAATTTTTTAATCGCATTCTTATCCATATATTCTCATCCTTAAATATTTTTAAACAAGTCTTCAATTTCTTGCTTTGTAACCGTAGTATCTACTCCTTCTAACTCATCGAATGGAACGCTAATATCTTTTGCATAAATTCTTTTTGCACAGAAATAACTAAAATAATATTCCAACACAAGTAATATAACTGTAGCCACAATTACTTTCGCTAATACCAACTCAATTTGAACATCTGCAGTTGGACTAAAAGTTGCAAATAAATAACCTATAACTAAATCTGCAAATGCTACAATATTCAAATATATTTTGTGTGCACTTTCTTGTAGCTTTTCTTTTGGTATTTTGCAATTATTATTCTCATCACGTTCAACTACATTACTTCCTGGAAAACAATTTTTAATCACCGATTCTTTTCCACTTTTTATACAATTTAAAAGCAATAGTAATGCCCCCGACAATTGAAATACTAACATACTAATAAACATTATATACCTATCTCCTTAATTCAGCTTAATTTCATCGCAATTCTTCAGCAACTGTTTCAGCTGAGAACGAATCTTCTCTACATAATCATCAATGTCCGCATCTGTCTGTAAGGTCTTTGCCTGGAATACAACCTGGCGGTTATAGGCACGAACCACTTTTTTCTTTACAGGAGCAGTTTCTTTTCCTTGCTGTGTCGGCTGTACCTGTGGCTTCGGTGCTGGCGGAGCCAGAACGGATTCAATATTACCGACTGTATCATCCTTGTACTGACACATCGGCAAGAACATAGCATCCAGAAGGGCAAGGCTCTTTAATTCTGCAATTTTCTCCTTGCACTGGCTGAAATAGCGATCCGACTTTTCAATCAGATGAGATGCTTTGGAATCGCCGTTTGCAGCAGTGTGGGTTGCTTCCATACACTGACGGACCGTTTCCAGAACCTCGGCACGTTTTTCTTCCAGCATCTTGTCATGGGCGGTACGAACCGTATCCATCAACGAATTCAGTTCACGAATCCGGTTATAGTTAAACTTGCTTCCGGTCTGAACCATCGTAATCAAACGAATGGTATTCAGTGCCTTATGTGCTTCCTCATTTTCTGCAATTCGGTCAAGATCGTCGTGCAGAGATTTTTCAAACTGCACTGCCTGGTCGAATACTGTTACCTGGGTCTTGAAGAAGTTTTCAATGCCGTTGCTCATGGCTTCTTTATTATCGAAAAGAGCATCCTCTTTTTTCAGCACACACTCAATCAGGGCAATATTGTCTTTCTTCTGAGAAAGTACATCATCCATCAGATGAATGGCTTCCTGCACCAATGCACGATCCGGGTATTTATGTCCATCATAACGGGCATCCAGAGAAGCATAGTAATCACGCTGTTCACTGAATTTCTCAGTCACAAAGCGAATCAGACCATCTTCATCATCCGGTACATCCATAACATCGAAATAATCCCGGAGCATTGATTTCACATCACGCATCATCGTTGCGGAAATGGTTTTACGCTTACTGATAGAAGTCTTACCGATCTCACTCTTTTTGCGGAGCATATCCGGTAGTTTCGGGTCATCCGGCTGAATGGTATTGCCTGCGTACTTGATGGTTACTTTCTGGGAATAAATCAGCTGTGCCGCAACCGCAGCAATGTCGATTTCTTTCCAGCCATACGGAATCGCACTGTATTTGCTTTGCACATCTGCCATAGAAGTCGGCAGCTTTTTCGCATCCTGCATTTCCAGATATTCTTCCATAGCAGAAGCAGCATCACGGTTCGGTTCCATGCCCGGAAGTGCTGTTACCGCACCTGTCAGAATCGCAATAATATCTGCATCACTGCCTGCATTATCTGTAATCAGGTCGAGCTTGCTATATACATGAGCAACCAGATATTCAAGAGACTGGTCAATCTTGCTCTTGGCATTTCCGGCTTTGATTTCCAGATGTTCACCATCTACATAGAACTGCGCCCCTTCGATAGCATTTTGTAATTCGGTCATGGCACTCAGCTCATATTTTCCGGCTTCATCCTGCTGGTCACTGATAATTTTCTGCACACTCTTAGGAAGCTGGCTTACATTTCTCTGCTTTACATACTTACGAATCTTCATGGCAGATTCCAGAGATTCATAGTAAGGTGTGTCAGCCAGAACCACGATTGCTTCGTTACCTTTGGATTCTGCCATCAGACGATAATCTGTTTTTTCAATAGCATCGGTAGCAACGGTCAGGAAACGCAGACGCATACCACCTGTTGCCACTCCAACGGTAATGCCGTCTACCATCTGATCGAAAGCAAAATCATATTTTCCATAACGGAACTTCTTGGTCGTGAAAATGTCGCCGTAAATCATCTGAGCAATACGCTCCACGATAGAAGCGGTATCCACATTGGTATCCCGGATTTCTCGCTGAATGTCCTGTTCCTCATCGGTCAGGAAATTATAAGTATCGCCAGTTCTGCCAATATAGTTCTGGCTCATCAGACGGTCAAGGCATCCACGGACAGCTTCACGCATGATAATCTTATCTACACGAATATCGTCTGCCATAAGGACAACGATATTGTCCAAATTAGAAGGAATATCATCAATATATCGAATCAAGTACAGAAGTTTCAGCACATCCACATCCTGCTGTTCGATGCCATCGCCGTTGTCGGCTGCTTTCTGACAACGCTCAATTACACGACGGATTGAACCATCCAGAAAAGTATGTACGGTATCATAAAAACGGAAGAATGGAACAAGTGCGTATTCATCCTTCTCCTGAATTTTCTGTGCAGCTTCCTGGAAACCGGACAGCATGGAACGCTCACCACCAGACAGGTGCTTACCGGAATTTCCATGTTTCCGGATTTCAGCAAATACCTTCTGCATGATGATAAACTGATACGGCACGAACGGGAAGTTCTCGGTAAATTCCCTTGGGCCGGAATAACCTTTAATATCCAGAATGGAACCGCTAAAGCTGAACAGGTTACGAAGAACAGAATCATTCTGCTCATAAACATCTTCCAGATTTTTAGCTGCTTCTGGTTTCTTTTTCAGAATACGTTTCTGGATGACTTCATCCACAGAGGAAGATGATAAACTCAGTCTTGTCTTAAAACGAGCCTGAATACGGGAGAACTCATCGGCACGAACTTTGATGATTTCATCAATCGCTTCCTGTCCGGTGCAGATCACCCAAATCTTTCCTTCACACTCACTTCCGATTTTTTCTGTCAAAGACTGGAGGTTCAAAAGCATATCGGTGTCTGTGCCGACATACTGACCAACTTCGTCGATCATAAACAGCAGACGGAAGTTCGCTGGTTTAGTATCCACATAGGCTTTCATATCTTCCACAAGCTGAGCAATAGATATTTCTGTTGCAGTTTTATCATTGAACCATGCCTTGGCATCGTCCTCACTCATATCCAGAACTTCCATTAAAGTCGGAATAATAAACTTTCCATTGAATGCAAAGGCACGGCGCATTTCCATCCAGGACTTGCCTTTCTTTTCTTCAAAAACTCTGCGGAACTCCTCCGTTTTTCCCTGCTGGTCGATATAACGCTCCATCATGGCAACTTTCAGATTTTCTCCGTAAAATCCCAGATGGTTATAGAACATCTTCGCAAAAACACGAAGTACAGCTGTCTTATCTTTATTGCTGAATCCCTCAATATCAATATTAAACAGAATTGTCTCCGTTGTTCCCTTTGTAGCACGGTCAATCAGCATAAAGGTTGCCGGATCGTCCTCAAACTTTTTACGAAAACGTTCTACACTCCGAATACCTTTTACCTCTTTATTTTCCAGAAGGTAGGAAAGCATTTTCAGAAAGTGAGATTTACCACTTCCAAAGAAACCAGAAATCCAAACCCCCATATCAGCCGTAGGCTGGTCAAAGGCATCTCCATAATAGTTGAAGAAAGTGATGAAGTGTTTCTTCAATTCTCTGGTAATGACATATTCATTTAACTCCTGCTCGATTACATCATCAGCAGCCTGATCTACTTTAATTACACCATTGATTTTGCGGTTGATGTCATCCGCAAACATATCTCGAATCATCATGGCTTTATCCCCCTTAATCTATGACATTGAATGCCCGGTAATAATCATTTGGTGTCAAACGATTGAACAGTTTTACATGACGACCATCAAACTCCCCCGGATACATCACCAAAATCGGAACATCCGAAAAATACGGTTGCAAGGCTTCCAGTAACGTATGGATTCTCATAAATGGGAACACCTCTCCCACACCTGTCAGCATCAGTACATCCCCCGGTTCGTGTGGCTCATACTGGATTTTATCAATGAACTCTCCATTACCTATTGCGGAGTTAAGCTGCTCCAGAAGATAAGCACTTCCGTCAGCTTCTTCCATATCGGGAATCGCATCTGTGATGTCCATATCATCGCAGATAGAGAGAAATGTTTTATATAAATTACAAACGATCAAATGGCAATCTAAGAACTGATCAGTTTCCAGCTGATTCACAAAATGACGGACAACCATTTCATTCTCCGGTTCATAACAGAAGATTCTGATATTCACCTCATTGCTGAGTCCTTTGCCTTCCAGGAACTCCGGTTCCTGAATCAATGCCCGAACTTTGTCCAGGCGTTCTTTTATGTCACTCATTGGCTACCTCCTAAGAAAAGCAATTAAACGCTGGCAGTATCGCCATATCGCCATTGCTTCTGATGGCATTCTCCAAAACAGGATGCAGCCATACTGGATTCAAATGATCTGCCTTGAGGTTGTCGAGATATTCTGTTTCAACAAGCACTCTGGCAATAATCTGTTTTAACTTTGTTATTGTAGTATCGCTCCAGGAAGCCACGGTATCATTCTGCTCCTGCAAGCGCATAAAAAATGTATTCAAATCTATCTTACCAAAAGACGTGTCCCTTAATCTGTACTTCTCGCCAATGACGGTCAGCATAAATTCCCAGACCAGTCGGCTTTGCTTCATTAACGCATACAGACAAATCTGTTTTGCTACATCTGTTGGTTGTGACGCAATCGCAGAAACCAGAGAATCATCTTCCAGAGCATGAAGCCGTTTGATGCAGGCTTTCGCCATGCGTGTAATAGATTTTTCCGTTGGATACTGGAAAAGATTCTGCTCTACAATTTCTTTAACAATTGCATCATCGGAATTTCCTTCTACCATTAGCTTTGCGGTAGAACGCATTTCGTAGAAAAGGAACGGCTCTCTGGTCAAAGACGCAATATAAGGATAAGAATGATCCATGTTCCCGTACCTCCTTACTGCTCCTCTTTTTTATCAGGAACAAATTCCATGATATCTCCCACATCACAATTCAAAGCAGAACATATCTTTGACAGAATCTCTGTACTTACATTTTCATCTTTTGATAATCGAGACATCGTTGTTGTACTAACTCCTGTCATTGCACGCAAATCTTTCTTCATCATTTCTTTATCAATTAACAATTTCCACAATTTCTTGTAACTAACTGCCATTTTTTCACCTCAATCTTATTTGCTTGAAATATCTGTTCACATGGTATTTATCATCATATCACAAAAATGCGTTTCAAACAATCTGGTCTATCAAAAATCATAATTCAATTCTGAAATATCGCATTTAAAATCACAAGAAACACATCTTAACAAGACAAGCTGAAAGTACAAATGCCACTATATATCCGATTTCACAGAAAAATTTTATCTCGTTTATTTTCTCTGATTGCAATTTTATTCTTTTTTTCAGTTTTTGCACTTCCTTCTCAGCTATCTTTCTATTCTGTTCCGCCTGATACTTTAATGACTGTAATTGTTTTTCTGCTTCTTTTTGTTTTCTATATGCCTCATCAACAGCTTGCACAGATGATTTATTAACCTGTATCTGCAATTTAGCGTTCTGGTCCCGAACGTCTTTTATTTCTTCTTCGAGCTGCTCTTGCTCGCTCCTGCTCTTCAATCCGTTTCTGTTCCTCAAATCGTCGTTGTTCTTCTGAAGCGATTGATTCAGCTTCTGCGTTTCGGACAGTTCGGTTGTCAAACGATGAATTTCGTCGTTTAATTTCCGAATTTCGTCTTGCATTTCGTGATTCTCGAAGAATAGCTTCTGTTTTTCCATTTTCAGCTTGTGTGTCCTTTCCTGAAATTTCTGGATAAACTCGTTCATCTTCTGATTTCTCACCTGTAACTCGTCTCTCTCTTCCGTCACTAGCTCCAGTGACGCCGCCTGCTCCTTCGCAAGTTGCTTCCACTTGTCGGTAATATCCGGCAAGCTCTTCATCTGCTCCGTTTGTTCGTTCTGCTTCGGCTCGCACCCTTTCGTAATTTCTATCAAATTCATTTTCTAAGTCCTCCTTACTGATATCCAGATGAAATGTTTTTGACAGATTGCTGTCTCGCACTTTCTTTCCATCCTGATTCTGAAATGTGATGTGCTTCCGTTTCTCTGTCCAGTTTACATTCCATCCAAACTGTTTCATTTTTTCTATAAACTTTTCTTTACTGATACAATTTTCCAGTGCTTTTAACACTGCCATTGCACAATCTGCTACAAAACTGTCCTTTACCTGCTGTCGAAACAGATTATATTTATCTTTGCTCCATGCAATGACTTCCCCTTTTTCAATCTGACTTCCATCAAAATGTTTTCCTTTTTCAGCAACGGACAAGCCACGTTCTCGGCACATCTGATTGGTAAGCTGTTTCATACGTTCCAGATCCTTTTTGGTGTTATGCAGTTTTCTTCCATCTTCATAACTCACAGAATTTGTAACCAGATGACAGTGGATATGATCTTTATCCTTATGCACAGCCACTAAGGTCTGGAATCCACTGAACCAATTTTCTGCAAACTCTTTTCCAAATTCTAATGCCTGCTCCGGAGTAATCTGCTCGTCCTTATGCCAGGAAATAATGTTGTGAGCGTACATTCTCCCAGAATCTTTATCCCACATCTTCTTTTCTTCTAAAAAGGTTCTATACACCAGATCATATTTAATCTCATCACGGCAGTACGGACCTGTTACATAAGTAAGCAGTTCACTTGTCTTGTCCTGTCGCAAAACATATTCGATGCAGTTTCTCATTGCTCCATGTGTATTTGTCCGCTTATTAATCGTCTTATTAATAGCCATATCTTTTCACTCTCCTTCCGGTACTTAAGAATATTTTTATTGAGGAAATACAGCGTACTGTCATTTGGAACTTCTCCATCTGTATGCAGCTTTCTCGCAATCTGATTGATATTTGTAGTAGCTCCCCGTAGCTGACTGAGAATATCTGCAAACATCTGGTTCAATCTTTTTAGTTCTTCCACTTCCTCTGTAGAAGCTATCTTCAAATCTGCGATTGCTTTTATTACAACTTCTTGCTGTGTTCTTCCGGATTCCTTTACTTTGCTTTGAAGCAGCTCATATTCCTCTTTATTCATCCGTATAGTTACTGTATGATTTCGTTTTCTCATAGGCTTTTGTCTCCTTTCTTTGCCTGATTTTTCATTCTTTATTAACAGACACAGCGTTTTGGTGTATATTGGCAAGAGATTTATAAGAGAGTGCAACGCTCTCTTATACAGGTGCAGGACAGAGTCCTAGTCAATCAGTAAGTGTTCCGTAGGAATGTCCGGTGGACATTTCGCAGGAATACTTACGCCATTGACGTGCCGGGGTTCCAAGGGGCGGAGCCCTCTGGCAAGTTTAGGAACAGCCCAAAGGCTGGCTCCGGTGCATAGTGGCTTGCCACTTTGCGAAACTTGCCTGTCATCTCCCCACCACTGAACCGACACCCACCAAGCCATATTTTCCACCCTACGTTATCAGATCAAAATGGAGATGACGGTGGTTTTGTGGTGCAGGGACAGACTGTGGAAGAAATAGAAAAGCTCCCATTTCGATAGATTTTCTCTTTCTGAGACAGGCTGTTCCTGCATCACTCCGATGCGAAGTATCGGACAATCATGTGCCGTATCCGGCACTCTATTCTTTTCTTCGCCTTGCTTGTTCAATCCACCCATCTGCCAACGCTTTTCTGTTATATTTTTCCGTAATTTCTGTCTTTCTTTTTCTGGATCTCTTTCCATTTCTGCTAAAAGACATAAAAATAGCAGTCATAAACATTTCTCCAATTCATAATGTCTGAAATGTCACCACTGCCATTGTCTTTTTCTGCTATTCTGTTTTTGTAAAGCTATTCCTTACTGTCAGTCTGTTTTCCTGTTACTGCTATTTCATAACCATCTAAAAACTGTCTGCAAAATCCAGTGCTGCATCCATATCAGCTTCTTTCTCCCAGTCCAGATTATCTTCTGCGATCTCTCCATCCGTTTTCTCCATTGTTAGTGTTCTGTCCGACAGATTAATTTCTCCTACCGATTCTTTTACAAACGGTACAAGCATTTCAATCAGGTTCTTCGCCATAGCCATCGGAACGGATTCTTTTACTCCATCCCGGATAGCTGTTTCCACCCTTTCCAGAAAAGCATCTTCCTTTTCTCTGGTTTCCAGATACGGATCTGCTTCATTCCGGTATTCTCTGGAAAAATAATCGTTTAAAGCAACTACAACTGCTCTGGTGTACGATTTATATTTTTCCCTGTCCATCGTCTGCAAATATTCCCATGCCTGCCTGTCCTGTTCATCACAAAGATTCAAACGGATATTTGTATTGATGATTTTCCGTTCTTTTCTCATACAAGCATCCCTCCGTTTCTCTGGATTTTCCTTACGGTCATTGCTTCATAGCCTTTCGCTGTGGCACAGATGTCCCGTACAATTGTCACCCGGCTCTTGTCACATTCTCCAAAATTCTGGATCATACAACCGCCACCGCCGACCACATACAGACGCATCAGTTCTGGATTATATTCCCGTTCTCTCAGCTTATGAAAGATTTCTTTCGTATAATCTCCGGCAGCTTTACGAATGACTGTCAGATATTTCTCACCAATATCTGCTGTCCCGGTACGGATCACCTGCTCAATCACCAGATCGTCCACCACTGTTCCCAGTTCTTTCAACAAGGATTCCCTTACAGCAAGCACACACTGATGCGTTCCATATTTCTCTGTAAAGCATTTCTTCTCTAATGGACGGGAATTATTGATATACATGATATTCATAGTTCCATTTCCAATATCTACCAGCATATTGATGCCTTTAAAATCCTGTAAACGGTAAAAGGCTGCAGCAAATCCCTGTGGGTAAATATCAGCACCTGCAAACTCCACATGATAGTCTTTGTTACGGAATGTAAAATCTACACATTCATTCTGGAGAAGATATTTCTGAAAGTCTTCTTTCTGTGTAGCTACCCAGGTAAGGGGAAGTCCAGCTGCGATATGTACCGTTGCCCGGTTCATACCTTTCCCATCCAGTTCCCTTGCAATAGCTGCCAGTGTCAGCACATAATAGTCCTCATCCTGCGTTTTCTCCGCACAGAACTCCTTGTGTTCCTCTCCGATCTGGTAATACATGCCATTGTAAACAAGAAGATT
>OHCW01000970.1_pt1 | contig 12973 bp, 10 predicted proteins | sample 1566781 | NCBI WGS metagenome assembly OHCW01 (sample SAMEA3879590, study PRJEB24766) | human gut metagenome | biome: human-associated habitat; feature: feces | place: USA | collected 1985/1987 | reverse complement strand
TTTTATACCATTCTCTAAAAATATATTTTGTAGTATAGTTTTATTAAAAAGATGCACATTCTGGGCAACAACTGCAAATATTTCTCTGTTTTGCTCTATATCTATATTTTCTATATTAATACCATTAATTAATATTTCTCCATTTTCAGGCTCATAAAGTCCCAACAACAAATTAACTATTGACGTTTTTCCACTTCCATTAGCTCCAAGAAGTGCTACTTTTTCGCCCCTTTTTATTTCAAAGGAAACCTTATCAAGTATTTGTTCTCCATTAATACCTAAGCATACTTGTTTAAACTCTATACTTTCAATATGCTCTATAACAAACCTTTTTCCTTCTCTTTCCTCGTCCAGGCTCATGAATTCTTCATGCCCTTTTATTGATGGAATAATACTTGCTACAATTGTTTTTAGCCCCAGTATTGCACTTATTGGATATAGCAAATATACTGAATATGAAATGAATGCCAAAACCCCTCCTACTGAAAGGAACCCTGAAGCTATAAATATACCTCCCAATAAATATAAAAAATCAATAAAAACTTCATTTGAGCAATTATCTATACTATGCCTTACATAGGTAAGCATTATTATTTTTTGTTTAATTCCAATCATTTGTCTTAAAAAAACATCAAATTCATTTCGAATTCTATTACTGAGCGTATTTAGCTTGATATCCTGAACTCCCAAATACATCATCCAGCCATAAATTATATTCTCTATTTACTTGTTGATTCTTAACGTATATTTTTTGAGTCTTTCTACTACATATTATCGTTAAAACATATTTAAATGGGACAACTAATAGTAAGAAAAGTGCTAATTTCCAGTTAATTAAAAAAAGTCCAACAGCTCCACCAACTGTCTTAAATACCTCCATAAATATATTCAAAAACTCCCTATCTGTTACCCGTAACATATTATCAATATCATATAGTTCATCATTTATTATTTTTACAAAACCATTTTGCTTAAAATATATAAATTTCATTTTCATTAGGTGCGAAAACGCTTCGTTCTTTAATCTCGTTTCCATATCATTTTTTATTAAAATTTGTTCTTTTAACTGTATGTACTCTATTACTTGTTCCACTAAAAATAAAAAAATCATAATAATTACATATACGAATACAGCTCTAATATTTTTTTTTACTAATCCATCGTCAATAACACGCTCGACTATTTGGGGTGTAATTGCACTTACTATAGCTCCACTAATAGCTAACAATACCATAACCCCTATTTTGAATTTATATTTTTTTAAGTAACGCAGTAATTTAAATATTTCTTTTTCTTTATTTTTTTGTTGCACTAAAAACAACCACCTTTTTTAAATAATTAAATCTTATGAAAGAATTATAAGATTTAATTTAAAACAATTATCATAAATGTAATTTTTTCGACATTATATGTAATTTTTACTCTCTAGTAGATATGGGGATTACTCCCCATACCCCTACACAAAACCGTACGTGCGCTATTAACGCATACGGCTTTTCACTTTATATTCATACTACCTGTAAAACAGTCTTACCTTGATACTCGGTTCTAGTAACGGAAATGTTTTAAGCAACCCATTATTGAATGTTTCCCATGTGTAACTATGTTTCTGACTTCTGCGGTTTAACCATTTAAACAACAATTTCTTTGTAATGCATAGAAATGATTTAACTTCTCTTATATTATCCGTTACACCATAATATTGATAATGTCCTCGCAGTTTTGCATTGATAGTCTTGAATATCCATTCCAACGGCAATGTCCTGTGTTTCATTATCCATTCTTTCATTGCTTTTATTTTACTGCGTAGCTTCTTCTTGCTCGTTTTCACTCTACAACGGTAAAACTGCTTCTTTCCGTCCATTCCGCAATAAAACGTGAAGCCAAGGAAGTCAAAGGTATCTGGTCTTCCCTGTCCTCTTCTTTCCCTGTTCTGCCTGGCAAACCTCCCAAACTCCAGCACTTTGGTCTTTTCTTTCGCAAGTTCAAGTCCATACTTTGCAAAGCGTTCTTCTAATTTTTCCCGAAATACTTTTGCTTCGTATTCATTTTGAAAACAGCATACAAAATCGTCTGCATAGCGTATCAGGTAACATTCTCCGCTACACTGCCGTTTTACAATCACATCAAACCAGTTATCCAATACATAGTGCAGGTAAATATTTGCAAGTATCGGACTGGCTCCGTTTCCCTGTGGTGTCCCACGTTCACTGTCAAAATACTTTCCGTTTTCCATGATACCCGCTTTCAGAAATCTCTCTACGAGTTCAAGAAATCTCTTGTCTGCTACATCATGTCTTAACATCTTCATCAGCCAGTCATGGTCAACGTTGTCAAAGAAACCTCTGATGTCTGCTTCCGCCACATAATTCGTTTTGCGGTACTGTATCATCTCTATGATTTCCCTTACTGCCTGATGGCAGTTTCTATTTGGTCTGAACCCAAAGCTTTCATTGTAGAACTTTGGGTCATAAATCTGCTCCAGTATCTGTGCGATTGCATTCTCCACCAGTTTATCCTCATAACTGGATATCCCCAATGGTCTCATTTTGCCTTTTGTCTCCTTGGGAATATAAACTCTTCTTGTAGGATTGGGGCGGTAACTGCCATTCTTCATTCTCTTTACAAGATTCTCAAGGTTTTCCTCTAGGTTCTGCTCGTATTCCTCCTTTGTCACTTTATCAATTCCACTTGCCTTATTCTTATCCATAGTTCTATGGATTGCCCTAAGGCTGTTTACGCTGATATAAGACGCAAGGTTTTGAACTTTCCTGTCGGTTACATTTGCTTTCGCAATGTTGTATTGTATTCCAAGCAATTCATTTACCATGATATCAGCTCTCCTTCGTCTGCATGATTCAGATTTACTTGAAGCTATAAAGTGTACATCCCTTCCCTCCACTGTGATTAGCAGCTTCTTCGGTATTATGGATGTATCGGACTTCCTGTTATCCATTTGAATTTCTATCGCATTTCTTTGGTTTGATTTCCATACCTTTAATAAGGAGATAACAGGATCTCAGCTGTTCTGTATTGCATATTTATCATCAACCTCGCCAAGCTCTCAGACTGGGGGATGCCATTGCAAACTCGCCCTTTCGCTTGTAATGGTGTTGTCTGCTGTGACTATAAGCACATCGACCATATCCAACCTCATAATAATTTCCCAGCTCAATCACTTCACTTTCGTTTCGGCTCTGTTGCTCCCTGTCCTACGCTTAAATCTAACGTTACCGCTTCGACTCCAAGGACTCGGTACGGGCAGATGGCTAGTCCTTACCCGACAAGATTTTCCTGCTATATACAATCAGCTTACAAAAGCAAGCAGAGTTTCCTCCGCTCGCTAGAGGAAATCAGCTATGCTGATTTCTCAGCTCGCACTATGAATTATAGTTATACCGCTCTATCATTTTTAATATAAAACAAAATATTTTTACCTAATAATTCATAAACATGTATCTTTTTTAATTTATTATAACTGATTATACAAATGGTTATATTATTTTCCACCTCAAATGGTTATATTTTAAATATAAGACAATAACTAGAGGTAGGTGCCATGTTCAAAATTGAGAAAGTATATTCAAGGGCAAATCTTCCCAAAACAATACGGTTTACAGAGGAATTGGATGCCAAACTGACTGCACTTGCAAGCGGAGAAAATATTTCCTTTAATGAACTGGTTCTACGCTGCTGTCAGTATGCACTTGATAATTATGAAGGAAATGTAGACTTCAAAACCGAGGGGAAAGATACAGATGATTAACATAGCTATATGCGACGATGATATGGCAATGACGACTACTATCGAGGAAATGCTTTATGAAACATCCAAAGAACAGAACGTAAAAATAAATTGTGCTGTCTTTTTTGACGGATTCACTCTTGTGGAAAATATCCGTCAGGGAACCTGCTATGACCTGATATATCTTGATATCGAAATGCATAAAGTCAACGGAATCAGTGCCGCAGAGCGAATAAGAAACATGGAGATCCCGGCACTGATCGTTTATGTTTCCAGTCATGAAAAATACCTGAAGGAACTGTTTTATACGGAACCTTTTCGTTTTCTCCAAAAACCTATTGATGGACAAGAATTCCACTCTGTCTTTATGGATGCATATAAGCGCATCAGGCAGAAATCTGAATATTTCTCTTTTACCTACAATAAAGAATTAATAAAGGTCCCACTGGGCAGAATTTATTACTTTGAAAGCCGGAACAGGGTAGTATATATCCATATGGCAAGAAATGTGAGAAATGAAAATGCAGAGCCGGATGAGACGGAATATAAATTTTACAGAAAGATGAATGACGTTGAAAAACAGCTTTCAGGCACTAATGTTCGTTTTATAAGGATACACCAGTCCTATCTTGTAAATTTTGATTACATAAAAAGCATGAGCTTTACCAGTGTGACTATGTATGACGGTGCAGTGCTTCAGATCAGCGAGGACCGGCAGAAAAACGTGCGGAGCCAATTCTGCAGGATGGCAAGAGTGGAGGTGTCTTCCATTGAATGAATATAGGTTACTGGGCATACTCATGGTACTTTTTTCCGCGCAGATTGCCTGCACATATCTGAAGTCCTTTCATAATGATAAAAAGACCTGCAGAAGTGTCTGCTGGGCTGCATGGGGAGCGTACTGTGCTTTCCAGTACTGGACGATGGCATCGAATACCAGCCACCCATTGTTTGCCCTGACCATAAACATCCTGTTGATTTTCCTTATCTACAAAGTTTCCTACTATGTCAGCAATAAAACAGCATTGTTCCGTGCAGGTATCCTTTATGCCCTCTGGATGCTCGTGGAGGTGGCTGTAAATTATATGCTCGGAAAAACAGGGACAGCCGAAATGTCCTATGGCTTTATCGTTGGGAATGTCATCTCACAGATTGTCATGTATATATTAGTACACGTTTTAAAACGCTGCCGGAAAAGTGATTCCCTGCCAGAAATCTCCCTTAAATACTGGATACGTCTTTTCCTCATTCCTTTAGTCACCATTTATGTCATACATAATACTTTTCACCTGACAGTACAGAACCAAAGAAATATCTTCTTCCTGATAACCACGATACTCATGATCCTGATAAACTATGTTACGTTTGACGTATACGATAAGCTGGGAAACCATCTGGAAACGGAGAAGAAAAATCTTGCCTATGAACAGCAGATAGCACTGTGCAACAAGCAGGCGGCAGAAAGGGAAGCTGCCTATCAGGAGACAAGAAGGGTAAGGCATGACCTCAATGGGTATCTTGTGGACCTGAAGGCAGCCATACAATCCGGCAGGATCAATGATGCAGAGACCAAAATCGATGCCATACTGGAAAACAATCAGATCTACAGAAATGAAGTGTCACGCAGCGGAAACCTTGTCATAGACTCGCTCATAAACTATAAATATTCCCTTGCCCTGAAAGAAGGAATCGACATGAAATGCTATGTGTTTGTTCCGGAGCAGATGTCCTTTGATGGAGCGGATCTGTGCATCATACTTGGGAACCTTATTGACAATGCCATGGAAGCGGCAGGAAACCTCCCGGAAGGTCAGCGGCACATGGAGGTCTCTGTATCGCAGGTCAAAGGAAGCCTCACCATCATGGTACAGAATCCCTATGAGGGGAAGATCAGAAGGAATGACAGCGGACAGCTCCTTACGAGCAAAAAGGACAGCATAAACCATGGGATAGGGTTATCATCCGTGCAGCGGAAAGTGGATAAGTACAACGGAGAGCTGTTGACGGACTATGAGAATGGGTTATTCAGGGCAACAGTACTGCTGTATCCGCCGGAAAACTTACATACAGACTCCTAATTTCTACATAAACCCGAAAAACTTTCTTGATCCAAGTATTATTTGTATAATAATACTTGAATGTATTAAAATCTACTATTCATTTTATTCCAAAGGAGGACATTTACATGAAAACTAACAAAAATTCATCCCAAACAAAATCTCTTGCTCTTCAAACCTTGCATAACTTAGCACTTGCTACTGCAACTGCAGCCGCAAATTCACGTTGTGCATATATCTATCATAATCCGAAAAAACCTGACGGACTTAAACAGTTAAAAAAATTTTAACAACCACCAAGTCTGAACCACCAGTCAATCACAACTGGTGGTTTTCATTTTCTATAAAATATATTATTCTAATCATTATTCATTATCCCTAAATTTTCTTTTCCACTTTTTATTTTTTAATTAAAATTAAACTGTTTTTTCAAGGTGGTATCAATTTGACCTCCTCCCCCGTCCACTGAAAGATATATACAACCATTTTCCTGCTTTTTCGCAGCAGTAATCTTATTTCCCCTATTAAAATAACCCTGCTTTCCATCCTAACCTGTGTCACAAAATCTCCTATCTTGCCACCGCCCTTTCTCCTTATATAATGTTTTATCCATTCCACCAGTTTGTGTGTATTTTTTGAAGAGTTCTTCGGTTGATTTCTATTTTCAAAAGTACTTATCACACAGATACTTTCCGTTTTATCTGCTTCCTGTTCCTCACACATACACTCATTATTTTCTGCCATACAAACAGATTCCGCGCTTGTCTGCTCTAATTGCTTCATTTTGGACTGTCCATGCTTCCTTTGCACTGTTTCTTTCTCCAGTGCATTTTCTTCTGCAAAATATAAAGTATAAAGATTCGAGGTCTGTCCCCTGTTCCCCTCACGGAAGCGGCTCTCCTTCTTCACATACCCAGCTTCCACTAATTCACGCATGGCACGTTTGACCGTAGAGATGCTGATATGTAATTCCCTGCCGATGGTCGGCATCGCCGGGAAACAGGTCTGCTCCTTGTTCGCCCTATCTATCAGGTATAAAAGTACCTGTAACGCTCTGTTTTTTAAATTCGACTGATATGCTAACTGCTTCATTTCAAACTGGTTCATGTTCGTTACCTCACTTCTCTCATTTTTATATGCTCTATCGTTTCATTTTAACTTCTCTCTATGAAGAAGCCGGGGAATCACTCCCCGGCGATATATCTTTCAATGATATTCTTAAAAATCTTTGCGTTGGGGCTTCCATTCATGCAGTCCGGCTGGTATTCCAAGAAGAATACCTTATGATAGTCCGTCTGAAATGCCTCCACATAGGTGTCCTGCAATGCTGATTCCACAAAAGGACACAATACAAATGCTGCTTTTGTTTCATACTGCTTAAGAAGCTTCATGGTATGCACAATCTCATAGGGCTTTGTACCACAGACCAGAAGCAGGATATCTGCATCTGCTTCTGGTCTGCCTGTTCCATAGTCCTCAAGCAGAAAGTGAAACCCTGCATCCGGTGTCTGTGTTCCATACCACATTTTTTCCAAGCGATACCCTCCTGCTTCCTCATCCATCTCATAGGCATCCGACAAATAGTGAATGATGCCGCTGGTATTCTTCTCCACATAGGCCACACTTGCTCCTACGCTTCCAAGCCACGCAGCAAAACCCAACGCCGTGGTAGTCGTACCGATACGACTTTGGGAGCTTATCATGGCAATTTTAATACCATCCGCCATGAAATGATAATGCTCTCCCTGCACTTTCATTTTTTTCCGCTCCTTTGGAACATATCTCGTCATGCCCTGACTGCTCAGAGACTGCCTTATTTCCTCCTGCATCCCTCTGATTTCCACGTTGGTGACAATATTTCCCACTCCCGCATCCAGCAATGCCCTGCATAACGGATCGCTCTCTTTTAACCCCTCGCAGATGACCGTGATCCTGGCATTATACATGGTCAGAAATTCCTCGATGGCCTGAGCAAAGTCCCTGTCCTCATCACCAAAGGCAATGCGGTCTAACACCAGCTCCGTGCAGTGTGAAAAATTCCGCATATCGTAAATAACAAACTGCTTCAGCATAAAATTTCCCGTCATTTTCTTAACCGGCAGGGCATCCTCTTTCTCTGCCAGAAAGTCCAGCAGATTGGTGTGCTGCTGGGATGATAAATATAAAATCATTTCCTCTCGTCTCCTTTTTAGTTTGAAATAGCCCAGAACGGACCGCCTGCACCTACCCGCTTTCTCGCTTCCTCCAAAATGAGGGACAAGTCCCACTCCTGATTGCTTCGCTTCAGACTGGCAGGATCCGCCACCAGAACCTTTCCATCCGCAGTGATTCCCCGCAGCACTATGAAATGCCCGCTTTTTGTGAAATGTCCCTTTGACATAATGGCAACTACCAGCTTTCCCTCGGCAAGGGCATCTGCCACATCCTCCCCGTCAAGATTTATATCCACAGAAAGCCCCCAGTGTTCTGCCGCCTTTGGTATCAGACTGTGATAGGAACCTCCGCCCGGACAGTAATACCCATTCTCATAGGACCACTGTGCCATCTCTACCGGATCCACGTTTGTGCCTGTCAGTGTAGATACCACAATACTCATGCTGGTTGGACCGCAGCCATGGGTTCCGATCTTGTCCTGTCCGTATGGTTCATCTGCCCAACGCTCGTCCAACTGATTGTAATAAACGACCTGCGTTTCTCCTTCCCTGCCAAGCAGAATATCCTCGTCATACTCCTGTCCGTCTGCCTCCTTGAAATCCCTCTCAAAGATACCGGAATCATTGTTATATCCATAGTCCTTCTGAAACTCATTCACGGCGGCAACTTCATCCCCCACCAGCCATTCGGAGAGAGCTGAAAAGGGACTTGTGGCAAGATACATCACCAACGCCACCAATAGCAGAAGGAAAATGACAGGACCTAAGATAATTGCAAGCAGTCTGTTCCTGCTTTCCTTGTCTTTCGCAGCCTGTAAAGCTGCCTCTGCCAGCAGCTTCACTAAAATCGGATCTGCCATCTTTGCGCCTCCTTTCAAAAGGCGGACTTCCTACCGTCCGCCTCCTTTCCCCATATAATTGAATTTGTACTCCGGGATGTCGAACTGGATGTGAAGCCGCTTCGCTCCTGCCATAAACAAAGCGTGTCCCCTTTTTCGCGCCAAAAGAAGCTCCTGCTCCGCTTCCGTCAAATCATATAGATCTGCCGTCTCTTTCAGGTTCTTTCCATCCGTTCCCATCAAAATCTTATAACACGGAATATCGAGCAATGCCTGACCGTACTGTTTGATGCTCTCATGCAGAAAATCCACAAGGCTGTGGGAAATGATACCCAGTGCCGCCTCATACTTTCTGGCGCGTTTCATCACGTTACGGAGATATACCAAAGACTGCGGTACCTTTTGATCGATCATCAGATATGCCTCGTCGCAGATCAGCAGCACACGTTCCTCCCTGTCCCTGCTCATCTGCTCCCAGTCGTAGGTTAAGATATTAAAATACTGGGTACGCTTGATATTATCGCCAGTCTCCTGCAAGGCATGGGTGTCCATAACCGTAAACCGGGAACTGCCGGAAACGGTAGTATGTCCGTTCCAGATAAAACTGTCCGCTCCCTCTGCGATGTCGTATAACAGCATAGAAAGATCGGTATAGACCTGATTTTCCTTTTCCGTTTTTGTCTTTTCCTGCACCAGTGCATAGAGGTCGGAAAAAATTGGGAAATCCTGCGGCTTCAGCTTGGCAACATCCGTGTCCCATGTGATGTGAAACTTCTGATACAGCTCCACCAGACATTTTTTTAAGACTGCTTTCTGCATATCCGTCAGAGACGGAATGTAAAGGCTGAAAAATATTTCCAGATTCTTCATGTGCATGGCCAGCTCGCTGAGCTGACCATTGCCAAGCTCGTTTATGCCGTAACCCTCATCCCGGTACAACCGGAGTTCCTCTTTCTCGTCCTCGTCATCCCTCGGTGACGGTCTGACCTGAAGGGGGTTAATCATTCCCTTGGAACCGCCTACTGCGTTAATCCAATCCCCGTTTAAGTTCTGGCATAAGTCCCTGTATTCCGATTCCGGATCAATGACGATAATGCGTGTTCCTTTCATATACTCGGATAGCAGGATATGCTTGATTGCCGTGGATTTTCCCACGCCGGAGTTTCCCATGACACAAAAGTTGCTGTTGGTCCTGTTCCCGCCACGCTTCCATGTGTCTACAATTACCAGACCGCCGCTGGTATCTTTGGCAAAGTAATAGCCTTCCCCGTCATTGAAGCCGCTGCTGGCAAAAGGAAATCCGCCCACAAAGGTGGAAAAGGGAACGACTTTTTGCAGGATGCTCTCCATCTTGGCATGATTCGGAAATGTGGGCGATAAGTGCATAAAAGCCTCTTTCTGCAAATTTGGAATTGCCCGCATCTTGCATTTCATTACACTGGCTACGCTCTCCGCACGGCGGCAGGCTTTCTTGAACTCTTTTTCCTCCCTCGCTACGGGCATAACCTCCACACTCATCAGCCCGACTGTCTCGCCCTCCCTGTCAATCTGCATGATGATCTTCTCCCCGTCCTCCGCGGCCTTTTCTGCCCGCTGTCTCGACAGAGGATCCTTTGCCCCATCCGCAAGCCCTCTCTGCTGTACCACACTTCTTGATATGGCATTGATGAGCGTTCCGTTATCCACCGGCTTGAAGCCGATAGATACTAAGGTACCCGGAATGTTCGTCAGCTTAGATAGCCACTCCACATCCACCTTCTGCGGGTAACGGATAATTCCGTAAGCCTTTCCGATATTCTCCCCGATAGAAAGGCGGTTCTTTTCAAAAGACAGCCCCATGGGCGTCACTACATTCAACAGGGCATGATTGACCGGTGCCTGTTCCACCGTCTGTACTGTATGTTTCATTACATCACTCCCTTCAGCATGGGTATGCTTGCCGCCGTTTCCTCATCCTCCAGATGGGTATAGGACGGATTATTTACAAGGTTAATCAGCCTGACAATCTCTTTTTCCGTCAAAATGTCACCGGCTACTCCCCCGATCGCAAATTTCTCGCAAAGCAGAGATGCCCTTTTTAACAGGTCACGCTCAATCCCCTCTTCCTGCTTCTCCCACAATGCGATATAGAACTGCCTCTCCACGATTTCCCCGGACAGGGCAAAACCGCCCATCTGCAAAATTTCCTGACGAAGCAGCTCTTTTCTTTTGTCCTCCGCTTCTTTTAACATCTCGCTCATCTCCGTAATTAACGGTGAAATATCCACCGGGCGGGATAGCGCCATGAACTTAAACGGGTACTGGATGTCGGAAAGCTCTGCGGTCAGTGTCTTAATCAGCACGTTCTTTTCCGACTTACTGTAAAGGTCAATGCTGATTGCATGAATCCTCACATAGATAAATACCATTCCGTCACGGGTATACAGATATTTATCCCGAATATCCTTGACATTGATAAACTGTTGTGCCGTCTGCATGGCAGCACCGGCCTCATCCAACTGCGGGCTTCTCTTACTGGTTTTTAAAAATAAAAGCAAAATGCCGCCACCTATTAAAGTGACGGCAAGCATAATGATGGGAAATAAAAGACTTTCCATTTCTTCCTCCGATTTCTATTTAATTCAATGGCCGCACATGCCAGTCTAAAAACAAATTGTCGTGGATTGTGAGGGTATCGTTCAAGTGCATCTGCAGCATCCCCGCTGGCGTCCATGCGTCAATGACCTGTGCATATACGGTATAGTTCCCGTCCGGAAACCAGACCGGTGTAAAATGTGTTCTTCTGTTATAGGTACTGTATTCATTCTTTTGGAACTCAAACTGTGCGGAATATCCCGGTCCGGTTGCCTCTAATAATCTCCAATAATCCGTATAGTGAAATTCCGGGAAATAGGCTACACAGGTCTGCACCTGCGTGATATGGCTTGCGGGCGCACCGGAACGCATATCCGCTGTAGCCGTTATGTTAATGCCATAGCCTGATTTCAATGTATTTCCCGATGCGGTTGGATTCTTTTCGTCAGGGACAATTCTCATGGATGCGGACAAAGAAGCAGAATAGGTGTCTAAAGCATAATCATACCATCCCTGATCCTCATACGCTCCATTATCCACCCAGTGTCCGTGACTGGCAGTACAATCTTCCGGACAGCTATCGCTATGGCTGTCGCTCTCCCAGTCCCAGTCAGATACCCATACCCAGTTTTCATGCCACCAACACCGCCAGACACTCCAGCTTAAACTTGTCACGTTCTGTCCTACTGGCAATGACGGTCTGCTGTAACCGTTGTAGCGGTCATCCGCCATGGGATCCGGCGGCGGATCTTCATTTAAATCCACCACATTAGCCCGGATGGTGGTTGTTGCAAGGCTTCCCTTATTGGTAGATATATTTATGGTAATCTCACAGGGTTCGGACGGCGTGTGCCACTTTACCCACACAAGCTGGCTTCCATTCTTAGGGATAACCACGCCGGACATCTGATAACTCCTGCCGCCTATGGAAAAGGTCACGGTTGCCTTGGCATCGTTGTTGATCTCATCCGTGGTTGACAGCGTTGTGGAAGTAATCACATCCGTATCAATCCGATATACTGCATCGTACTCCGCTTCCGTGGGCGGTGTGCCCTTGTAGCTGATGATACCGATACCCAGCGTCTGTATCATTTCCTCCGTTGACCTTGCCGTAGTCTTTGAGCCGGTATAAGCCGGAAAACCTAGATCTGCCTTCTCCAAAAACAACGCAAGCGCCAGATTCTTCATGACTACTGTAGGAAAATGTACGCCTAAATCACCACCCACCATCCGATTATAAAGTCCTGCCTCGGTGGTTGTCATGGCAAAATAAAGATTGTTATAAATCAGATAAATAACCGGTTCGATTACCAGTTTATAGGAACCATTTGTAAGTGTTGCCACATCCATGCCCGCCTTTCCTGCTACCATGGATGCCGCCCCTTCCGAACAGAAGTACCGCTTGATCTGTGCGATACTCGCCTTACTGCTGTTGCTGGATATAATCTGGGGCATTGGGTTATCGGGTATATAGTAAGTATAGCCCGATGTCTGTAATGTCAACGCTGCTCCATTGCGGTACTGCATCTTGCTGACTTTCCCAAAACTGAACATATTGCCCGCAACAGACGATAAATTCTTATTCGTAAAGTCCATGGGACCCGC
>OHCW01000957.1_pt1 | contig 13093 bp, 11 predicted proteins | sample 1566781 | NCBI WGS metagenome assembly OHCW01 (sample SAMEA3879590, study PRJEB24766) | human gut metagenome | biome: human-associated habitat; feature: feces | place: USA | collected 1985/1987 | reverse complement strand
CGCTGGGTTACACGCTGCCCAAGCATATCAGCCGCCACATCGGCATGGAGAAGGGTTCGGTCCGCGTCTATCTGAGCATCGACAACGTGGCCACCATCACCGGCTACTCCGGCACCGACCCCGAAGTAGGCAACTACGGTCTCGACAGCGGTATCTATCCCACGTCGCGCTTCTTTAACTTCGGTGTAAACATCAACTTCTAACAACTACGACCATGAAAAAAACCATATTCAGCCTCTGTCTGGCCATAAGCGCTTTCTGCCTTTCGGGTTGTTCCGATTTCCTCGACCGGGAGCCTTACGGCAAAGACGCCACTTGGAAGACCAAAGAGGATGTAGACCAAGCTATCTACGCCCTTTACCACTTCGTCTCGCCCTATTGGAGCGAGGAGATCTGCGGCCGCGGCCATATGTGGCTCGAATGCGCCAGCGACAACACCGAGCCTTACGCTTTCAAGGATGTGGTGTACCAGCGGCTCATTGAGCTTTGCACCGACATCTGCAAGCGCAACGGCAAGACGAAGCTGCTCTGGCTGGGCGATAAGACCAAGACGCTGAACTATACCCCGAAATCCGATGAGATGGTTTTGACTGTCCACAGATGGTTTGCCAACAAGAGCTGCCCCGGTAACTGGATGTATGGCCGCATGGGCGATCTGGCATCCAAGGTCACGGCGGCTCTCGGCGGTGAGGTGAAGCCGGTCGAACCAACCAAGCCCATCGGCACAATCCAAGCTGGCGACCTCGTGACCATCACGGGCAACACCTACTACAACGGCAAATCTATCCCCGGCTGGGTGAAGAAGCTCCGCTGGTATGTGGTCGAGGTCAGCGGAGATCGTGCGGTCATCAACAAGGACGAGTCCGGCAAGTACGCCATCATGTCGCCGATCAAGACCTCTGCACTTGCCGTGGCAGACACGAAGCCTACAGAGAACTACCGCATCCACACCGTGGTACATGGCGACACCCTCTGGGCGATTGCCAAGAAGTATCTCGGTAATGGCAGCCGCTATAAGGAGATCGTCAGCCTGAACGGGCTGAAAAGCAATGTCATCTACAGCGGTATGACGCTCAAGATCCCGAATAAGTAAACCGAAAGCCCATCGAGGAGAGTATTTTCTCTTCGATGGGCTTATTTTTTGCTCTTTTTAGGGACCAGACGGCAGCCTCGTGTCCGGTGGCAAGTGAGGGAACCCTTTGGTGGACAAGATTTTCACTCATGCCTTCGGCCAAAATCGGCATTCTTGTCTAGATGGGTCATTGAGGGAAACCCTCAGAAGGAGGATGCCATAATGACTGATCAACAAAAGGAGCAAATCGCTACCCTGCGCTCACAGGGGTATGGGTATAAGAAAATCGCTCAGATAATGGAGCTCTCGGACAACACCGTGAAATCCTTCTGCAAGCGAAACAATATATCCGCACCAATAGTGACTACGCACAAGGAAGGCTGCTGCCCGCAGTGCGGCAGAGAAATCATCCAGTCCGGCAAAACGAAAAAACGCCGCTTCTGCTCGGATGCGTGTCGGAAAAACTGGTGGAAGGAGCACCCGAACCTTTCCTCGGAAACGGCTGTGTACAGCTTCATCTGTGCCGAGTGCGGAGCTCATTTCACTGCTTATGGGAACAAAAACCGGAAGTTCTGCTGTCACGACTGCTATGTGCAGCACAGGGTAAAGGCTGGTGGCTACCGTGACAACTGAGTGCCTATCCAAAGAGCTCCTGTACCATACAAGCCTTGCCCCCTTTCGGAAAATGCTCACCGAAGGGCTTATTACCGCCGAGGATTATGCGGCGATCGATACAATCCTGCACGATAAATACCGACCGATCTTTGGTAGTAATATTTCGGAGAATACACTGGATATCGTGCCGAAACAGAGGTAATATGTCCACTACCAAAGGAGGGATCTGATGAATAAGACAGTTACAGATATCACCCCGAAACTTCAAAAAGACCTGCGAAAACTGCGAGTAGCCGCCTATGCAAGAGTATCCAGCGACAAGGATGCCATGCTTCACTCGCTTGATGCGCAGATTCATTACTATCGAAATCTTATCTGCGGCAACCCAGATTGGGAGTTCGCCGGGATCTATGAGGATGAAGCGAAAACCGGCACCAAAGAAAGTCGGGAACAGTTTCAACAGCTTCTGTCAGACTGCCGAGCAGGAACCATCGATATGGTCATCACAAAATCGGTCAGCCGCTTTGCCAGAAATACGGTCACGCTTTTGCGGACGGTTCGTGAGCTGAAGGAACTCGGAATCAATGTTTTCTTTGAAGAACAGAACATCAAGACTCTGGATGCCGATGGCGAAGTCATGCTGACGCTTCTTGCTTCTTTTGCCCAGGCCGAGAGCCTTTCTGTCAGCGACAACTGCAAATGGCGCATCCGAAAGGGATTTGAGGAGGGACGGGCTTCCACCTGCACCATGCTTGGGTATCGGCTCGTGAATGGTGAAATTACCATGGTGGCGGACGAAGCCGTAATCGTGAAGAAAATCTTCGACCTTTACAGTGATGGGTGCGGGCTGCAGAAGATCTGCAACATTCTCAATGAAGATGGCATACGCACTCGTCGGGGCTACATCTGGCATCCCAGCGCCATTCGTCTGATACTTGGAAATGAAAAGTACGCTGGGGATCTGAAACTGCAGAAGGTTTTCGTGCGTGACCACCTTACCAAAGAGAAAGTCGTCAACCACGGCGAACTTCCGATATATTGGGTGGAAAACGACCATGAGCCGATCATCAGCAGAGAGCAGTTTCAATCCGTTCAGCTTCGGCTTAAGAAACAGTCGGAAGGCTGCATCGCCGATAAGGGGACTGAATCCGTATTCACGGGAAAAATCCGCTGCGCAGGCTGCGGCAAGAACTACCGCCGCAAAACAACTCCGTATCGGGTCGTTTGGTGCTGCGCTACTTTTAACAGCCGGGGCAAGAAATACTGCCCAACCTCCAAAATGATCCCAGAGGAAACTTTGAAAACGGCCTGTGCAACGGCGTTGGGACTTCCGGAGTTTGATGAGGAAATCTTTGATGAGCAAGTTTTATATATCGATGCCTGCCCCGGAAATCTGCTTCGCTTTCATTTCCATGATGGAAGCGAAAAAGAATTGACCTGGAGAGACCGCTCAAGGAGTGAGAGCTGGACTCAGGAAATGCGTGAAGCCGCAAGGCAGAAGGCACTATCGAGGTGACAACAATGGCAAAGAATGTACGAAAAATTGAACCAACGGCTCCCGTCATGTCCGTTTTGGACTTGCGGCCGTTGCTGAAGAAAAAACGAGTAGCTGCCTACGCTCGTGTTTCCACGGAAAAAGACGAGCAGCAGAACAGCTACGATGCGCAGATCGACTATTACACTGCGCTTATACGGAACAACCCTGAATGGGAGTTCGTGGACATCTATTCCGATGAGGGTATCACCGGTACAAGCATCAAAAATCGAGACGGGTTCAACCGTATGATCGACGATGCCCTCGCCGGCAAAATCGACTTGATTCTTACCAAGTCCGTTAGCCGATTTGCCCGCAACACAGTCGACAGTCTGACTACCGTCCGCAAACTGAAGGAAAAAGGCATCGAGGTGTATTTTGAGAAAGAGAACATTTACACACTGGATGCCAAGGGAGAATTGCTCATAACCATCATGAGTTCTCTGGCACAGGAAGAGAGCCGCTCCATCAGCCAAAACACGACCTGGGGACAGCGCAAGCGTTTCGCCGACGGTAAAATGAGCCTTGCGTACTCCAACTTCCTCGGATACCGGCGCGGTGCCGAACTCGGCGATATGGAGATCGTGGAGGAAGAAGCCGTCATTGTCCGCAGGATATACAGCGAATTCCTCGCAGGGAAAACGCCCTATGATATTGCCAAGCATCTTACCGAGGATGGAATTCCCACTCCAATGGGCAAGACGAAATGGCATACCACCGTCATTGAGAGCATTCTGAAGAACGAGAAGTACAAGGGTGATGCATTGCTTCAAAAGACCGTGACAACAGACTTTTTGACACATACCCATAAGCGCAACGAAGGCGAAGCACCCCAGTTTTATGTTGAGAAAAATCATCCTGCCATTGTGCGTCCGGAAGTGTTCGAAATGGTCCAGGAGGAATTCCGCAGACGGAAAGCCGCCGGCGGCAGAATGCAAAGCGTCTCTATCTTCTCCGGAAGGATCGTATGTGAGGACTGCGGGGGGTTCTACGGCAGAAAGGTATGGCATTCCACCTCTGAAAAATACCGAGCCTATCACTGGCACTGCAACAATAAGTTTCAGAAACGCTGTTCCTGCCAAACACCTACGCTGAAAGAAGAAAGCATCGAGCAGGCATTCTTGAGCGCCATCAACAGCCTCATCAAGAAAAAGAAAGAGATCCGAGAGAATTATGCGCTTTGTCTGGACACTATTACCGACGACAGCGCGTATGTCGCACGGTTGGACGAAATCAATGCGGAGTGCTGCCGACTGCAGCAGGAGACTAAGAGCCTGCTCACCGCCGCCGGAAGGAAAAACGGTGGTGGGCTTAGCGAGATCAATCGGCAGTACGAGGACTATCTTGCCAAGTTTGAGGGACTTCAGAAAGAAAAGTCGGAGCTTTCCACGCAAATATCCAAGTGCGCAGCCAAGCGTGTGCAGGTCAGTTCTTTCCTCGAAGAACTGCAAAAATACGACGGGCCGCTGAAAGAGTTCGACCCGCTCATTTGGCAAGCAACGCTGAATCATGCGGTCGTCCATAAAAACTGCACGATCACTTTGGTTTTCCGTGACGGTACCGAGGTAACGAGAAAGATAAAGAATGGGGTGAGAAAGTATGTCAAGCGAAAAGCAAGTGATCCAGATAATCCAGAGTCCGCCGGAGAAAAGGCGTAAGGAGCGCGTCGCTGCCTACTGCCGAGTTTCCACGCAGGCAGAGGAACAACTTCACAGTCTCGCCGCACAGCGGGAATTCTATGAGAAATCACTCTCCGGCAACTCTGAAGTGGAGTTTGTCGGCATATACGCAGACGAGGGCATCTCCGGCACCCGGACGAGAAACAGAACACAATTTCTCGCGCTTATCCAGGATTGCCGTGACGGAAAAGTAGATCGAATTCTTACTAAGAGCGTATCCCGGTTCGGAAGAAATACCGTGGATACGCTCATTTTTACAAGGGAGCTGCGAAGTCTTGGTGTGGATGTCTATTTTGAAAAAGAGAACCTGCATTCCATCTCACCAGAGGGAGAATTGCTCCTCACATTGATGGCAGCGCTTGCGGAATCCGAATCAGTCAGTATGTCCGATAATATTAAATGGGGAAAGCGATATCGTTATAAGCAAGGACTGGTCAACGCTCTTGCAATTTCCAATATATACGGCTACTGCAAAAAGGACGGCGAGATCGCCGTGAACGAGGCCGAGGCGGTTATCGTCCGGAGAATCTATAAGGAGTTCCTGGACGGAAAAAACTACGATGAAATCATTGCCGGGTTAACGGCTGACGGAGTTCCCACGAGGAAAAACGCAACCTGGCACTCCCGGACGGTCATCGGCATCTTGAGCAATGAAAAATACTGCGGAGACTGCCTGTTTCAAAAGACTTTTATTCCCGACCCGATCTCACACAAAACGGTAGTCAACTGCGGCGAGATTCCTCAATTCCTGGTGGAGGACTGCGTTCCGGCCATTATAGAGAAGAAGCAGTGGCTTGCTGCGCAGGAAATGCGAAAGCGGCATCAAGGGGTCAGCAAGCCGCCGGTCAAGGCGCTTCCTTTTCGTAGCCTTATATTCTGCGGTACTTGCGGGAAGCCATGTCCACAGTATTCCTCTCATTCTGAGGGACGGCGGCTGACAGCCTATCACCGGTGCATAAGTTGGAGAGATCACACCGCAGCGGAGGTTCCCGGCATGACCTATGTCCCGCCGCACAAGGCCGGGTATAACTACAACCCTACGCCGGAACTTGCCGCCTATCGAGCAACCTACAAAAAGCCGAAATCGAGGCCGTTTCTCTGCACGGATGTGAAGATCCGCACAGAGCGGTTCCCGAAAGCCTTTGTGCAGGCTTGGAATTTGATTGTCAGTAAGAAGCAGAGATACCTTCCGTCTTTGCAGAACACCGCTGCCACCTCGGATAACCCGCTGACTGCCTACCGTGCAGAAGAGATGATCGGTCTACTGGAAACGACGGGCAGACTTGACGAATTCGACTTCTCGCTGATGATACGCACACTCGACCGGGTAGAGATCATGCCGACTGAAAAGCTGTCTTTTATCTTTCAATCCGGCATCCGCATCACAGTATGATATATAGAAGGCCGCTCCGTTTTCTCGTGGAATACGGAGCGGTTTTCTCTCATATTTGAATAGTCACACGTTGTATTCTGGCCAACATTTTTGCGCCGAAAACGCAAAGTGTGACTTTGTCTTTACCCTCGTTTTTCCGGGTCAAAGCGGCAGGTATTGATGATGCAGCAGCGCCATTGATGCTCCTATCTGCAGAGTGATTCGGTCGACAGTGAGAACGAGTTTACTTCCGCAATCTAACGAAAAACGCCGATAATTCGGGCATTTTCAGGCTTTGCACCCCCCTAAGATTAGTCCGCACCCCCCTTGCACACCCTTGGAACAGAAAAGTCAAATTGTATCGGCGTCTATGCCCCTATGCATAAGTCCACCGTAATTTTGATAGAATTGCGGTGGATTTTTATGCTATAATTAGTTAGACAAATCGGAATTTATGGAGAAAAATGAAGTATGGAACTGTGGGACGCTTATGATAGAGATTTCAAAAAGATTCAAGGTGTAACTCTGGTTCGAGGAGAGGCAATTCCGGAAGGTTTTTTTCATTTGGTCTGTGAAATAATCGTTAGACATATAGATGGAAGTTATCTCATCATGCAAAGGGATAAAAGAAAGCATTTGGGCGGAATGTGGGAGGCTACAGCGGGTGGTTCTGCTTTACAAGGTGAAGCCCCTGTAACCTGTGCCGCTAGAGAACTTCATGAAGAAACGGGAATTACCTCCGATAATTTAGTGGAAATAGGAAGGGTGCTCCACCACAACCATAAATCGTTTTATGTGGAGTATCTTTGCATTACGGATATAGATAAGGATAGTATCGTTTTGCAAGAAGGAGAAACATCTAATTATAAATGGATTACGGCTGATAGATTGCTAAAACTGTCCAGGGATGAGTTGGCAACGCAGCGTATTCTAAATTTCATTGAAGAACTTAATTTATAAATTCTGGTTTGACGTGGAGTGGCAGTGGAGTTGTCAAAAACAATGCACCCCCTCAAATCGAGAACTGCACCCCCCTCTGAACCGAAGTTGCACCCCCTTTGATGGTTTCTATCAAAATTACGGTTCTTTGTCAGCAGGGGCGTGCCCCTGCACCAGATCCGCTATCATTTATGGTAGCGGATTTTTTTGCTCCCACCCATAGGTATGATACGCTGGGAGGGGTTTGATACTCGCCGTGACGGGCATTTCCCATCATGGCTTTTTGTTGCCACACAAAATCTTGCATTTCCACCCGAACTGTGTTATAATCCTATATATCAAACATCATAACACGGAGGCCTATCATGTACGAAAATTTTAAATATCTCGACGCTGTTGCACAAAAAGAGATAACCAACGGTGTTTTCTCAGGCTCAGTTCTCAGCGTTATCCATAAAGGCGAAACTGTCTATCTCAAAAGCTTTGGCCTTGCTGACAAGGAGAAAAATATCCCTATGAAAACTGACAGCATTTTCAGACTTTTTTCTATGTCAAAGCCTGTCACAGCCGCTGCCGCAATGATACTTATCGAGCGTGGCCTGCTCGACACTCGTCACCTGCTCAAGTGGTTTATCCCTGAGTTCTCCGACCCTGTGGTTCTTGATGAGAACGGTGAGCGTCCTGCTGACAGAGATATAACCATAGGCGACCTGCTCACCATGACTTCCGGTATTCCTTATCCTGACGGCACTCCAGCAGGTCAGAAAATGGGTGCGCTTTGGGGCGAGCAGTCTGAAAAATATCTCAAGGGCGAAAAGCTTCTGGATACTGTGAGCTTCGCAAAGGAAATGGGCAAGCGTCCTCTTATGTTCACCCCTGGTGAAAAGTGGATGTACGGTGCGTCTGCCGATATCATGGGTGCTGTTATCGAGGTGGTTTCTGGCATGAAGTTCGGAGATTTTCTTAGAAAAGAGATCTTTGAACCCCTCGGTATGAACGATACAGGCTTCTATATCCCAGCGGAAAAGTACAGCCGACTTGCCCAGTGTTACGAGTACAAGGACGGTGGAAATGAGCCTTTCACTCACTTCCACCTTTGCCTTACTGATTACACTGTACCTCCTGCCTTTGAGTCGGGCGGAGCAGGTCTTGTTTCCACTGTAGAGGACTATGCAAAGTTTGCCAAAATGCTTATGAACAAGGGCGAGCTTGACGGCGTGAGGATACTCGGCAGAAATACGGTCGATTTCATGACAAGAAATGGTCTTACACCTGAACAGCGTAAGACCCTTAACTGGGACAGCACAAAGGGTCACGGCTACGGTAACTTCATGCGTATCCTTGACGACCCTTCCACCGCAGGACTTATCCAGTCAGAAGGCTCTTTCGGCTGGGACGGCTGGATGGGCTGCTATTTCAGCCTTGACCCAAAAGAACAGCTCTGCATACTATATTTTATCCAGCAGACAGGCGCAGGCACCACCGATTCTGCAAGGCGTTTGCAGAACATCGCATGGGGTGCAGTAAAATAAGCAGAGGAGGTCTGAGATTTGAAATTACAGGAAGGCAGATTTATACAAGGGCTTAGAAATATGTTCAGTCTGCGCTGGGATATGGCTGACCCTAATGAGATACATAATACGATAATATCTGGCGCAAAGCTTCAGGGTACTAATATGTGTATCCTCATGCTTGCCATACTTATAGCTTCCATAGGTCTTAATATGAATTCCACCGCCGTTATAATCGGTGCTATGCTTATCTCACCTCTTATGGGCGGTATAACAGCCATAGGCTATGGAATCGCCACCAATGACCTGACCCTTTCAAAGGGTGCGGCCATAAGGCTTGGTATTCAGGTGGTCATTTGCCTTATCACCTCGACTATTTACTTTACTATCTCACCTATCACCACAGCCTCCTCCGAGCTTCTCGCCCGAACCACACCTACAGCGTGGGACGTTCTTATTGCCCTTTTTGGCGGACTTGCCGGCATAATAGGTCAGACCCGTAAGGAAAAAAGCAACGTTATCCCAGGCGTGGCTATCGCAACAGCACTCATGCCGCCGCTTTGTACCGCAGGCTACGGCTTGGCAAGACACCGCCTTGACTATTTTGGCGGAGCATTGTATCTCTTTTTCATAAACAGCTTTTTCATCTGCCTTGCGGCTATCGTTGTGCTGAAGCTTTTAAGGCTGCCTCACGGCAACGATATTTCCCCGAAGGCTTTGAAAAAGATACACAGAAATATCGCTTTTATCACAGTTATTACCATGCTGCCTAGTATTTATCTTGGCTATGATATTGTGAAAAAGACAATGGATAACAGCAGTGCAGAGAAGTTTATCACCGAGAATTTTGACTTTGACGGCACTCAGATAGTGCAGAAAACTATAGATACCGATAAACGTATGATAGAAGTGGCACTTCTTGGCAAGAAGATAAGCACTGCCGATACAAAGGCGCTTCAAAGCGAGCTGAAAGCTTTCGGATTGGGAGATTATAAGCTTGTGATAACACAGACCGAGGTGGAAAGCGGTGTTACCGCTGACGAGGTCGAAAAGATGCTTGAAAAGAATGCCGACGATGAGGAAACACAGAACAAGGTGGCACAGGTGCTTGCACAGAAAGAAAACGACGACCTTAAAGCCGAGAATGAAAATCTGAAAGCACAGCTTGACAGCTATCAGAGCTATGATATAGACATGAGCGATATCGCCGAGGAGCTTGCTATCGTTTATCCAAACATAACAGGTGCGGCAGGCGGTCACATGAGCAGCCATTCAGTAGGCTCGCCCACAACAGTTAATGGCGTAACAGTGGTGCTATATGAGAACAAGGCTCTTACCGATGAACAGCTCAAAACTGTCACAGAGCTTCTGAAAAAACGTCTTGACGTGTCAAACGTCACCGTTATCCAGCAGGTGGAAGAGCAGAAAGATACCACCTCAAAGGCTGAAAGCACAGACAAGAAGAAAAAGAGCTGAAAAAATTTCTGAAAACCCCTTGCAATCTGAGAAGATGTGTGCTATAATATATTAAAATGTATAATTATGTTTTGGAGGAACAAAAATGAGCGTAATTGAGATCGTTGCAGGCGCACTGCTGATCGTAGCCAGCCTCGTTATCATACTTGTAGTTCTTGCGCAAGACACCAAAGAGCAGGGTCTTACATCTGCTATCGGCGGTGGATATAACGATTCTTTCTATGGAAAGAACGGTTCAAACACCAAGGACGCTAAGCTTAACAGACTGACAAGGATAAGTGCGATACTGATATTCGTGATAACTCTTGCTGTAAATATCATTTATCAGATCAAGAAATAATTGCCCGCCCTGCTCCGTGCAGGGCTTTTTCTTTTGGAAAGTAAAGTAATAGTAAAAAGAAAGGAAATTTATGAAGTTAGATTACAGAAAAATAATATACTCAAAATTAAAAAAAGCAGGCAAAAAGCCACTGACTTTCAAAGAACTGCTGAGATCATGCAGAGGAAAGGGCTTTGAGTTCGAGAAGTTTACAAAAGCCGTTGACAAAATGAAGAAAAACGGCGAGATAATGGAAGATAAATTTGGCATAAGGCTCGTTGACCCTAAGAAGTTTGTCAAGTGCGAGGTGGTAAGGCTCAATAAGACCTACGGCTTTGTAAAAAATCTTGACACTGACGAGGAAATTTTTGTTGTGGGCAAGTACCTCAAAGGCGCAATGCCACACGATATCGTCCTTGTGAGAACCTTCAAGGGTGAGGGAGCTTGCACCGAGGGCGAGGTCATGAGCATTGTGGAGGAGAATTTTGCTAAGTTTACGGGCGAACTTGTGAGCGAGTTCGGTGTGCTGAAAATCGTTCCTGATATGCTGTCAAAATATGCAATGACCTTTGAAAACCCTATGAGGCTTGAGCTTCACGAGGGTGATAAGGTGGTGGCGCAGGTCACAAAGCGTGGAAACAGGCACTCTGAACACGTCTGCGAGATAGTTTCAAGCTATGGAAGCTCCATGAAAGCCTCCGCCTGCGCAATGAGCGTCCTTGAGGTCAATGGTCTGACACCTGTTTTTCCTGGCGAGGTCATCTATGAAGCTAGGGAAGTGTCCGATTATTCAAGGATAAAAGAGGAGATACCCAACCGCCTTGACCTTCGTGACAAGCCGATATTCACCATTGACGGCGCAGATACAAAAGATATCGACGATGCAATTTCTGTTGAACGAACCAAAACAGGTTATCTTCTTGGCGTTCACATTGCCGACGTTTCCCATTATGTTCAGCCAAAGTCACAGCTTGATAACGAGGCTTTCAAGCGTGGCACAAGCGTTTATTACGCAAACCGAGTTATACCAATGCTCCCGAAAGAGCTTTCAAACGGCATCTGCTCCCTTAATCCGCAGGAGGACAGACTTGCGTTTTCCTGTCTTTGTGAGCTTGACAAGCAGGGCAATATCACCGAGTATAAGTTTGCAAAAACTGTTATCCGCTCCCGTGTAAAGGGCGTTTATTCCGAGATAAATTCACTTTTGGCAGGCAGTGACGATGCTGAACTTAAAGAAAAATATGCCGAGGTTTCAGGTCAGCTTCCTATTATAAAGGAGCTTGCGGATATTTTGTATAAAAATAAGAAAAACCGTGGCTGTCCTGAGCTTGAAACCTCTGAGAGCAAGCTTATCATCAATGACGAGGATATCTGCGTGGGCGTTGAGAGGCGTACCCGTGGAAGAAGCGAGGAGATAATAGAGGACTTCATGCTTGTTGCAAACGAGTGTGCCGCAAGATTTGGCATGGATAATAACCTGCCGTTCGTTTATCGTATCCACGAAGAGCCGTCAGACGAGAAGCTTGAATCCCTTAGAGAAGCGCTTGTCAAGCTCAACGTCCAGTATAAGCTGGGCGAAAAGGCTTGCCCTGGGGATATGTCGGAGATACTCAAAGCCGCAAAGGGTACTGATATCGACCTTATCATGAACAATATCGTTCTGAGGAGTATGTCAAAGGCAAGATATTCCACCGAGCCTGTGGGTCACTTCGGACTTGCGCTGGAGGATTACGCCCACTTCACTTCACCTATCAGACGTTACCCTGACCTGACTATCCATAGGATAATGTCAGCTTTTCTCAGTGGCAGCAGTGCAGAGGAGTGCGCCACAAAGTTCAACAAGTTCGTTTACGCCTCAGCCGACCAGTCCACAAAGACGGAGCTTACCGCAATGCAGGTGGAGCGAAGCTGTGAGGATTGCTACAAGGCTGAGTATATGAACGCTCATATCGGTGAGGAGTTTCAGGGGACAGTGGTTTCAGCCGTTGAGTTCGGTCTTTTTATCGCACTTCCTGACACCTGCGAGGGACTTCTTCACACGGACAATATGCCTGACGGCGAGTATGTCTGCGACGATATGGTGAGCCTGAAAAACCTTACAAACGGCATGGAATATCGTGTGGGCGACCCTATCAGAGTAAAGGTGATAAACGCAAATGTAAACTCCGGCAAGATAGATTTTGCACTTGCTGACGAGGACTAAAATATGCTTATATAAAAAATGGCGGTCTTGCACCGTCATTTTTTTTGCAATTCTGTAGGGGCTGGCGCCCTCGGCAGCCCGCTTTTCTCCCACGTCACTATTTATGTTGCTTTTCACATTGAATAAACATCGCACAAACAATGTAGGGGACGGCGCCCCCGACGTCCCGATATTCTCACCCGTTATGTCGCCCTACAAATCTATGGCTTTATGAATTGCGTATATGTACAAAAAATCGGACAGTCGCACCAAGCAACTGTCCGATAATTTTTTGTATTAATAAATTACTTTGAAAGACCCCAGATATCTCTAGCGTAGTCCTCAACAGAACGGTCTGCGGAGAAAATGCCTGCGCCTGCAATGTTTGCAAGGC
>OHCW01000951.1_pt1 | contig 13131 bp, 7 predicted proteins | sample 1566781 | NCBI WGS metagenome assembly OHCW01 (sample SAMEA3879590, study PRJEB24766) | human gut metagenome | biome: human-associated habitat; feature: feces | place: USA | collected 1985/1987 | reverse complement strand
TCTGATTTTGCGTGTAAAAATAGAGACTGCCTAACTTTGGTTGTTAGACAGTCTCGAGGCCTGACAACTAAAAACTAACGGTTATTCTATCCCTGCCGGACTCTCCTTTTGTATTCTTCAATATTGGAGACCGGTAGTTCGATTCTATATATTTCTCTCTCATATCTTACTCATAATTCATCTGATTGAACTTATGCAAGACACAACTAAAACTAACACAACAACAGGCGCCGCCTCGGCCGGCCCCCGGTTTCCGGAGCAGGTGACAGGCATGCATATCCTTGCACGCGCCTTAAAGAATATCGGCATTGATGCCGTCTACGGTCTGGTGGGTATCCCCGTCACCGAAGCCGGCTATATGATTCAGGGCGAAGGTATCCGTTTTGTAGGTTTCCGTCACGAACAGCAGGCCGGCATGGCTGCTGCCACCCATGGTTATCTCACACGAACTCCGGGCGTCCTTCTGACCGTATCGTCGCTGGGCTTCATGAACGGCTTGACGGCTACTGCCAATGCAACGGTCAACTGTTACCCGATGATTCAGATTTCGGGCGCTTCGGATCCCACGATGGTGGATATGAATATGGGCACTTACGAGCAGCTCGACCAGTTCAACACGGCCAAACCGCTTGTAAAGGCAGCATTCCGCTGCAGCAAGGCCGAGGATATCCCGTCGGCCGTGGCACGTGCCTACAGGGCTGCCGTTTCAGGGCGTCCCGGCGGGGTGTATATCGATATGACAACCCCGGCACTCGGCCAGGTGATGAACCGCGAGGATGCGGAAAAACTGTTCTACACACCAGTCGATGTCTATGCTCCTGTAGCTCCGAACAAGGATGCCGTTGACCGTGCTGTGGCAACAATTGCGGCTGCACGCCGGCCGGCCATTCTCCTTGGCAAAGGGGCGGCGTACGCGCAGGTCGACGATAAGATCAAGACCCTCATAGAGAAGTACAACATCCCGTATCTGCCCATGTCAATGGCCAAGGGGCTGATGCCCGACGACGGGCCGCTGAGTGCGCTGTCGTGCCGCTCCACCATTATGGAAAAGGCTGATGTGGTGATTGTGGCGGGCGCACGTCTCAACTGGATGCTTTCGTTCGGCCGTGGCAAATGGAATCCGGCCATCAAGTTCGTGCAGCTTGATGTGGAGCCGCAGGAGATTGATGTCAATGTCCCGATAGCAGCTCCTGTAGTCGGCGATATGGGGCTGGCACTCGATGCCATTCTCGCAGGGCTGGCCGAAGCGAAAATGAACGCCGACCCGGCATGGGTGGCTTCGCTTCAGGAAGAGGCAAAGGCCAAGAACGTGAAATTCGCACAGCGTCTGGATGAGAACAAAAACGCCATGCCGATGAATCACTGGACAGCACTCGGGGCTATCAAGCCTATCCTTGAATCCAATCCCGATGTAATCCTCGTGAATGAAGGTGCCAACACTCTTGATGACACGCGCGATGCAGTGAACATGTCGCTCCCGCGTCACCGTGTGGATTGCGCCACATGGGCCATCATGGGTATGGGCATGGGTTCGGCCATAGGCGCTGCAGTGGCAACAGGCAAGTCGGTGGTCGCTGTGGAAGGCGATTCGGCATTCGGGTTCTCCGGTATGGATTTCTCAACCATATGCAGGTTCAATCTGCCTGTGACCGTAGTGATTTTCAACAATGGCGGCATTTACAACGGTGTGGGTGTGCCGCTTGACAAGACCACAGATCCCGCGCCCACCACGCTGGATATTCACGCCCGCTACGACAAACTTGGGGATGCATTCGGTGCGCAGACATACTATGTCACTACTCCCGCCGAATTGTCGTCGGCGCTCACCGAGGCCATTGCTTCAAAGAAACCGTGCCTGATTGACGTGCAGCTTGCGGCCGACTCCGGCAAGGAGAGCGGCCATATAGGATATCTTAATCCCGCTCCTCTTATTCCGATCACGGTATAACTTCTCTGCATGTGAACCTTGTGGGGCAGTACCCGCATTACACCGTTATCGCGGGTACTGTCAAGGTTTACGGCCGCAGAATCCACTTGTTTCAACGTTTAACTAAATTTTTTGTACAACTATTTAAATCCCGTAAGTTATGCTACACGTCATACTATATGCGATCGTGCCTATCATCGTGGTCATGCTCGCAGGTTATATTTCGGGAAAAGTAGGGATCTTCAATGGCGAAGACGCCAAGAAATTCAACAAGGTTGTGCTTGACTATGCACTTCCCGCCGCCCTCTTTGTCTCAATCGTACAGGCCGACCGTGAAATGCTGGCCGCTGATATCAAGTTGTCGCTCATCTCGCTTGTAGGCATCATGGCCTGCTTCATGGCGGTTTACTATGTGTTCCGCCTTTTCAAATCGAACTCCGGCGCCGACGCTGCGGTTTCGGCTTTGATCAGCGGTTCTCCCACCATCGGGTTTCTCGGCTTTGCCGTGCTGGAGCCTATCTTCGGTACCACTCCTGCCGTGGCACTGGTTGTGGCAATCGTGGGTATCGTGGTCAACGCCGTAGGTATCCCCGTGGGGCTTTCTCTTATGAATGCCTCTCTGGAGAAACAGAATCCCGGCTCCACCAAGAAAGAGAGTGCCTGGGGACCCGTGATCCATGCCCTCGAGCAGCCTGTGGCATGGGCTCCTATCCTTGCTGTTATATGGGTGGTTGTGGGGATTCCCTGGCCTAAGTATCTCAGCCCGTCGTTCGACCTTATCAAGGGCGCCAACGCCTCATTGGCCGTATTCTCCGCAGGTATCACTCTTTCGGCAGTTAAGATCGATATCAATTTCCAGGCTGTGCTCGGATCAATCATGAAGATGATCATGATGCCTGCCGTGATTCTTATCATGGGGCTTATCTTCCACATGGATCCGCTCAACCTCAAGATGCTTGTTGTGGCAGCTGCCCTTCCGCCGGCATTCTCGGGTATTATCATCGCCGACGAATATGACACTTATGTGGCCACCGGCACAACGTCGCTGACGTTGTCCGTAATTCTCTTTGTAGGGTTCTGCCCGCTATGGCTTTGGATTACTGACCTGTGCACCCACACAGTGGGCTTCTGATACGGTTCTCACTTCATGGCAAAGGGGATGGGAGGTGTCCCGTCCCCTTTGTCGTTGTCTGTCACTCTTTTAAAAATTACCTGTGTATGAAAAAACAGATAATGGACGGCTGCACGGCAGCCACTCATATAGCATTTGCACTCAGCGATGTGGCCACCATTTACCCTATTACTCCCGTGGCGTCGATGGGTGAGACCGCCCAGAAGTGGGGGGCGCAGGGTCGCAGGAATTATGACGGCATGCCGATGAGGGTTGAGGAACTCGAGAGTGAGCTCGGTGCCGCCGGCGCAACGCACGGCGCTCTGGCCGCAGGCTCACTGGCTACAACGTTCACCAACTCGCAGGGGTTGATGCTGATGCTGTCGAACATGTACAAGATGGCCGGCAACCGTGTGCCGGCTGTGTTTCATGTGGGCTCGCGTTCGCTTGCAACACATGCCTTGAGCATTTTCGGCGACCACAGCGACATAATGGCCGCCCGTTCCACCGGGTTCGCATTTCTGTGCTCGGCCACGGTACAGGAAACCATGGACCTTGCTCTTGTGGCGCATCTGGCTGCTGTGGAGGGGAGCATGCCGGTATGCCATTTCTTCGACGGCTGGCGCACTTCGAATCAGATGGCCACAATCGATGTGATAGATTATGAACGTATCTGGCCGCTTGTCAACCGCAAGGCCATAGCCGACTTCCGGGCGAGAGCGCTGAATCCGGAGCATCCGTCGCTGCGTGGGTCGGCGCAGAACCCCGACGTGTATTTCCAGAATGCCGAGGCTTCGAACAAGGCGTATGATGCATTTCCGGCAATTGTGCAGGCCACGATGGACCGCGTTGCGGCCGTGACAGGGCGTCGCTACAGTCTGTTCGATTATGTAGGCGTGCCGGAGCCTGAGGTGGTTGTGGTTTCCATGGGTTCGGGCTGCGAGGTGATAGAGCAGACGGCTGCACAGCTTAATGCCGGGGGCTACAAGGTAGGGCAGGTGAAAGTGCGCCTGTTCCGCCCGTTCTCCGGAAAGGCTCTCTGCGACGCGATTCCTGCATCGGCAAAGACAGTGGTGGTGCTTGACCGCACGAAGGAGGCTGGCGCTGACGGAGAACCGCTGTTCAAGGATGTTGCCACAGCGCTGATGGTCAACGGACGCGGCAATGTCCGCGTAATCGGTGGCCGCTATGGCCTGTCGAGCAAGAATTTTGATCCTCCGATGGTGAAAGCAGTGTTCGACGAAGGTTTGTCTGCCGCACCGAAACAATTCTTTACCGTGGGTATCGACGATGATGTGACCCACCTCTCACTGAAGGTCGACAACGCTTTCAGGCTGCCTGCAGAGGGGATGACTCAAGCTGTGTTCTACGGCATGGGCTCCGACGGAACTGTCGGAGCCACCAAACAGGCAGCCAGAATCATCGGCGATACCGGCGGCCTGTACGCGCAGGCCTATTTCACCTATTCAGCCAAGAAGTCCGGAGGCTATACTACATCGGAACTCAGATTTTCCGGCCATCCTATCAAGGCTGAGTATGCCATTTCAGATGCCGACTATGTGGTGTGCAACAAGGATACGTACGTGAACCGTTTCAGACTGGTGGACCGTCTGCGCGCGGGTGGCACTTTTGTGCTTAATTGCAAATGGACTGACGAGGAGTTAGCTGTCCGGCTCCCGGTCGCACTCAGGAAAGCCTTGGCAGAGAAGCAGGTGAGTTTCTACGTCATCGATGCCGAGGCTATTGCCCGCAAATATGGTCTGGGTGTTCGCGTCAACATGGTGATGGAGACAGTGTTCTTCCATCTGAGCGGAATCATTGATTTTGAAACGGCTGTGAAGGCATTGAAAGAAGAAGTGAAGGCTGCATATATGCATGAAGGCCAGGCTGCTGTTCAGGCCAATATGCAGGCCATTGATGCCGCCGTATCTGCTCTGCGCAAGGTGGAAGTGCCTGCCTCATGGGCCTCCTGCACCGAAAGTGGTTCCGCAAAGGCAGAGCCGGCCATTGCCGCGGTAGGCATAAAGCTGACAGCCGCTGAATTTTTCCGGAAGATATCGAAACCCTGCCTGCGGCTTGAGGGAGACGCGCTGCCCGTTTCGGCATTTGCCGCCGACGGAGCTATGCCTATGGGTACAACGGCGTTTGAAAAGCGGCGCATAGCCATAGATGTGCCTTTGTGGGATGCTACGAAATGCGTTGAATGCACCCATTGCTCGCTGGTTTGCGCGCATGCTGCTATACGTCCGTATCTGCTTACCGACAGTGAGCTTGCCGGTGCGCCTGAAGGGTTCACCAGCCGGAAAGCTACGGGTGTGGATGCCCTCAAGGGGCTTAATTTCAGAATTCAGGTTTATGCGGAGGATTGCACCGGGTGCGGTTCGTGTGTGGCTGTATGTCCCGGACATGCGCTGAGTCTGCAGCCTATAGCATCGCAGTTGCCGGCGCAGATTCCGATGCTTGAATTCTGCGAGAAAAAGGTGGCATGGAAGCAGCCGGCGGTGCCTCGCTTCACCATCAACGGGTCGCAGTTCCATCAGCCTTTGCTGCAGTTCTCCGGTGCTTGTGCCGGATGCGGTGAAACTCCGTATGTGAAGTTGCTCACACAGCTGTTCGGCGAACGGATGCTCATTGCCAATGCCACGGGATGTTCGTCGATATGGGGTGCCAACTATCCCAGCAACGCTTACTGCGTCCGTTGCACCGACGGCCGCGGGCCGGCGTGGGGCAATTCTCTTTTCGAAGATAACGCCGAATACGGTTATGGCATGGCCGTGAGCTGCCGTCAGCGGCGTGCCACGCTGAAAGAGGCGATGAACGAATGCCTGTTCAATCCGGAAGTGCCCGATGACATAAAGAACGCCATGCGCAAATGGATTGCCGGTATGGAGGATGTGAGTATCTCACAGGAGGCCGGACAGGAACTTGTGGCGCTGATTGAAAAAACGGATGAGGCAACTCGTCCGGAGCAGTTCGGTGTGGTTCTTGCCAATGCCGATATGCTCGGCAAAAAATCCGTGTGGGCCATCGGCGGCGACGGCTGGGCTTACGACATTGGTTTCGCCGGTCTTGACCATGTGCTTGCCAGCGGCGAGGATATCAACATCCTTGTCATGGATACGGAATGTTACTCCAACACCGGCGGTCAGACGTCGAAAGCCACTCCGCTCGGAGCCGTGACAAAATATTCGGTTGACGGCAAACGTACATTCAAGAAGGATCTTGGCCGCATGATGATGACCTATGGCACGGTCTACGTGGCGTCGGTGGCGTTTGGCGCAAATTTCCAGCAGACAATCGATGCGTTCCGCGAGGCGGAGGCCTATCCCGGGCCGTCGATAATTATTGCATACTGTCCGTGCATCAACCACGGCATCCGGGCAGGTATGGGGCAGTCGATAATTGAGGAACGCAAGGCGGTTGAGGCCGGGTACTGGCCCATTTACCGTTATAACCCGATGCTCGTCGAGCAACATCTGTCGCCTTATGTGGCTGATGATGTGGCAGCAGAAGGTCCGGCTGTTCCCGATGGATTGCCGTTGGGCGCAACACCATCTGCCGCCGAGACTTCCGACAAGGCTGCCGCTGGCGAAGGCCCGTGGGTCAAGGTTGCCGACGAGAAATCTATGCTGACCGTCGACTATCCCGAGGAGCAGTCCGCACCCCAGCCCGCTGCGACCACTCCGGGGCTTGCCGCTACGGCTCAGCAGTCGGGTATCGCCACGCTGTTCCCGGCAGAACGTCTGAACGCATTCCTTGACGGCGAGGATCGCTATGCCGACATCAAGCTTGTTGCACCTCACGATGCCGCTCGTCTGCGCGCCGCCCTCTCCCAGCGCACCCGCTTGGTCTACCTCATCCTCTCCGGTCTCACCCGCCTGCTCTGAATCGTATCAATAAATTTTGAATGTTTTAAACTAAAACGACTGAAATATGAAGAAACTGACAATCATGTTATTGGCTTTGGTGTGCTCTGTTTTGAGCACTTATGCCATGAATCTGAAAGATGCCTATAATGCTCTATCCAATCTTCCAAAAATCACGACCGAGCTAAATGATACAATAACGGCATCAATCAATAATAAAGTCGTAGAAAAGAATGGCGTGATGAAAGTGGCCGGTGCGCGCAATCTGAATGGTGAAGATATTAAAACTGTCGGAAATGCCACTTTATCAATTCTAAATCAAGTTCCGTTATCATACATGATTAATGGTGGAAATAACGGATTGGTAGCGGCATTTGTATATTGCACGCCCAACGAAACTGGTTCAAATGATATGCTGGTTGTTACTATGAGTGGCGAGCAGGGAGATTTGACTTACTTATACATGACAGATGTGAACGACACCTCGAAACTGTGTATTCAGGAAGGTAAGCTGACGCTCAAAGGCTGTTCCCTCTCGATAATTCCAAGTAATAATGATGGCATTATAGGGGCGATAAAGGTCAACTGCAGATAAGCGTTTTCGGTAAGTCTGAATTAAAACATCCTGCCAATGGCAACCTACTCTTTTGTAGGGTATGCCATTGGCAGGATGTAGTGTTGAAGATATCGTTGGAGAGGTGAATCAGAGGGCGAGGAGCTCTTTGATTTTGGCCTCGAGGGTGGCGCGGTTCTGTGAGCCGGCCAGACGGATGTCGGTTTTCTTGCCGTTCTTGAAGAACAGGAGGGTGGGGATGGACATGATGCGGAACTCTGAGCTGAGGTCGCCTTCTTCGTCAACGTTGTATTTGCCGATTACAACCTGTCCGTCATATTCTTTTGCAAGTTCGTCGATCAGTGGCGACATTGCCATGCAGGGGCCGCACCAGGTGGCCCAGAAGTCGATGATTACGGGTTTGCCTGATTCGATGATTTCGCGGGCATTTTCGTCGGTGATTTGAAGTGCCATTGTTTTTGATGTTGTTTGGTTTGATTTATGGGTTAATTAAGTGAGAAATCATATTTGATGTCGAGCGAATCGAGCATTCGGGTCAGCTCGCGCGTGAGCGGAAGGCGCAGTTGCGAGGTGAGCCGCAGATAGCGGTTGCTTGTCTTGTCGAACACGCGTATGCTCAGATCTCCTCGGTTTTCTCCGCCCGAAGTCATCTGTTCCTGAAGCAGTCCGCTCAGTGTCGAGGTGATTTCGTGCGGTTCGAGGTCGAGGGTGATGCCTTTTAGCATGTGGCCTTTGAGGGTGTCGAGCAGGGCAATGCGCTGAATCTCGAAACTCAGTTCGCCGTTATAACGGCGTTCATAGCGGCCGGTCACGGTTATGGCCGTGCCGGGTTTGCCGAAGTTGGCGAAGTCGATGTATTTCTGCCCGAAGAGGCGGATTTCACACGATCCGGTGTGGTCCTCGAGTGCCATGATGCCGAAGTTGCCGCCGCGGCGTGCCGGGCGCGATTCGAATTTGGTGACCATGCCGCCGAAACTTATCTCGCGTCCCTCCTCAGGCTGCATCTCGTTGAATGTCTTTATGCCGCTCAGGCCGTAATGGAGTTCCATGTAATAGTCGTCGAGCGGATGGGCCGAGAGGTACATCCCGATCAGTTCGCGCTCTTTTTCAAGCAGCACGGCCGATGGCATGGGAGGCGCCGACTTGATGAATGGGCGACCGGCAGTGTTGAGTTCGCCCATATCGCCGAACAGCGATGCCGTCTGCTCCAGAGCTGCGCGCTGGTATTGCTGTCCGTAGCGCAGGAGCTGCTCGTTGAATGTCTCGTCGCGTGAGTTCTTTTCGAAGTAATCCTCACGTTTCATGTTGGTGAAGCAGTCGAAGGCTCCGGCCAGAACAAGCGCATCGAGGGTGCGGCGGTTGATTACGCCGGAAGGCACGCGTTCCACAAAGTCGAACGGGCTTTCAAAACGTCCACCCTGGTTGCGCGCCTTGATGATTTCAGCCACGACGTTGTCGCCCACGCCTTTCACGGCGCCGAGGCCGAAACGTATGTCGCCGTTGGAGTTCACACCGAAGTCGCCGAACGATTCGTTTACGTCAGGCACCTTTACGGGAATACGCATGGCCTTGCATTCATCCATGAAAGTGGTGAGTTTGGTGATATCCGATCGGTTGCGGCTAAGCACTGCGGCCATATATTCCGCAGGATAGTTGGCCTTGAGGTATGCGGTCTGGAAGGCCACCCAACTGTAGCAGGTGGCGTGACTCTTGTTGAACGCGTACGACGCGAATTTTTCCCAGTCGGCCCATATCTTTTCAAGCACTTTGGGGTCGTGACCGTTGGCCTGGCCGCCTTCGAGGAATTTCCCTTTCAGGTGGTTCATCTTGTCAATGAGCTTTTTACCCATGGCTTTGCGCAGGGTGTCGCTCTCGCCTCGGGTGAAGTTGGCAAGCAGGCGCGACAGGAGCATGACCTGCTCCTGATACACCGTGACGCCGTAAGTGTCCTTGAGGTATTTCTCCATCTCAGGAATGTCGTAGACAATGGGTGCGTCGCCGTGCTTGCGGGCGATGAAGTCGGGGATATAGTCCATAGGCCCGGGGCGATACAGGGCGTTCATGGCTATGAGGTCCTCGAACGTGGAGGGCTGCAGCTCGCGCAGGTATTTCTGCATTCCCGCGGACTCGAACTGGAATGTACCCACCGTGCGGCCCTCGCAGTAAAGTTGATAGGTGGCCTTGTCGTCGATGGGAATCTTCTCCATGTCAATGTCGATGCCGCGCGTGAGCTTGATGTTGCGCACAGCATCCATGATGATGGAGAGTGTTTTCAGGCCGAGGAAGTCCATCTTTATAAGTCCGGTTTCCTCGATAACACGTCCTTCGTACTGGGTTACAAGAAGTTTGCCTTCAAGTTTGTCGACAGCGGTGCTCACCGGCACCCAGTCGCTGATTTTGTCGCGGCAGATAATCACGCCGCATGCATGCACGCCAGTGCCGCGAACGTTGCCTTCGAGCTGTTCGGCATATTTAAGGGTCTCGCGCACAAGGGGGTCGGGGTTCTGAAGCTCCGTCTTGAACTCCGGCACGAGTTTGTAGCAGTTGGTGAGATTTAGTTTCGCCTCCTTGCCGTTCACTTCGGGCATGTGGCGGGGGATGAGTTTCACCAGTCGGTCGCTTTCCGGGATGGGAAGCCCTTCGACGCGTGCCACGTCCTTTAGCGCCATCTTTGTGGCCATGGTGCCGTAGGTGATGATATGGGCCACGTTGTCGGCACCATATTTCTCGGTCACGTATTGGAGCACGCGTGCGCGGCCGTCATCGTCGAAGTCGACGTCGATATCGGGGAGGGAGATACGGTCGGGGTTGAGAAAACGCTCGAACAGAAGGTCGTATTTTATGGGGTCGATCTGGGTGATACCCAGGCAGTAGGCCACACACGAACCTGCGGCTGAACCACGGCCCGGGCCTACGCTGACGCCGAGACGCTCACGCGATACGTTTATAAAGTCTTGCACAATAAGGAAGTAGCCGGGGAAGCCCATTGTCTTCATGATGTGCAGCTCAAATTTTATGCGTTCTTCCAGCTCGGGCGACAGGGGAGTGCCGTAACGCTTGGCTGCACCTTCATAGGCGAGTTTCTTCAGATAGTCGGCTTCGAACTTGATGCGGTAAAGCTTGTCGTAGCCGCCGAGTTTCTTGATTTTTTTCTCAGCCTCTTCCTGCGATAGCACCACATTGCCGTTCTCGTCGCGTGTGAACTCGTCGAACAGTTCCTGCTCGGTGATGCGTGAGCGGTATTCCTCTTCGGTGCCGAACTCCTCGGGGATGGCGAAGAACGGCATGATGGGGGCGTGGTCTATGTCGTAGAATTCCACTTTGTCGGCTATCTCGAGCGTGTTCGACAGCGCCTGGGGCAGATCGGCGAACACCCCGTTCATCTCTTCGGTGGATTTCAGCCATTCCTGTTTGGAATAGAGCATGCGGTTTTCGTCGGTGATGCGCTTGTTGGTGCTAAGGCATATCAGCCGTTCGTGTGCCTCGGCATCCTCTTCGTTGGTGAAGTGCACGTCGTTCGAGGCAATAAGCTTTATGCCGTATTTTTCGGCAATGCGGATAAGCTCCACATTGACACGCTGCTGCAAGGGATAGGTCTCCTGATTGGCATTCGGCGAGGTGGCTTTGTGGCGCTGCAGTTCCAGATAGTAGTCGTCGCCGAAGGTCTCTTTCCACCACATCACGCGTTTTTCAGCCTCCTCGATTTCTCCGGCGGTGATCAGTTTCGGGATTTCGCCGCCGAGGCAGGCAGAACATACTATTATACCTTCGCGGTGTGCCGCAATCTCCTGTTTGTCGGTTCGGGGGTGAGAATAGAAGCCGTCGGTCCACGCTTTCGACACTATTTTGACAAGGTTGTGGTAGCCTTTCTCGTTTTTCGCGAGGAGGATGAGATGGCGTCCGGTGTCGTGCTTGTCGGTGTGGATGTCGAGCGTCTCGTTTGCCACATACACCTCGCAGCCGAAAATGGGTTTGAATATCTTTTTCCTTAGGCTTTCCGCTTCATCGCGTTTTTGTGCGGCCAGTGCGGCATCGCCGTTCTGCTCCGCTTCCTTTGCGGCAGCCTCGGCATCCTTAATGGCGCCTTTGGTCTTGGAATTCTTTTTCGCCACATAGTTGAAAAACTCCTTGATGCCGAACATGTTGCCGTGGTCAGTGATGGCCAGGGCAGGCATGCCGTCGGCCATGGCCTTGTCGACCAGCGCATCGATTGATGCCTGACCGTCAAGGATAGAGTATTGTGTGTGGACGTGGAGGTGAACGAATGGCTGCATATCGGTGGATGGGGGTTGATGGATGTGGGATTTTCAATGAAGGTTCTCCCGCGGCAATGAAGAGACAAATTTAACGCAAATCCGGCAAAAAAACAACCGGTCCGGAGTGCCCGGAGCATTAATATTATTGACACACTTGGAGTAAGGGAAATAATTATTATTTTTGCAGGATGCAAAATAAGAATGCAATTACCATGCGTGCCGTGACATACTTCGGTGCATGTATTATTGCGCGGGTTTAAATGTAAAACAGTTTGGTAGTCTGCCGTATGAAAAAAGGTGAGAAACCTGCTAAATTCCTTGTGATTCGGTTCCGTCAGATGGGCGATGCCGTTCTGGCCACCTCGTTGTGCAATGCCATTAAGGCCAATTTCCCCGATGCCGAAGTGCATATGGTGCTGAACGATGCCATAGCGCCGTTGTTCGAGAGACATCCGTCAATCAACCGTGTAGTGCGGTTTACTAACGACGAACGCCATTCCGCATTGGTGTATCTGGCCAAGATCTGGCGGCTGATGCGCAGTGAACGCTACGATGTGGTCATTGACATGCGTTCCACCGTCAACACACTTCCGTTCTCGCTTTTCTCATTGCGCTCGCCATTCCGTATCGGCCTGAAAAAGCCATATACACGGTTCGTGTTCAATCACCGTGTCGAACCGTGTGACCCGTTTACCTCAGTTGTCGACCATGACGTCCATATGCTCGCGCCCCTCGGGAAGGTGAAGCCGCTGAATTTCGATGCCACATTTTCATTGAACGTCACGCCTGCCGAACTGGCCGACTACCGTTCCTATCTCGGTGCGCAGGGGGTGGATACTTCCAAGCCGATTCTATTGTGTGGCGTCGTGTCGAAACTTGCGTTCAAATGTTGGCCGCAGGATTTCATGGTGGAGATTCTGCGCCGCATCATAACCTCATTCCCCTCGCTGCAGCTTGTGTTCAATTATGCACCGGGTGTCGAGGCTGAGGCGGCACACAATATATATAAGGAGCTGGGTGAACCGTCGGGTGTGTTTATCGATGTGCAGGCTCCCAGCATGCGTTCATTGGTGGCGCTGGCCTCGCATTGCAGTGCATATTTCGGCAATGAGGGTGGGGCGCGCCACATCGTTCAGGCCGTCGGACGCCCTTCGTTGGTGGTGTTCTCTCCGGATGTGAGGAAAGAAAACTGGCTTCCGCAAACGGATGTGCCTGCCATCGGCATCTCGCCGTCCGATGTTCTTTCGCCCGAAATGAGTGCACAGATGTCCTATGAAGATCGCTATAGTGCGGTGACGCCCGATGTGGTTTGGGAGCGTCTGGAGCCGTTTTTGAGGGGTGTAATTGCAAACGGATGTTAAATACATGCTTGAAAACATAGTTTTGATGAACTTTTT
>OHCW01000928.1_pt1 | contig 13468 bp, 10 predicted proteins | sample 1566781 | NCBI WGS metagenome assembly OHCW01 (sample SAMEA3879590, study PRJEB24766) | human gut metagenome | biome: human-associated habitat; feature: feces | place: USA | collected 1985/1987 | reverse complement strand
AACGTTAAATCTTCTCGCAAAACATCCGAAAGCCATGACTGCGATACACAGTGTCATCATGGCTTTTGTGGCAGTCGTTTATTATTTTGCAATGCGGATAACTGGAAAAAAACTCACAAAAACGGGACTTGCCATGTTAGCCGGCGGCGGACTGAGCAATTTGTATGACCGCTATACAAAGCATCATGTTGTGGATTATGTGCGGTTTCAGACCGGACCGAAATGGTTTCGGAGGATTATTTTTAATGTGTCTGATTTCTTTATTTTTATAGGGGCAGTGCTTGCAGTCATCGGAAGCGAAGTGTAATATTAAGATAATCTCAAACCATAGATTGATAAAACAATTACCGGGAAGGAAATGATTTTTTGCTATGACAAAAGAACAGTATATCAAAATTACAGAACCGCTTCGGAGCAATCAGGAACGGGCGAAGCGTGTGACGAGTCTGAATCATATGCTGACAGCACTGGTATTCTGCGTGTATCCGCTCTATCTTTTCATGCTGTTTACGGACAAAAATCCGTGGCTCTGGCGAGCGATACTTGTTCCGGCAGTGTCCTTTGTGGGACTTTCCATTGTCCGGAAAATCATCAATGCGCCAAGACCGTATGAAAAATTTGACATGCCGCCAGTACTGGAAAAAGACACAAAAGGAAAATCATTTCCAAGCCGGCATGTATTTTCTGTTTTTATTATTGCGATGACGATTTTTTATGAGCATCCGGGAGCAGGGGTACTGCTCGGAATCATTGGTTTGCTTCTGGGCATTGTGCGCGTGCTGGTCGGAGTGCATGAGCCAAAGGATATCATTGTGGGCGCGCTGGCAGGAATCGTCTGCGGTATTGTAGGATATTATGTTATATGATAATCTTAGTTACGGCTGTGCATAACGCTTCCGGTATTCCCTCGGGGTCTGCTGGAAGCGTTTTTTGAACGACCGGTTAAAATAGGAAAGATTATCAAATCCCACTTCCGCTGCGATATCTAAAATCGAAGAATCGGAGGAAATCAAAAGTCTGGAAGCCATCGTCAGCCGGTATTCATTCAGATAGTCGATAAAGGAGGTTCCCATCGTATTTTTAAAATATTTCATAAAATGTGACTGGCTTAAATTAACTTCTTTTGCTACATCTTCAATCGTGATTTTTTCCATGTAATTATTTTCCACAAATTTTAAGATCAACTTCATTTTTTCCAGAGATTTGTAATCTTTTTTCTGGACATTTCTGGAACTGCACTTGTTGAAAAGAATATAAAAAAGCATGAAAAGCTGGCTTTTGATGAAAAGCTGGTAAGCTGGCGGATTGGTTTTGCTGATTTCATCGTTTGCATCGACACAGGCGGAAATCTCTTTGTAATAGGGATCACCGGGCTGATAGAGTACCGGAATTGTGAGCGTTCCGTCCATCAGCGGGGAAAAATAGTCAGTGCTGCAGGTGTCGGTCTGCTTGGATAAAAGAATCTGCGGATGAAAAATAATATTTTCATATTCCATACTTTCGTTTTCGTATTGTTCAATCGAATGTAATTGTCCCGGAATGATAAGTGCGAGCGTTCCGGCACTGACCTGGTATTGTGTGAAGTCCACGGTGATAATGCCGTGTCCCTTCTTTATATAGATAATCTCCATTTCGTCATGCCAGTGGATCGGCACATAAGAAAAATCCAGTGGGATAGAACACAGATAAGTGATATATGGAAATAAAGGGTTTCCATGGGAGATTTTTTCCTGATAATTTTCGTATTCCAGTATATTCATAAGGTACATACTCCTTTGCGATGATTCTATTGTGTCGAAAACATGCACTTTGCGCTGCAATCTGGAAAATAAAACAACATGATTGAAAAGTGCACAAAAACAAGGTGCTCATTTTGTTATGTTTACACAATTTTAAAGAGATTAAAATAATACATTATTTATAATATGATAGGATTGTACCACTTTTGTATGGAATATTACAAGAATAAAATGGTGTACCTGAATATAATATTAATCATAAAACATCGGTTTTACGAAAAAACACGAAAACAACTGCGGCAGAAAATGCGGCGGACAATACAATAAGCTTTCGCCAACAGGCGCAAGGAAAGGAGTAAATCATGAATTTACAGGAAATCGTAACAAAAAGAACAGGAAAAGCAATTTCCCAGTGCAGTAACAAAGAATTATACTTCTCTTTACTTGAAATGACAAAAGGAATGGCAGAGGAGAAAGTCAGCAACGAGGGAAAAAGAAAATTATATTATATTTCAGCAGAATTCCTGATCGGAAAATTATTATCCAACAACCTGATCAATCTTGGAATTTATGAGGATGTAAAAAAATTACTGGCAGACAATGGCAAGAGCCTTGCAGAGATCGAGGAGGTTGAGCCGGAACCATCTTTGGGAAATGGTGGACTTGGACGTCTTGCAGCATGTTTCCTTGACTCTATCGCTACACTTGGTTTAAACGGCGACGGTGTTGGTTTAAATTACCACTACGGATTATTCAAACAGGTATTTGAGAACAATCTCCAGCATGAGACTCCAAACCCATGGATCGAGAAAGAGAGCTGGCTGACAAAGACAGATAGAGCATACACCATTCAGTTCGGTGGATTCAATCTGCAGTCCAGAATGTACGATATTGATGTATTAGGATATAACAACCGTACCACAAAGCTTCATTTATTCGATGTGGAGACAGTAGATGAAAGCTTAGTTGGTGATGGAATTGATTTTGATAAAGAGGACATCAAAAAGAACCTTACATTATTCTTATATCCGGATGATTCTGATGATAAGGGACGTATCCTCCGTGTTTACCAGCAGTACTTCATGGTAAGCAATGCAGCAAGACTGATCATCGATGAGACACTTGCAAGAGGCGGCGATTTACACAAATTAAATGAGTACGCAGTAGTTCAGATCAACGATACACATCCAAGTATGGTAATTCCTGAACTGATCCGTTTATTAATGGAACGCGGAATCTTAATGGATGAGGCAATTGATATTGTATCCAAAACATGTGCTTACACAAACCATACTATTTTAGCAGAAGCTCTGGAAAAATGGCCGATTCATTTCCTGGAGAAAGCAGTTCCGCAGTTGATGCCGATTATTTACGAATTAAACAGCCGTGTTGTGAAAAAATTCGATGATAAATCCGTAGCGATCATCGATGATGAGAGACGTGTCCATATGGCACACATGGATATCCATTACGGCTACAGCATCAACGGTGTTGCATACCTTCACACAGAGATTTTAAAGAACTCTGAACTGAATAACTTCTACAAGATCTATCCTGAGAAGTTCAATAACAAGACAAACGGAATCACTTTCCGCCGCTGGTTATTACACTGTGACCCGGAACTCACTGCATTATTCGAATCCCTGATCGGCGACGGCTTCAAGAAAGATGCAACAGAACTTGAAAAATTAGGTGCATTTGTAAATGATGAAGCAGTATTACAGAAGATTCTTGATGTTAAGAATGCAAAGAAAGCAGAATTAAAAGATTATCTTGCAAAAACACAGGGTATCGAGTTAAATGAGAACTCTATTTACGATATCCAGATCAAGAGATTACACGAGTATAAGAGACAGCAGATGAACGCACTCTATGTGATCCACAAATATTTTGAGATCAAAGCAGGCAAAAAGCCAGCCCGTCCGATCACTGTTATTTTCGGTGCAAAGGCAGCTCCGGCTTATGTCATTGCAAAAGATATCATTCATCTGATCCTTTGCTTACAGGAACTGATCAGCAAAGATTCGGAGGTTTCTCCATACTTGAAAGTTGTTATGGTAGAAAACTACAATGTAACACTGGCTGAAAAATTAATCCCGGCAGCAGATATCCATGAGCAGATTTCTCTTGCATCCAAAGAGGCATCCGGAACATCCAACATGAAATTCATGTTAAACGGTGCAGTAGCGATCGGTACTATGGACGGTGCAAACGTTGAGATGCATCAGTTCGTTGGAGATGACAATATTTACATCTTCGGTGAGTCTTCTGAGCAGGTTATTGAGCACTATGCAAAAGCGGATTATGTTTCCAGAAGCTACTATGACAATGATGAGAATATCAAACGTGCAATCGATTTCATCGTAAGCGATGAGATGATGGCAGTCGGATGCAGAGAAAACTTAGAGCGTCTCTACAATGAATTATTAAACAAAGACTGGTTTATGACATTACCGGATTTCGAGGAATATGTTGCAGCAAAAGAGCGCATCTTTGCAGATTACGAAGACCGTATGGCATGGGCGAAAAAAATGCTCGTAAACATGAGCCAGGCAGGTTTCTTCTCATCTGACAGAACCATTGCACAGTATAACGAGGATATCTGGCATCTGTAAAATTCAGCATCAGTAAAATTAGGGGAGTATATGATCTATATACAAAGTGGCGTGCACCGTATGTAAAGTGCGGTGTGCGCCTCTTTTTTGTGTGTTGTAAAATCTGCCAACAACACATATAATGGGAGTAGGCAGTGAAACAGTGCCAGATACTGCGGAAGGAGAAAACTATGCACAGTAACGCTGGCAGGGGAATGAAGGAATCTGTTTTATAAATTGCTTGGAATATTTGGGCGTATGATTTATAATGTGCATAAAGCAATGAGCAGTGTCAGGAGGAAAAAATATCAAATGCAGTGCTTGCACGATGTATTTGATATTTTTGATGACTGATAGGGCGAATGCCCGTGAGCCCATGAAATCTTTGATTTCATGGGCGTGCACTGTGGACAAAATTAACAGAGGACTTAATTTCATGAATAAAAATAAATTTACATATATCACAGCGCTTACCCTGTTAAGCTTTACACTTATGACAGGCTGTACCAATGAGCGCAAAGAAAACCAGACTGCTTACCGTCAGATTGGAATCAATGCAATGGAAAGCGGCGATTACGCAGGAGCCGTGGATGCGTTTAACAGTGCTTTGGGACAGTGCATTGGGAAAATCACAGAGAACGAATTAGATATCTGTTACTATAAGGCAGCGGCACAGTATGCCGGTGGTGATCCGGCAGGGGCAGTGGACACTTACACAGCAATCATTGATTATGACAAAAAGGCAGCAGACGCTTATTATCTGCGCGGCTGTGTTTATCTGAAACAGGGGGATACCGAGAGCGCTGTTTCGGATTTTGATAAGGCAGTAAAAAATAACAGCAGCGATTACGAACTTTATGTCAACATTTACGAGAACCTTTCTGCTTATGATATGACGGAAAAAGGGGAAGAATACTTAAATAAAGCATTTGATATCAAAGGCAACAGTGCCGGAGATTATGCATGGCGCGGAAGAATTTACTATTATCTTGGACAGTACGACAATGCCAAGACAGAGTTAAAGTCGGCTTTAGATAAGGAGAGCGTCATCGCAAATCTTTACATTGCACAGGTGTATGAGGCACAGGGTGATCCTGAAAACGCAGAGGTTTATTATCAGAATTATGTAAACTCAGGAAACGCAGATTCCCAGGCGATGAATGCACTCGGGGAAATTGAGATGGCAAAAGGAAACTATTCCGGTGCACTCACCTATTTAGAGCAGGGTATTGCTATGGAAAATGTGACAAACAGAAGAGAACTGATGCAGAATCTCATCATTTGTTATGAATATACATCCGATTTTAATTCTGCATGGAACGTGGTACAGGAGTATGTACAGGTTTATCCGGATGATGCGAGTGCGCAGCGTGAATATATTTTCCTGAAAAACCGTATGGAACAGACAGCGCCTGTGGAGAATACAGAGGAAGCCGTGACGGAGGATACGCAGACAGTGGAAGATACACAGACACCGGAAGAGGCGCAGACACCGGCACAATAAAAGAGACCACAGGAAACAATAACGGAGAATAGAATGGCAGAAGCATTTAAAATAGAAGAGATAGAAGAAAAAGTAATTCTTGTAGGCGTGAGTGAGCAGGATGGAGATGACGCAGAGGATTCTGTTGCAGAACTTGCGGAACTGGTGAAAACAGCAGGAGCAACGGTAGTCGGAACCATGATCCAGAAGCGGGAACTCATTCATCCGGGGACTTATATCGGTTCTGGAAAGGTGGCGGAGTTAAAGCTGCTTGTGGAGGAACTGGGCGCAACCGGCATTGTGTGTGATGATGAACTTTCACCGGCGCAGCTCCGTAATCTGGAAGATATGCTGGATACAAAAGTGATGGACCGCACACTGATCATTCTGGATATTTTTGCGGCAAGAGCAACTACCAGCGAGGGAAAGATCCAGGTGGAACTGGCACAGTTAAAGTACCGTCTGAGCAGGCTGACCGGACTTGGACGTTCCATGTCAAGACTTGGAGGCGGAATCGGTACGAGAGGTCCGGGTGAGAAAAAGCTGGAAATTGACAGACGTCTTATCAAAGACCGGATCGCACAGCTGAACCGGGAATTGAAAGAAGTACGGCAGCACCGTGATATCACCCGTGCACAGCGGGAAAAAAATCAGATGCCGGTGGCTGCGATCGTGGGATACACAAATGCAGGAAAATCAACACTTATCAATACACTGACCAATGCCGGAGTCCTGGAGGAGGACAAGCTGTTTGCAACGCTTGATCCTACCACAAGAGTGTTGGAACTGTCGGGACGGCAGCAGATATTGGTGACAGATACCGTCGGATTTATCCGCAAACTGCCGCATCATCTGATCGAAGCATTTAAGAGTACCTTAGAGGAAGCCAAATATGCGGACTATATTCTGCATGTGGTAGATGCTTCCAATCCACAGCGGGACAAGCAGATGCACATAGTGTATGATACACTCTACCAGCTTGATATCAGGAAAAAAACGATCATTACCTTATTTAATAAGCAGGATCAGGTCACAGATGAGGAGCCGATCCGTGATTTTAAGGCAGATTATACATTGGCGGTTTCCGCAAAAAAGGGAACAGGATTAGAGGAGTTGAAAGAACTTTTCTGTACGCTGCTGCGGGATAATAAAATATTAGTGGAGCGTACAATCTCTTATCAGGAGGCTGGAATTTTACAGCAGATCAGAAAGAGTGGAGAACTTTTAGAGGAAGAGTACCGGCCGGAGGGCATTTTTATCCGCGCCTATGTCACGCCGGAAATCTATGGCAGTTTATAGAGGCTTTGTGTTTACGAAGATTTTTGCATATGGTACACTGATATAAAATTTGACAGAATACAGACAAAATTTTGCACAGAAGCGATGAAAGCGTGCTTCGGAATGGAGAAATTATGACAATATTAATTCAAAATGGACAGGTGATCAATCCTGCCACAGGGATGAATGAAGTTGCAGATGTATTGGTGGAAAATGGTGTTGTTTCTAAGATCGAAAAAGGGATCAAAGAGAAAGCAGACCGGAAGATCAATGCGAAGGGATGTTTTGTCATGCCGGGATTTATTGACATGCATGTGCATCTGCGTGATCCGGGATTTGAGGAAAAAGAAACGATCGAAACAGGCTGCCGCGCAGCAGCACACGGTGGATATACAACGATTCTTGCAATGCCGAACACCAAACCGGTTGTTGACAATCCGGATGTTGTAAATTATGTGCATAATAAGGCAAAAACGGTCGGACTTGTAAATGTATTACAGGTGGGTGCCGTGACAAAAAATCAGGAAGGAAAAGAACTTGCGGATATTGAGGGAATGGTAAAGGCTGGAATCCCTGCAATCAGTGAGGACGGAAAATCCGTCATGAACGCCCAGTTATATCGCGAGGCGATGGAAAAAGCTGCAAAATTAGGCATTGTGGTACTTGCACACTGTGAGGATAAAAATCTTGTCAATGGCGGTGTCATGAATGAGGACGAACATGCAAGAGAACTTGGATTAAAGGGAATCACCAATTCCGTAGAAGATATCATTGTTGCAAGAGATATCATGCTAAGCCACGACACCGGGGCAAAACTTCATTTATGTCATTGCTCGACGGAAGATTCCGTCATGATGGTCGATCTTGCAAAGCAGAAGAATGTAAAAGTTACCGCAGAAGTATGTCCGCATCATTTTACACTGACTTCGGATGATATACGCAAGATCGCACCGGAAATGGATGTGGAAAAGAATGTGATTGCTGCGGATGCGGATGCAGATACTAATTTTAAGATGAACCCGCCGCTTCGTACTAAAAAAGACGTGGAGGCACTAAGAGTGGGACTTCGTGACAATATTATGGATGTGATTTCTACCGATCATGCACCGCATACATTTGCAGATAAAAATACCTCCATGAAGAATGCGCCGTTTGGAATCGTCGGACTTGAAACCGCAGCATGCTTAACCTATACAGAACTGGTACTTGGCGGTTATCTGACACCGATGCAGATGGCAGAAAAAATGAGTTATAATCCGGCGAAGATCGTCGGACTTGACAAGGGCGATATCGCTCCTGGAAAGACAGCAGATATCGTGATCTTTGATCCGAATGAAACTTATAAGATCGATAAAAACAAATTTGCAAGCAAGGGAAGAAATACCCCGTTTGACGGAAGAACGGTGACCGGAAAAGTAAAAATGACGATCGTTGGCGGTCATATCGTATATGAGGAATAAAAAAGCGGGTAGATAAAAGGAGAAAATTCATGCAGACAAAGGGCACAAAATTTGAGGAAACTGCGATCATCATCCGGCAGGAAGAAATCGCGGACGATATTTACAGTATGTGGCTGCGCACAGAGCACATCGCAGCACATGCAAAAGCAGGACAGTTTGTTTCTGTCTACTGCAATGAGGGAAGCAGACTGCTTCCAAGACCGATCAGTATCTGTGAGATCGACAGAAAGGACGGTGCGATCCGTCTGGTATACCGTGTGGCAGGAAAGGGAACCGCAGAATTTTCCGGCATGCGCACCGGTATGCAGTTAAAAGTGGTAGGACCGCTTGGAAATGGATTTCCACAGAAAAACAAAAAGGCATTTCTGATCGGTGGAGGAATCGGAATCCCGCCAATGTTAGAACTTGCCAAAGAGTTAGACTGCGAGAAACAGATCGTGCTTGGATTCCGGGATGAGCTTTTCCTGCTGGAAGATTTCCGTAACCGCGGACAGATCTATATTGCAACGGAGGATGGCAGTGCCGGAACAGAGGGAAATGTACTTGATGCGATCCGTGAGAACGGACTGGATGCAGATATTATCTATGCCTGTGGACCTACCCCGATGCTGCGTGCGATCAAAGAATATGCCGCAGAGCAGAACATCGAGTGCTGGATTTCCATGGAAGAGCGCATGGCATGCGGTATCGGAGCCTGTCTTGCCTGCGTGTGCAAGTCAAAAGAAAAAGATGCACACAGCAATGTAAAAAATAAGAGAATCTGTAAAGAGGGACCGGTATTTCTTGCACAGGAGGTAGAATTCTGATGAACATGAAAGTAGATTTATGTGGAGTGACATTAAATAATCCGGTCATGACTGCGTCCGGAACGTTTGGCGCCGGGGAAGAATATTCGGAGTTTGTGGATTTAAACCGTCTTGGTGCTGTTGTGACAAAGGGTGTTGCCAATGTACCGTGGGAAGGAAATCCGACACCGCGTGTGGCTGAGGTATACGGGGGCATGTTAAATGCGATCGGACTTCAGAATCCGGGTATTGATCTTTTCATTGAGCGCGATATTCCTTTCTTAAAGAAATATGATACCAGAATTGTGGTCAATGTATGTGGACATACAACGTCGGAATACATAGAAGTTGTGGACAGACTTGCAGACCAGCCGGTCGATCTTTTAGAGATCAATATTTCCTGTCCGAATGTAAAAGAGGGCGGAATTGCCTTTGGACAGAATCCAAAGATGGTTGAAGATATCACAAGAGAGATCAAGGCGCATGCAAAACAGCCTGTCATCATGAAACTTTCACCGAATGTAACAGACATCACGGAGATGGCGCGTGCGGCAGAAGCCGGCGGTGCGGACGGTTTATCGTTGATCAACACGCTGACAGGAATGAAGATCGATATCCACAGACGCACGTTTGCACTGGCAAACAGAACGGGCGGCATGTCAGGTCCTGCCGTGCATCCGGTTGCAGTGCGCATGGTATATCAGACCGCACAGGCGGTAAATATCCCGATCGTTGGTATGGGCGGGATCATGAATGCAGATGATGCGATCGAGATGATCCTTGCGGGAGCAACGGCAGTGTCTGTCGGAACAGCAAACTTTACCAATCCACAGGTAACCATGGAGATTGTTGACGGAATCCGCGATTATATGGAGCGTTATCAGGTAAAAGATATCAAAGAACTCGTAGGCGCAGTACACGATAGATAAATCACAGGGGAATGTAAGTTATGAAAATATTAAAAAAAATCATTTGTATCTGTCTCGTTGCAATCCTGGCAGCAGGGCTTTTTCCCGGTGCACAGACAGAGGTTTATGCAGCTGGAAAGCCGGTACAGTTAGTATCCTGTAAACTAAATTCCGGTGGCAGCAAGGTGACAGTAAAAGCAAAAGTTGCCGGAAAACAGAAAGGAATGGGAAACAAGCTTTACCTGTTTTCAGTGGATGCCAATGTAAAAGAGAATGCAAAGCTTACCGGAAAACCGGTGGCTTCGGCCAACTTTAAGAAAGGTACAGTTACATTTTCCGTAAAATATAAAAGCAGTATGCTTTGTCAGAAATTTGTGGCTGCATACAAAAAAGGGAAAAAATATGCAGCAATAAGCGGTGCACAGTACATTACCAATCCGGAAGTATTAGCATCCTACACCGGAACCGGCGTAAAGACTACCTCTAAAAAGGGACTGCAGCCGGACTGGGCAGACCATACATCCGTAAAAAAGCTTCGTACACAGCATGTTGTCTTAAACTGGTCAATTGAAGAAATTTTAAACAAAGACTGCGGAAATAAAGAGGTGTATAAATACCGCGGGAAAAAATATACATTTGACAGGGATCGTGTAAACTGGCTGCAGGATCAGGTGCGTCAGTATATTGACGATGGATCCAAAGTATATGTGATCCTGCTTCTTGGCAAAGACGCAAAAGGCCAGGCGGGTAAAATGAGTTATGGCGGTGGAAAAATATTCTCTTCCATTAAGACAACATCAGCAGCAGGATGCCGTACCTGGGAAGCATTTATGAGTTACATGGCAGAGAAATTTGGCAATGAACAGCATTTGGTGTCCGGATGGATCTTGGGAAATGAGGTTGACAGTCCTTATGACTGGAACTATGCGGGCGGAAAAAGTTTAAGTGCGTATATGGATGATTATGCGCGGGCATTCCGCATTGCATATAATGCCACAAAGAGTGTCAGCAGCCATTCAAAGGTATATATCAGCCTTGATTATAACTGGAATCAGGATGTCGATGGAGGCGGGAACAGCTTTTTCTCGACGAAGAATACACTGGACACATTTTATTCGAAACTGAAAGCGCAGGGTAAGATCTGTCCAAACATTGCATATCATGCATATTCACAGGGTCTTGTGGAGCCAAAATTCTGGGATGACTCTTTAGCAGGCAGTGGTGTGGATTCCAGGATCATTACCATGAAAAATATTTCTGTCCTGACGGAATATGTAAAAAAGAAGATCGGCAAAGATGCAACGATCATGCTTGCAGAGCAGGCGTTCAATTCGACACAGGGAGAAGAACTGCAGGCAGCAACATATGCGTATGCTTACTATATCAGCGAAGGCAATAAGATGATCGAATCCTTTATCTATGCGAGAGATACCGAACCGCAGTCGGATGTGGATCAGGGCTTTTACTGGGGACTTCGCGATATCAATGGCAGAGAGCGTAAAATATATAATACATTTAAAGTGATCGATTCAAAGGAGTCTTTCGATAAGACGAAGAATCTTCTCTCCTATACAGACTTAAGTTCATGGACACAGATTCCTGGAATTAAAAAGTCTACTTTTAAAAATAACCGTTCCATCAAAAACAAATGGCCGCTAGTACAGTCAACCAGCCTGTATGTGTGTCTTGCGGATGATAACTGGCAGAGAGAGACAACTTATGTCTACGACGGAAAGAAACATAAACCTGCAGTAACGGTAAAACGTAATTATACCGGAAAGACGGTTCCGAAAAAGAATTATTCCGTAAAATATCTGACAGACTGCAGGAGTATCGGAGTGCATCGTATTCAGATTAAATTAAAAGGTGATTTCCGCGGAACGATCATCCGGGAGTTTACGATCGCACCGCAGAATGCAATGCTGAATGATCTGGTGATGACGTCAAATTCTGCTACGGTAAGCTGGAATGTACCAAAGAAGACCAAAGAGCAGATTACCGGTTATATGATCCAGTATACGGATGGAGAAGGTGGTTTTTATTCGACACCGGAAAAAGATATCCATCTGATCAAGATCAAAAACAGCAATAAATTAAAATATACGATCAAGGGACTTACCAAGGGCAAACGCTATTTTGTAAGAATAACGACCTATAAAACAGTTATGGTAGATGGCAAACCAAAAGATATCATTGCCGGATGGGGATATGATGATATCAAATATGATTATGCCACAGATCCGGTCGTGCCGGAACCGGATACAGAAGAGGATACCTTAGAATAAGCGATTGAGGTAATGTGAAATACGATGCCGGAATTAAGATTTATAATAGCAGACAGACTCCCGGAGCGGGAACTGGATTATTTAAAACAGAATATCAGACCGGAACCGGATCTGAAACTGGTGGTAACAGGGAAAAATAATGCCAATCGCAGAGCAGAGTTTTCTCTGTTCCCGCCAGAAGAAAGTGTGCTCATCTCTACAGATGGGCACATTATTTCTAATATGGATCAGCTTGGAATGGCAACGCTGGGATATATCGGACCGGGCGGAGCAGAGAATGAGAGCACAGGAGAAGTACCGGACGATGTGATTACAGAAATTGGTAGTCAGAACGTGAATTGTAATGACAGCACAGATGAAGTGACGGAGGGAATCGAAGAACAGGGAATGCAGGCTGCGGTTATGTTAATCGAAGGTCTTGAGGAAGTGGATGAAACGTTTCTGCTTCGTGCGTATGAACGTAAACATGGTATTCCGTGGACGATCGTCACGACAGAACGCTGCATCGTGCGGGAGATCACGCTGGATGATTTAGACGGCCTGTTTGCACTGTATGCCGGGGAGGGAATGACGGAATATTTAGACCCGCTGTATGAATACGAAAAGGAAAAAGAGTATCAGCGGTCGTATATTAACTATATGTACCGCCTTTATGGGTACGGCATGTGGGTCGTGATCGAAAAGGCGACGGGAAAACTGATCGGGCGGGTCGGGATCGAGAATCGTGAGGCGTGTGACGGTGAGCCGGAACTTGGATATATGATCGACGTATCGTATCAGAGAAAAGGATATGCAACAGAGGTCTGTCTTGCTGTGATCGGTTACGCATGGAATTTTCTTGAATTCGATAAATTAAACTGTCTGATCCAGAAAGGAAATAAAGCATCGGAATGTCTGGCAGAAAAACTGGGATTTATGTTCCGGGAGGAAATGGAT
>OHCW01000899.1_pt1 | contig 13973 bp, 10 predicted proteins | sample 1566781 | NCBI WGS metagenome assembly OHCW01 (sample SAMEA3879590, study PRJEB24766) | human gut metagenome | biome: human-associated habitat; feature: feces | place: USA | collected 1985/1987 | reverse complement strand
GTAAGGCATGGGATGATCATAAAAAGCTTGGCATACAGGAAGGAATACAACAAGGTATGCAATATAGATAGCTTGGATTGATTTTTACACAAAAAAATACAAAAAAATACAATTTATCAGGTTGACCGGATAATACTTTTGTCATATAATTTAATCAAAAAAATAGTAATAATTACTAATTTAAGCAGAGGTTATTAGCAGGAGGTACCTATCATGGACAAGAAGATTACAGACAGCATTATTTACATCGGTGTGGACGACAAGGACATTGATTTATTTGAGAGCCAGTATGTTGTTCCAAACGGTGTTTCATACAACTCATATGTGATTATGGATGACAAAATTGCAATCATGGATACAGCAGATGCAAGAGTTACGGATAAATGGTTTGCCAATTTGAGAGAGGCGCTCGGTGACAGAAAGCCGGATTATCTCATCATATCCCATCTTGAGCCGGATCATTCCGCCAATCTTGGTGATGTGCTTGCGAAGTATCCGGATATCAAGATCGTATCAAATGCCAAGCTTTTCGGAATGCTTCCAAATTTCTTCGAGGTTCCTGTGGCTGACAGAAGCGTGACAGTTGCGGAGGGACAGACACTCTCACTTGGAAGCCATACGCTCCAGTTCTTCATGGCTCCTATGGTCCACTGGCCTGAGGTTATGGTCACATATGAACAGAGTGAGAAGATACTCTTCTCAGCGGATGCATTTGGCAAGTTCGGCACCCTGGATACAGATGAGGACTGGGCATGCGAGGCGAGAAGATATTACTTCAATATAGTAGGAAAGTATGGAATGCCTGTACAGGCACTTCTGAAGAAGGCAGCAGGACTGGATATCCAGACGATCTGTCCGCTGCATGGTCCGGTATTAAATGAAAATCTTGGCTATTACATTGGATTATATGATACCTGGAGCAGCTATAAGCCGGAGGATAAGGGTGTTCTTGTAGCATATGCATCGATCCATGGAAATACTGCAAAAGCAGCACGGAAATTTGCTGAGATGCTGCGTGCCAAAGGAGTAGAGAAAGTTTCTGTCATGGATCTTTCCCGTGATGATATGGCAGAAGTTGTGGAAGATGCGTTCCGTTATGACCGTATGGTTCTTGCAGCAGCAAGTTACGATGGCGGTGTATTCCCATGTATGCAGGACTTCCTGCATCATTTACAGTCCAAGGCATTCCAGAACCGTACCGTAGGTATTATTGAGAACGGTACCTGGGGACCGACGGCCGGAAGAACGATGAAGGGAATTCTGGAAACCATGAAAAATATTACCATTGTGGAGCCGATGGTAACGATCCGTTCCGCCATGAAAGAGTCCGACCTACCAGCGATGGAAGCTCTGGCAGATGTGATTGCAAATGCATAAGCACTTCGGAAAACGGACCAAAAAGAAACATCATATTGTGCTGATCTGTTCCGCTGTGGTCATTGCGGCGTTTGTGCTTCGCATGCCGGTGGAGATGAATGTAGCAGATGCCTGTGGAATGCAGCAGAAGGTCAATGTGCTTAGCAGCAGTATGCATAACCGGCAGGCGGAGGATTACCTGAATGATGCAGGAGAGTTTTGCATTTCCCAGACAGTGCTCAGGGAAGGGAAACCGTCCGTTGTTCCGCAAGTCAGGCGAATCGGGCTTCGTTTCCTTCCGGTGAGCCATATGACACAGCAGTGGCTGCTGGTACAGAGAATTCTGACCTCGAAGCCCAAATTTCTTGTTCCACCGGCGCGTCGGCTGATCGTCGGGCGGTATATCCGCGCAAATCCCGTCTGTGCGTGATAGGATGAAACTCAGGGGATACAAAAATTTGGATAGAGACAGGAGAACAAGCATTATGAGAAAAACAAAAATTATTTGTACCATCGGACCTGCAAGTGAGAGTGAATCTGTACTGACACAGATGTGCAAAGCTGGCATGAATGTAGCCAGATTAAACTTTTCCCATGGAAGCCATGAGGAACATCAGAAGAAGATTGATACGATCAAAAAAGTGCGTAAGGCGTTAGGTCTTCCAATTGCGATCATGCTGGATACCAAAGGACCGGAGTACCGGATCAAAACCTTCGAAAACGGAAAGATCACGTTAAAAGATGGAGATACATTTACACTGACAACGGATGATATTGTGGGAAATCAGGAGAGAGTTTCCGTAACCTACAAGAATCTGATCAACAATCTGAAGGTGGGAGATCATGTCCTGATCAACAATGGTCTGATTATTCTGGAAGTAGAAAAGCTGAAAGCACCGGATGCCATCTGTAAGGTCCTTGTCGGAGGTGAGGTGTCGGATAAAAAGAGCATGAATTTCCCGAACAAGGTCATGGATCATGCATTTTTGAGCGAGCAGGATAAGAAAGACCTGCTGTTTGGTATCAAAAACGACGTGGATTTCGTTGCGGCATCTTTCGTCTCCGTAAAGAAAGATGTCGAGGATATGCGTAAATTCCTTGACGAGAACGGCGGCGAAGATATTGATATTATTGCAAAGATTGAGAACCGTTCGGGTGTGGAGCACATTGAAGAAATCTGTGAGATTGCCAATGGTGTCATGATTGCCCGTGGAGATCTCGGAGTCGAAATCCCGGGCATGGAAGTGCCTGCGGTTCAGAAGTATCTGATCAGTAAGTGCCGTATGCTCGGAAAACGTGTCATAACCGCAACCGAGATGCTCGAGTCCATGATTCACAATCCGCGTCCGACACGTGCAGAGCTTTCCGATGTGGCAAATGCGGTATACGATGGATCATCCGCGATCATGCTGTCCGGGGAATCAGCTGCCGGTAAATATCCGGTAGATGCCGTGCGGAACATGGCAGAGATTGCTGAGTATACGGAATCCCAGATCAAATATACCAAGCGTTTCCGCACTTCTGATTTTGAGACCAGAAGCATTCAGGATGCTATTTCGCATGCAACCTGTGCGATGGCAGTTGATGTCCAGGCAAAATGTATTGTCGCAAGTACACTCAGCGGAACTACCGCACGTATGGTCAGCCGTTTCCGTTGTCCGGTAGATATCATCGGAATGACGACTTCCGAGAAGGTATGGCGGAAACTGAACTTAAGCTGGGGCGTAACTCCGGTTCTCTGCGAGGAATTCAGTTCGATGGAAGTTATGTTCTACCATGCAATGAAAAAGGCAAAAGAAGTACTTTCATTACAGAGCGGAGATGCTGTTGTTCTGACCGGTGGTCTGATCAATGGCAAAGTAGGAAATACGAATGTGATTAAGGTAGAAACCGTAAAATAAAATAGAACATAAGCGAATGCTGTGTAGTTGGAAAGCGCATGTGACATCTCTGTTGCATGCGCTTTTCGTGTGTTTTTGTGAAAATTTACTACCTTTACGAGGAAAATAGTTTATGCTATAGTATATTTGTACAGAAATAATCAGACAATATTTACAGTTTACCAGGGAAAGGCAGGCCTATGGTAGAAAAAATCGATCAGAAGAAGTGCAGGGATATATCAATAGAGATTCAGGAGACTCTGGCAAAATGGGGAAAGTATTTTTTTTACTATTATCCCAAAGAACACAGGATCAGACCATCAGAGTTTGCAGTCCGTCACATGGGAATCGTGGAGAATGTTGCGGATCTGGAGCATAGTATCCTCATGGACAGAATTATGGAAAAAGAGAAACTGTTAAAATTGTTTCAGGATATTGACCATGGCGCAAAGACGGTAAGTGCAAAGATTCAGTCTTCGGGAAAAGACGTGGTATATCAGATCTCTATGGGTGGGATTCAGGGCGGTTCACAGAAACAGCCGGAATATGTATTGGGCCTGATCGAACAGATCAGGGCAGACACACGCCAGAATGAGATTATTCAGGCACTGGGAAGCAATTTTAACAGTGTATATTATGTAGATGTGGATCATGATAAGGTATATGCATATAAGGTGAACTCCGCAGTGCGCTCTGTGCTCAATGATACGCTTAAGGCAATTCCGGGATATGAATCTATCATGGCAGAATATGTGGGGAAGGTTGTCCTTACCGAAGATCGTGAGACAATGCTGTATGAGACCTCCATTGAAAATCTCCGTAAGCAGCTGAGCCTGAAAAAAGCATATCAGTATGATTACCGGATTGTGCGGGATGGGAAAGTAAAATACTGCCGTGCAAAATTTGTAAATACATCGGATGGAGGACAGCTGCACCGGATGGTAGCAGGATTTTCCGATATCAGTTCCGAAAAACAGAGGGAACTTGAGCGCATGGCATATGTGGACAGTGTAACCGGTGGAAATAATTACGAAAGTTTTAAGAAGAAAATCCGGGATTTCCGGCAACCGGGATATCTGGTGTCCATGGACATCCACTCCTTTAAAATTATCAATTCGATCTGTGGAATTATCAAAGGGGATGAAACACTCAAAGGAATCTGGAAGTGTATTCAGGGGATACTGGAAAAAGATGATCTGGCAGGACATATCAATGCAGACCGTTTTGTGATTTACAGTAGTGGAAAGGATCAGGAAAAGACGATCCGGCAGTTACAGCAGCTGGAGACCATACTGGCAGAATTGTCGGAAAGACTGAAGGTTCCGAAGCTGATCCCTTATTTTGGAGTGACGAAGTGGAAACCGGATTCCAAAGTGGAAGAGGTATACAGCGAAGCAAATTTTGCCAAGAATCAGATCAAGGATCGCAAAGATATCAGCTATCAGTTTTACAGCCATGAAGATACGATCCGCATGCTTGAAGATAAAGCCATGGAGGATGAATTTAAACATTCTCTGGAAAATAACTGTTTTGAGGTGTGGTATCAGCCGAAATATGATCCGGAAACAGAGCGGATGGTAGGGGCAGAAGGTCTGATCCGCTGGAGAGATGAAAAGGGAAATGTTATTCCACCCGGCAAATTCATTCCGTTGTTTGAGAGAGACGGACTGATAAAAGTTCTGGATGAGTATGTTTTCCGAAAAGTATGTATGCAGCAGTTAGAATGGCAGAAACAGGGAAAGGAGATTATTCCGGTATCCATCAATCTGTCCAGGGCGAGTCTGTATTTTGACAGTGTGGTCAGCCGGTATCAGCAGATCGCTGATGAAATCGGAGTAAAAACCCATCTGGTTCCGATTGAGATTACAGAGAGCGCAGCAATTGACAATGACAATATCAAGGGGCTGGCAGATAAGTTCCATGACAATGGTTTTCCATTGCTTGTAGATGATTTTGGATCGGGGTATTCTTCTCTTGCAACACTGAACATGAAATGTTTCGATACGTTAAAAATTGACAAAAGTCTGATTGATTACATCGGAGATTTCAGTGGGGAACGATTGCTGGAACATACGATTTTACTTGCAAAGGAACTTGGATTGTGCGTTACGGCAGAAGGTGTTGAGAGAGAAGAACAGGTGGATTTCCTCAAACAGATGAAGTGTGACAGTATTCAGGGATATTACTATTCGAGACCGCTTCCAAAAGAAGAGTTTGAAAAACTTTTGCTGACAGCTTAAATGATAAGAAAACAGGGAAAACTTTTATGGAATCATAGAAGTTTTCCCTGTTTTATTTATTGACCGAGAAGGGAATCTACATAATTGCGTATTGCATAATTGTCTTCCGGCATCTGACATCCCACAATATATACACCTTCATCATCCGAGCACCGGATGACATGTCCTTCCAGATGGGACTGATCCGAAAGGGCAAAATTTTGGATATCGATAGCAACATCTGCATGTTTATGATCCATGAAAAACGGATCCCGGATCAGAAATGCAAATCCATTGGCACTGATATTGTCAAGCTGACCGGAGAACGTTGTGTCGGAATCTTTCAGCGTGATGGTACATGGATTGGACACATCTGCCCGTGGGTATTTCCGGCGGTTTTTGATCTCCGGACGTGCGGAAAGCTGCAATGCATAGGCGTGGGAACCGGACGCCGTGTCAGCTTGTATCTGCGCCTGATCCCAACAGTAGAGAACATTGTCAACCGTGACCTGAACCTTACAGGTTTCGGATCCGTTTAACTGTGGATTGTCAGACAAAATCAGGGAAATACTATTTTCCGCAACAGATCTGACTTCTCCGTGATACTCCATGCGTTCCAGATGTTTTGGAAGAATAACTTTTGCTTTCATACCGGCATGAATATCATCCAGACCCATGAAACCACCGATGCCCAGTTCACACATCAGCTCCTGAATTACATTTTCTATGTTATTGATGTTGGAAGCACTTTCCTCATATTTGCTGAGCATGCGTTTGCTTGTTTCATCGGAATCACTGATGCATGTGGTCATGGTTTCCACGATGGAAGATACCTGTTCCATATTTTCCACCAGCTGACGATTGGAAGATTCCACTTCTTTCATGGCAGAATCAATTGTCTGGATGTGTTCACCCAGAAGAGAAGAATCCTGTGTAATTTTATTTACATTTTCACCGGTCTGGGTTACTTTTTCCAGAGTGGCCTGAATAAGTTTTAAGGTTTCTTCAATGGAAGAAGTCATTTTTCCTGAAATTTCATCCAGCCGCGAGAGTGCTTCGCTGATCTGTCCGGAAGAATCTTTGGTTTCGGTACTCAGCTTGCGGATCTGTTCTGCAACGACGGAGAATCCTTTTCCGGCTTCCCCTGCGCGGGCAGCTTCAATGGAAGCATTAAGTGCCAGCAGATTGGTCTGGCTGGAAATACTGTCAATGGTTCCGGTTTCCTGTTTTACGGTTTCAAATTCTGCCTTGAAAGCGTCCAGAATATGTTCTACCTCATTGGACAGATCTGCCATCGTTCCGGCAGTCTGTACCAGACTCTCCAGATCAACGGAACTTGTCTTTGCGTGTTTGCCGGATTCCGCAGTCAGGGATACCATATCATTGATCATGGAAGCAACATTCTGTACCTGGGAATTGATATCTCCCGTCATTTCCTGTGAGGAGGCTGTCCGGGACTGCAGCTGATCGTTATTGTCGGTCAGTTTGTTCATTCCGTCTACGACGATGTCTGAACCATGTTTGTTTTCCGTGGCAAGTTCGCGGACAACGGTGATTCCGTCCATGATGGTATTGCTGGCGGTTTTAACCTGTTCAACGGTTGTAACAACCCGTTTTAAATCTGCTTTGATACTGTCTGTCAGGGCACCGTCGGATTCGATGAGGTGGCGGATAGACATGATATAGCCGATATAACAGAGCAGGAGACAGGCAACCTGCAGCTGATAATTTTTCTGGTCCGTTGCAGTATTCTGACCGAGAACGACCAGATGATAAATGACACTGACAATGACACTGGCAATATTGGCGATTGCACATCCCACCATAAATTTCTGGTCTTTGTAAAGAACCAGAAGACTGACAACCGGAAGAATATAGGTAAAGGCAATCGGTGAATCGGTGGTGCAGATCAGGAACGTGTAAAAAATACCGTAACCGATGACAAGTGCATACCGATAGCGGTCATCGGCCTTTCCCCTGATGCGCAAAAGAAGATCACCTGAAAAAAAAGGAACCCAGCACAGTATTAAAAAAATGATGTAATTTGTGGAAGGATACCCACCCTGGGATACATCTGAGCCGTAGTTTGCGCTAAGCAGAAGGGCAAATACAAGCCAGATGCGTCTGGCTTTGATATTGGCCTTGGCCTTAAATTCATTTTCATTATAATCCATAATACGTTTCTCCTATGTAAATGCTAATTCTATTGTATGACGGGATGAACGTTTTTTCAAGTAAAATGCTTTGCTTTCTGTGCATAATTTTTCCGGAATTCCGGCATACTACCCATACAACATGAATATGGAAAGTAATCTGGAAAACAGGAGGAAATTTATCATATGAAAGCGACTGGAATTGTGCGCAGAATCGATGATCTGGGAAGAATTGTGGTTCCCAAAGAAATTCGCAGGACACTGCGCATCCGGGAGGGGGATCCCCTGGAGATTTTTACAAGCCGGGAGGGCGAAATTATGCTCAAAAAATACTCACCGGTTGGGGAACTGGGCGAGTTTGCACGAAGTTATGCACAGGCACTGGCACAGACCACAGAGGCTCTGGTCTGCATTACGGACCGGGAATATGTGATCGCAGCAGCGGGAACCGGGAAAAAGGAAGTTGAGGGGGAACAGCTGAGCGAAGAGATGGAAGAAATGATTGAAAAGCGCAGCACAGTTGTGAAAACAGGAGAAGAACAGGCCTGCTCCATTACAAAAAAAACAATGTCAACCCTTCCGAAGGGAATTGTGCTTTCAAGTATTCTGTGCAATGGAGACTGTCAGGGTGCTGTGATTCTGGCAGATAACAGCGGACAAAAGGAAACACTTGGACTGTTGAAAGCATTGTCTGCCACAGCTGCAAATTTTCTGGGGAAAAATATGGAACAGTGAAAATAATAAAATCTTAATAAAAAGATAATTTGCATATACTGTCCAAAAGAGATAAAATGTATGATGTATGTTTCCAAAATAAATATGGAGGAGAGTATATGTCAACCAAGAAGAAAAAGAAAAGAAAGAAAAAGCAGCATCGCTTTTTCTGGTTTGTCATAAAGCTGCAGATCGTGCTGATGCTTGTTGTGCTGGCAGGTTTTGGATACTACTATTTTGGCGGATATGCGGATCAGATACAGCAGATGCGCCGTGAGGCAGTGCAGGAAGTATCTGCTTCCGACGATTCTACGTTTATCCCTTCACAGACCTGCTCCGTTTTTGATAAAGACGGAAAACTGATCTCTGAACGAAGGGGAGACAAGAATGCGCAGTATGTCAAATACGAGGATATTCCAAAGAATTTTGTCGCAGCGATTATCAGTATTGAGGACAAGAAGTTTTACCAGCATAACGGTGTGGATCTGAAAGGACTTGTGCGCGCGGTCAAAGCCACAGTCATGTCGAAACTGAAAAAATCGCAGGGTGGTACGCAGGGTGGAAGTACGATTACCATGCAGCTTGCCAAGCTGATTTATATGCAGCCGAAACAGACGTGGCAGTACAAGGTGAAGCAGATGTTTCTTGCGTGGGAACTCGAAAAACGTTACAGTAAGGATAAAATTATGGAATTTTATCTGAATAACGTGTATTTTGCAAACGGCTATTACGGAATTGACGCTGCCTGTCATGGATATTTTAACTGTGAACTGAAAGATCTTGATGTATCGCAGACCGCGTATCTGTGTGCGATCCCGAACCGCCCGTCCAATTATGATCCGGTGACACACCCGGACAATACCATTACCCGGCGGAATCTGATCTTAAAGAATATGCGGGATGACGGGAAAATCTCCCAGGAAGAGTATTATGAGGCAACCAAAGAAGAGATTGCGCTGAACCGGCCGAAAAAGAGTGACACGGAGAAAATTAACAGTTCGATTGATACTTACACGTATGACTGCGCAACCCGTGCACTGATGGAACAGGAAGGTTTCCAGTTTAAATATTATTTTGATTCGGATAAGGAAAAGAAGTCTTATGGGGAAGCATATGACGAACTTTACAGTGCGTGTCAGAAGAAACTGTTTTCCGGAGGATACAAAATCTATACGACGATTGATATGGAAAAACAAAAGGAACTGCAGTCTGCCATTGATGATACCCTGAAAGGATTTAAAGACAAATCCAAAGACGGAACTTACAAGATGCAGGCGGCAGCAGTATCAATTGATAACAACAGCGGATATGTTGTGGCAATCGTGGGCGGCCGTAAGCAGGATTCGGATAACTATACGTTAAACCGTGCATACCAGAGTTACCGTCAGCCGGGAAGTTCGATTAAGCCATTGCTGGTATATACTCCGCAGCTGGAGCGCGGGTATACTCCGGATACCGTTGTGGATGACCATAAACTAAAAGACGGACCGTCAAATGCAAACAATACATATGCCGGAAAGATTCCGCTCAGATATGCGGTTGCACATTCCATTAATACGATTGCCTGGCAGCTGTATGATGAACTGACACCAAAAGCAGGCCTGCAGTATTTAAAAAATATGAATTTTGCACAGATCAAGGACGGAGATTATACCCTCGCCACATCTCTTGGTGGATTTACCAAAGGTGTTTCTCCACTTGAGATGGCATCCGGGTATGCAGCGGTTGAAAATGACGGACTTTACAGGGAACCGACCTGTGTAAAATCAATTGTGGATTCTGACGAAAATGTAGTCTATACGTCCAGCCTGACGGAAAAAACGGTTTATAAGCAGGATGCGGCGCGGATGATGACGGATATCATGACCTCCGTTATGGACAGTGGAACCGGACGTTCTGCAAAACTTGCCGATATGCCGTGTGCCGGAAAGACGGGTACAACAAACGATCACAAAGATGGATGGTTCTGCGGATTTACCAGATATTATACAACCGCAGTCTGGGTGGGATGTGATTATCCAAAAGCCATTTCCAATCTGAGTGGAAGCACATATCCGGCACAGATCTGGAAAGCATATATGTCTGCGGCCCACGAGGGATTATCTTCGCTTGATTTCCTTCCTTATGCTCAGCTTTCGGATGATTTTAAAAATCAGCAGAAGCAGGAAGAGGAAGAACACGACAAGATGCGCGAAGAAAACCAGATGGAAGAAAACCAGACGGATGACCAGCAGACTTCCGAGAGCCAGCAGAAAGATAATACAACGGACGGAAGCTCCGAAAATGATAACCAGCCGGACAATAACGACAGCAATGCCGGTGATCAGAATAACAATTCCAAACCGGAACATAGTGGGGACAACGATTCCGGAGAAAGCGGAGGAAACACTGATACGCCGGAAAATGGAGAAAATACCAATAAACCGGACAATAGCGGAACCACGGATAATAGCGGTGATACCGGAGAGAGTGGAGATACCGGTGGTGGAAACGTACAATAAACATATATAAAACAGTGCAACCGGTGTATTTATGGATACATCGGTTGATTTTTTTTATCGATACTAGGCAGAAATTCCGGAATATGGTAGAATATAGATACATGGGGTAGAAGAAAAATACATATCACATAGATCAAGGAGGAATCAGGAATTGAAGAAATATGGATTTGGCGTAGACGTGGGAGGAACCACCGTAAAAATGGGATTTTTTGAGACAAGCGGAGAGCTTCTTGACAAATGGGAAATCAAGACAGATACCAGCGATAACGGAAAGGCAGTACTGCCGGATATTGCACAGGCGATTGATAACAAACTGGCGCAGGAAGGCATCAGTAAGAGTGATGTAGAGGGTGTGGGAATCGGTGTTCCGGGTCCTGTGCGGAGTGATGGCGTTGTTAACGGGTGTGTCAATCTCGGCTGGGGAGTGATCAATGTTGCGGAGGAACTTGGTGCACAGACAGGTCTGAAAGTAAAAGTCGGAAATGATGCGAACGTTGCAGGTCTTGGCGAAATGTGGCAGGGCGGTGGAAAAGGAAGTAAAGATGTCATCATGGTAACGCTTGGTACCGGTGTCGGCGGTGGAATTATCGTGGACGGACATGTGGTTGCAGGATATAACGGTGCAGGCGGAGAAATCGGACACATTACCGTAAATCATGATGAGATAGAGCCTTGTAACTGTGGGCAGTATGGATGTCTGGAACAGTATACTTCTGCGACTGGTATTGTACGCATGGCAAAACGTAAACTTGCCAAAACACAGGATGCGACAAAGCTTCGTGATTATAAAGATATTACTGCGAAAGACATTTTTGATGTGGCAAAAGAAGGCGATGAAGTAGCTCTTGGACTGGTAGATGAAGTGGGAGAAATTTTAGGGTCAACCCTTTCGAATATTGCATGCGTGACCAATCCGGAAGTTATCGTGATCGGTGGTGGTGTGTCCAAAGCCGGACAGATTTTAATCGATACGATCCAGAAGCACTTTAAGGAAAGCTGCTTCCATGCATGTCGTGATACCCGCTTTGAACTGGCACAGCTTGGCAATGATGCCGGAATATACGGGGCAATGCAACTCATTATCGGATAAGTTCAAAAAACAGAACCATATGCACAGCAAACATTTTCGTGTAGGAAGAAAGTGTTTGCTGTGCTTTTTTGTACTCTTTTATCATTACCCTGTTGAAAAAATATCTTGACAATCAAACTATCTTTGCATATACTTTGACTAAGAAACTGTTTGACAATCAAACTATTTCACAATCAAACAAAATTGAAGACAGTAAAAGGAGAACCCATTATGTTAGAAAAGTTAAAAGAAATCATTGCAGACCAGTTAAACGTAGACGCAGATTCTATCACCGCAGAGTCCCGTTTCAAAGAGGATCTTGAGGCAGATTCCTTAGATCTGTTTGAGCTGGTTATGGCTTTGGAAGAAGAGTACGGTGTAGAGATTCCTTCTGAGGATTTAGAGAAGATCCTTACCGTTCAGGATGTCATTGATTATATGAAAAATAAGGGTGTTGAGGCATAAGCTATGAAAACAAGAGTGACAGAGCTTCTGGGAATCGAATATCCGATCATTCAGGGCGGTATGGCATGGGTCGCAACACATGAACTGGCCAGTGCGGTATCCAATGCCGGCGGACTTGGCATCATCGGAGCAGGCGGAGCCAGCAAAAAAAGAAACCGACAAGCCGTTTGGAGTAAATCTCATGCTGATGAATCCGGAAGCGGATGAGATTGCAAAAGTAATTGTGGAGGAAGGCGTTAAGGTAGTAACAACCGGCGCCGGCAATCCGGCCAAATATATGAGCATGTGGAAAGAAGCCAAAATCAAAGTAATCCCGGTTGTGGCAAGCGTGGCATTGGCAAAGCTGATGGAGCGTGGCGGTGCGGATGCACTGGTCGCTGAGGGAATGGAGTCCGGTGGACACATCGGTGCCCAGACGACGATGACACTCGTACCACAGGTAGTAGATGCGGTATCCATTCCGGTCATTGCAGCCGGTGGAATTGCAGATGGACGTGGATTTGCGGCAGCTATGATGCTTGGCGCAGAGGCAGTACAGATGGGAACCCGTTTTGTTGTTGCAAAAGAATCCACGGTTCATGAAAATTACAAGCAGCGCGTGGTCAAAGCAAAAGATATTGACAGTGAAGTGACCGGCATGTCCACAGGCCATCCGATTCGCGTTATTCGTAACAAAATGACCCGCGAGTACTTAAAGAAAGAAAAAGAAGGTGCACCGTTCGAAGAACTTGAGCAGATGACACTCGGAGCACTGCGCAAAGCAGTTGTCGAGGGCGATGTCATGTACGGCAGCGTTATGGCAGGCCAGTCTGCGGGTCTGGTAAAAAAAGAAGAGACCTGTGCGGAAATTATCCGGGATGTTATGAGTGGTGCCGAAAAGTTATTGGGACAGAAATAGGAGAAGATAGTGAAGAGAGTATTTATGTTCCCTGGACAGGGATCTCAGTATATTGGTATGGGAAAAGAGTTTTACGACGCCATGCCGGAAGCAAAAGCGGTTTATGATCTGGCAAATGAAGTGACAGGTCTGGATGTGGCAGCTCTTTGCTTTGAAGAAAATGATAAGCTGAACATTACAGAGTACACACAGATCTGTATGCTCACAACCGAGGCGGCTATTTATACAGCATTAAAAGCAGCGGGAATTGGCTGCGACGTTACGGCAGGCTTAAGCCTTGGCGAATATGGTGCGCTGATTGCATCCGGAGCGATGACAATGCGGGATGCATTTGCGGTTGTCCGCAAGCGCGGTATTTATATGGAACAGGCATATCCGGTAGGCGGCGGTATGTCTGCAATTCTTGGACTGGATGCGGAAAAGATCGCAGCAATCTGTGAGGAAACCGCTGCAAAAACAAACAAAGTTGTTTCCATTGCAAATTACAACTGTCCGGGACAGATCGTTATCACCGGAGCAGCAGATGCTGTAGGTGAGGCAGGAGATGCCTGCAAGGAAGCCGGAGCAAAGCGCGTGGTTCCGCTTAAAGTCAGTGGCCCGTTCCATTCTGCACTTTTAGCAGAAGCAGGAAAGAAACTCGGGGAGGCACTCGAAGATGTAACGATTCAGCCGATCACGATTCCGTATCTGACCAATGTGACTGCAGATTATGTCAAAG
>OHCW01000895.1_pt1 | contig 14044 bp, 10 predicted proteins | sample 1566781 | NCBI WGS metagenome assembly OHCW01 (sample SAMEA3879590, study PRJEB24766) | human gut metagenome | biome: human-associated habitat; feature: feces | place: USA | collected 1985/1987 | reverse complement strand
AACCTTGCGTTTTCTACATAACACACACTGAATGACCATTCGGAGGGAAAATATTATGAGGGTAACAGATTTAGATGCACAGATACCTGATCAGATCGGTCATGCCTTTGGCTATTATGATTATGGAGAGGAAATCGGCATGAGAGGCGCAGCCAATGATGAGACGAAGCGTCTTGCCATGAGATGGAGCGGGGATTCAAAAGCTAAGGGAATGTGTGTGGGACCTCAGAATGCAGAAGAAACCGAGCAGACATATGATACCCTAGATAAGCAGATGGAGGATCCATACTCTATTTACAACTTTGTGAAGCAGACAATATCAATAAGAAATGCTTTCCCGGAGATAGCACGAGGTACAAATACCTTTGAAAAAGATCTGTCAAATGATAATGTGTGTATATTCACAAGAGAGTACAATGGTGAGAAAGCAGTGCTTATATTTAATCCATCAAAGGATGAAGCAAGTGTGGATGTGTCTTCGCTTGGAGTAAATGATGCTGTTGCAATGCTTCAGACTACAAAGAAAGCACCGTCGTATAAGGATGGAGGGGCAAAGCTGCCGGCATATTCGGTGCTTGTTCTGAAGTAAAAAATAGTTGATGAGAATAAAAATTTAATAGTTTAAAGGAATTTGAAGAAGAAATATGAAAAACCGCCCGACTGGGCGGTTTTTCAGCTATACCATTTCTTTAAGCATATCCACAATCACTTCTCTGCAATGAGCTCCGAGATGCTTTTGTTCCTCTTTACTGAGTGCTGCCGGATCAATAGGAGTGCCGTATCGGATAACCACATGCCTCTTTTTGACCCATGGAAGGTGATCCTCGAATATTTCATTTGTTCCCATGATTGCCATTGGCACTATCTTGCATTTGCTCTTTGTGGCAATCTTGAAAGTACCTTCTTTGAAAGACTGTACCTCTGTCAGGTCATCTTTGTTTTTACAGCGTGTGCCCTCAGGAAATACACATATACTGATGCCGGATTTGACCTGATCTATGGCTGCAAGCACAACCTTTAGTCCCTGCTTGATGTCATCGCGGTCCAAAAACAGGCAGTGCAGGCGCTTCATCCAGAGACCCAGCACCGGTATTTTTGTGATGCTCTGCTTTGAGATGTAGCCGGTCAGGCGTGGACATCTGGAGTAGGTGATTATGATGTCAAAGAAACTACGGTGATTTCCTATATATAGTACAGCCTCGTCCTTTGGCACATTTTCCTCCCCTATAAATTCAATGTCTGCTCCGCTTAGGAATATGATGACACTGAAAGCCCACTGTACCAGGCGAAGCTGTGCCATATCGGCCCATGCCGGGGCAAATTTGTGTATTATCCACATGGCTCCGAGCACCGGAAGACCGAGCAGCAGATAGAAAAATACGAATATTACGATTAAAACTGAACGCATATTTGACCTCTCTTTTTCATACTCTATATAAATTGTAGTTCAATATTTGATATTATATCATATCATAAGCGATATGATAAGAAAGAGAGGAAAAAATGTCAGAAAAATTGAGGAAATTTCTGGTGATGGCTGCAGGTGTGCTTGTTATATTGGAAACGACAGTGATTTCGGGCTGTCGCGCAAATATTTCAGGCACGGAGAGTGACAGGATGGTTGAGTACACGGTGATCTGCGAGGATGAAATCCCGGAGGAGTTTAAAAAGCAGATAAATGAAAACAAGGCAAAGGCGATGAAGCTGACGTACAAGGATGATGAATATTTATACATAGCGGAAGGCTTTGGCACAAAGGAGACAGGTGGCTACAGTATTACGGTTAACCAGTTTTATGTTAAGGATAAGGCAATGTATTTTGATACGCGTCTGATAGCCCCGGATAAGGGCGAGAAGGTCAGCAATCAGGCGAGTTATCCGTACATAGTAATAAAGACGGAATTGAGTGAAATGCCTGTTGTGTTTGAGTAAAAATTTCGTAAATTGTATTAAAAGTTGCGAAAAAACTGACAATCAGTACTAATGCCCTATTGCTATCACTGCGATACTTTGCTATAGTAAAGTTACTAGATATTGTGGTGACATATTTATATATTCAAATATATTGATTGATATAATTGTTGATTAATTTGACCTGTTTTATATTTATACAGAGATTGATTTCATATATATGACACCGTCGTTACAATACTGGTTACCATGAGGACTATAGTTATGTGCCAGTGGGCATATCCACAATAAGGAGGCTTAAAATGGAACAGACAGAAATCAGAAAAGTCAGAGCATCGATCCACCAGCAGTGTGGCAACAGGGTAAAAATCCAGCAGGATCTTGGCCGCAACAAGGTTGACATCCAGGAGGGTGTTATTCAGCAGGCATACCCAAGTGTGTTTACGGTTCTGATAGATGATGAGTTTGAGCAGAATCCGCCACAGCTCTTATCTTTCTCCTACACTGATGTGATTACAAAAGATATAAGGATGCAGCTTTGCTAGTATCATGAAGTAAAGATGTTACATCTTTATTATAATGATCATGAATTTAAATATTTGCATCTGCATAAAGTTACTCCATCTTGAATATGTATTTTATATACATATTTGAAGTGGGGTATTTTTTATGGACTTAATTACACAAAAAATCAGACAATGCATAGAAAAGGTAAAGGATATGTCGCAGGTTGGCTTCGACAGGGATTATGTCATAAAGGACAATAAGCCTGATGTTTCCAAAGTGGTTTGCCAGAACGGGCAGGTAAAGCTTGACGAGATAAAAGCGTCAGGCGAGAATATCTGGCTGAGTGGAAGCATTGAATTTGAAGTGCTGTATACGAGAGAGGAAGTTTTTGAAGGCGATGAGCCGGAGGAAAATATCGGCGGAAACAGAGTGGAGCATATAAAGGATGCAATACCGTTTCAGGAGAAGCTTGTTCTTCAAGGGGTCTGCGAGAAGGATACGGTTCGTGTGTATACCGGGCTTGATGAGCTTACGGTTGGGGTTATCAATTCGCGAAAGCTCTCGGTCAGAGGCATTATAAGTGTGGAGCTTTATGGAGAGAGGGAAGAAAATCTTGAGGTTGCACAAAGGATTGATGACAAGGACGTGGAGCAGCTTATGGGGCAGATGAAGGTGCTTAAGCTTGACAGTGTTGTAAGGGATATTGTCAGAATTAAAAATGTCGTCACCTTGCCAAAGACCAAGCCGAATATATGCAAGCTCATATCAAGTCTTGTTGATATGAGAAATCTGGAGTATACATACGAGCGTGACCATATCACACTGACAGGCGAGTGTCATGCGTGTATAGTGTATCTGAGTGAAGAACAGGAAATTTGCTGCTTTGAGGTGCAGGAGGGGTTTTCAAATGAAATACGCTGCGAGGGTGATGATGCCGGAAATATTGCCTGGCTTCGCACACAGCCTGCCATGCATCAGGTTGAGGCGGAAAATGATTACGACGGAGAGCTCAGGCAGCTTTCGATTGAGGCAGCACTTGCGGTGGATGGAAAGGTCTGGAGTGAGGAAACAGTAGAGGTGCTCAATGACATGTACAGCGTATCATGTCCGGTAAAACCTGTATTTGAAAATATGAAGGTATGCAGCCTTCTTATGAAAAATGACACAAAATGCCGTATTTTGGAGCAGTTGTACAGAGAAAACAGCAAAAAGAGAATTTTAAGAATATGCGGTACAAAGACGCAGGCCGCTATTGCACAGATAAAAAATGCAGATACAGGAATTATTGTGTCAGGTGTATTGCAGGTGAACTGTGTGAATATTGTGGAGGATGATGGCTGTCCGATAGAGATGCATACAGACTCTGTGCCGTTTGAACAGTTTGTTGAGATACCCGGCATGGATGCCAACACCTGCTGCGAGGTAAATGTGCAGGTAGACCAGGTGCAGGTCAATCTACTCGACAACAGCGAATATGAAATTAAGGGTGTTGTCAGCATAAACGCTATTGCCCTACAGCAGGATGAAGTGTCAGTCATAACATCGGTGGAGCAGGAAAAAACATCGTCTGATACTGAAGAGGAAGCAGCTCTGGTTGGCTATATAGTGCAGAAGGATGATAAAATGTGGGACATTGCAAAAAGATACCGCACCACTGTTGAAAACATAATGGAAATAAACGCTCTGACCTCAGATAGCGTCAAAACTGATGATAGACTTATAATAGCGCGCATGTGAATCATAAATGAGGGGCAAAATAACTTTTGACCTTTTAATCATATCATTATATAAAATGTGGAAAATTCTGTAAATTTACAAAAAGATGTGGAAAAAAGATTCATTTTGTGCGATAATATATCCGAATGTATATTGAACGTAAATTGTGGAAGGAAAGGTCAATCTGACCGTCGTATTACAGGAGGAACAAAATGAATCAGAAATGGACACGTGCTATATGTACTGTGTTAACATCGGCACTCGTTTTTACAGGACCGGCAGTAGAGGGCACTACATTTAGCGGATACATAAACAGTGGACTTGAGAAGGTATATGCCAAGACACAGAAGCAGAAGGATGCAGAGAAGAAGAAGTCACAGGCTGAGCAGGATCTCAAGGATAAGAAGAATGAGATTAATGGTCTAAAGGATCAGCAGCAGACTACTGCTGATGATATAAAGAATAAATCTGCAAAGCTTGATGAGATTCTTGCAGCACAAAAGAAGCTTCAGACAGATATCACAAATAAACAGGCAGAGATAGAGCAGAATCAGAAGGATCTTGCAGCAGCCCAGGAAAAGCAGCAGGAGCAGTATGACGCCATGAAGAAGCGTATACAGTTCATGTATGAAAACAGCGCTGAGGACAATATCTGGACAGCAATTATTGAGTCAAATGGTATCACAGATATGCTCAATCGTATAGAGTACGTGTCAGATGTATATGATTCGGATCGTGCTCTTATGGATTCTTATCAGGCAGCAGTTGAGCAGGTGAAGGAGATTGGTACTAAGCTTGACAAAGACATGAATGAGCTCACAGCCATGCAGGATGATTATGAGAAGCAGCAGGCAGATGTCGAGGTGGCTATAGTAGCTCTTGAAAACCAGAAGGAGCAGTATGCAAGCCAGATAGCTCAGGCACAGCAGCAGGCAGATAATTATCAGAATATCATTACGGCACAGGGCAAAATCATTCAGGAGCAGGAAGCAGCGGCCGCAGCTGCAGCAGCGGCACAGGCAGCCGCTGCCAGAGCGAACAGCTCGTCAAGCAGTTCAAGCTATGATGGTGGTGGAGCCGGCAAGGGCGGAAGCATTGCCGGTGACTATGCAGCAGGCGGTGGAAAGAACCCGGGTGCTTCAACAGGAGTTTCAGGAAGCTCTGTGGTATCATACGCTATGCAGTTTGTGGGCCATCCATATGTATGGGGTGGAAACAGTCTTACAAACGGTGTAGACTGTTCAGGCTTTGTACATGAGGTATATGCACATTTTGGTATCAGCACACCGAGATATTCACAGGCATTTAAGTCTGTGGGACAGGCCGTATCCTTCGATAATATACAGCCGGGAGACGTAGTGGTATATCCGGGACATGTAGCTATATATGCAGGTGGTGGTGTTATAGTGGAGGCACAGTCCACAAAGGCAGGAATCACAGCAAACAGAAGCGTACAGTGTCATACAATACTTGCTATACGACGTCTTGTATAGGATGGTTATGAGCCGATAAGTATATTTATTATACTTACCGGCTCTTTTTATTTTTACCACAAAGAGCTGAATGGTTACCAATAAAGTAAGGGCGTAAGATGCGGACATGCCACGACCCAATGTTAGTAACCGGCAACAAACTCATTGTAATAAATAATAGCAATTTCCACCCATAAGGTGTATTATAGAGATAGACGGCACCAATTCGCACAAAACGAACTAGCAAGCCTGTAAATAAAGTAAGAAAAGCAGGAGGAACAAGCCATGCAGATGGAACAATTACAAAAAGACATGATTGCAGCAATGAAAGCAAGAGACAAGGTAAGAAAGGATGCTATATCCTCACTTGTATCGGCAGCCAAAAAGGCGGCAATAGATGAGGGCTGCAGAGACAATATACCGGAGGAGCTTGTCAACAAGGTCATTCTTAAGGAAATGAAGTCTGTGAAGGAGCAGATTGACACATGCCCTGCCACAAGAACAGATCTGCTTGATGAGTACAATACCAGATATGCAATCTTTGAGGAGTACGCTCCTGCAATGATGTCGGCAGAAGAGGTAGAAAAGGAGCTCACAGAGCAGTTTTCGGATGTAATCGCAACAGGAAACAAAGGGCAGATAATGAAGGCAGTCATGCCGCATTTCAAGGGCAAGGCTGACGGAAAGGTCATAAATCAGGTGGTTGCAAAGCTTTGCGCAAAATAAGAAAACACATAACAACAATCATACTTGCAGTGCTGGCTGTCATAGCCGGCGTGTATGCATATAATTATCATGATATGAAGCAGAATATTGTATACAATGAGCATCTGGAAGACGTGGCTGTTACCGTGAATGGGAAAGAGCTGACATTGCGCGATATGGCATTTTATGTGGCATATGAGGAGATGAATGTCGAGAAGCAGGCTCTTGTGTATGATTCCGATAATCCAAACAAGTATTGGAATATCCACACAAACGGTGAATTTGTCCGTGTTGCAGCGCGCAAAGCAGCTATGTCCATGGCCATTCACGATGAGATTTTTTATGAGATGGCCAAAAAAGAGAGCATTACACTTACTGACGACGAGAAAGCAGCTTTGAAAAATTCCGAGAAGGACTTCTGGTATGATTTGTCTGATATAGATGGTGCAAAGAAGCTTGGAGTCGAAAAAAAGGATATTTATTCGTCCATGGAAAAGTCTGCAATAGCCCGGAAATATCAGGAAATATATGCAGGGCTTGACAATGCCGATATAACGGATTATGATTTCTCGGGAGGCAGATATGAGAAGCTGCTGGAGAAAAATAACTATAAAATAAAAGAAAAAGTGTGGAAAAGAGTCGATATGGGAAACGTTACTCTTGATCACTAGAAAGAAGATTTTATGTCAACAAAAATTGGAAGAAATGACCCTTGCTGGTGTGGCAGCGGAAAGAAATATAAGACCTGTCATGCGGCATTTGATATGAAGCTTGAAAAGCTTGCTGAGGCACATCATAAGATACCGAGCCATTCAATCATTAAGACACCTGACCAGATAGCGGGAATCAAGGAGAGCGCCAAGATAAATGTCGCAGTGCTCGACTACATAGGAGAGCATATCCATGAGGGTATGAACACAGCAGAGATTGATAAAATAGTCTATGATATGACAACCAGCATGGGCGGCATCCCTGCACCGCTCAACTATGAGGGTTATCCTTACAGCGTATGTACATCGGTAAATGAGCAGGTTTGTCACGGATTTCCTTCAAAGGACGTCATCTTAAAGGATGGTGACATCATAAATGTAGACTGTTCTACAATTTTAAACGGATATTTTTCGGATTCATCAAGAATGTACTGTATCGGAAATGTAAGCCCTGAAAAGAAAAAGCTCGTTGAAGTCACAAAGGAGTGTGTGGAGCTTGGACTCAAAGAGGTAAAGCCGTGGGGCTTCCTCGGAGATATGGGACAGGCGGTGCACGACCATGCATTTGCAAACGGTTACACAGTAGTGCGTGAAATCGGTGGACACGGAGTGGGACTTGAATTTCACGAGGATCCGTGGGTAGGCTACAACACCAAGCGCGGCACCGACATGGTCATGGCACCAGGCATGATATTTACCATCGAGCCAATGGTCAACATGGGCAAGGCCGATATCTACGTAGATGACAAGAACAACTGGGAAGTATACACCGACGACGGACTTCCATCAGCCCAGTGGGAAATCATGGTACTTGTCACAGAGGATGGCCATGAGGTGCTGAGCTGGTAAACCGGTAAGTATTATCAGAGTGCTATTATTAGCAGACATTATTTCATAGGTGACAACATTATAAAGGGCGTGTGAAAAACGAAGTTTTTTTCACACGCCCTTTTGTATAATCCCATACAGAATCTAGTAAGTGAAGCGTTAGCTTCGGGAGAGCATTTCTGCATCCACGGACATGGCTTATAAACTCATAGTAGATTGCTTCGCATAAGTACCCTAAATTTACCGGAGAGTATGCGGTGTGTTCCGAAGAAAAATATAAACTGCCACGGCGTTCCATAAAATGTGGATACGACAATTCATAGCAAACTATCAATAAACTATCCGCAAATGCTGCCGTGGCTGATTTTATATTTTTCTGAGGAATATACTGCATGCTAGGCCGGTATCCACAGCCTAGATATGCGAAGCCCTATAAAGCGCAGTACCATAAGCGATGCACTATGATGCGTCCCTACAGATTTGTATTCACCCCATTTATGGTCGCATTCTCATTCTCCCTCATAGGAATGACGAGACACTTCTCCCCATTGATGACCTGTGCATGAATCTGTGAAGCCTTCTCCGGCTTTACATGAAGCACCACATCATAGGTCTTAATTTGGGCAGTGTAATTATCAATCTCCTCCTGCTTCTCAAGAAGCTGTGAGGTGCGCTCCTCAATCTGATTATTTTTCTCCTGGATAACAGAATCCTTCTCCTCAAGCTGCGCATTTTTCTCATTGAGCTCGAGAGTTAAATCGCCGACCTGGCTCTCAAGAGCAAGCTTTTCCACGCGGATTTCATTAGCTGCAAGAGCCTTTGAATCAATGACATTGGCTGCGATAGGCGGCTTGTCACCGAAGGCCTCATTGACGGATTTTTCAATGCGTGAAATCTTTTCCTCAGAGACATGGCAGTCACTCAGCACCTTGTTCATAGCCTCGTTGTCGAGAATGAACGGATCGTCGTCATCATCGTGAGTCTCAGCGTAGTCATCGGCCATCTCGGACAGATTCTGCTGGATATCAAGCAGCTTGTCATCAGTGCTCTCGTCCTCGGCACCTAGCACGTTTCTGACGATTGAATGGAAAGCCATCTTCTGCTCAGTAGCTGTGCGCTCCACACCGCAGCCGAGGCCGTTTGTCATAAACTCAGAGTGAGGCTCCTTGGTATTTTTCGTATAGAAAAGAGTAGAGTGTATGTCAGTGCTCCTATCATTGAAAGCAGGGAATAAAAAGCCTGTCTCAGGTGCACCGACCACCCAGTCCCTTATGCGGGCTCCGATACGCTGCTCCTTTTCCAGATAGCCAAGGCCCGGCTTTGAAAGTGTGACAGGGCAGATGGCGCAGAGCATGTATTTGTACACCTCCTCGGACTCATCCACGTTGATGTTGTCCTTTGTGCGTGTCATGACATCGTAGCTGTCGAGATACAAAAGAATCAGATAGTTCCCGGCCTCATCGTAGGTGTCGATGACCAGGTCATAGTATGTATCGAGCAGAGTCTCATCATTAAGCTCGCTGTCGCGAAGCGCCATGAGAATCTGCTGGCGGCCTCCGACCTCTTCCTCCTCAAGCGGAAACTGCAGATTGAGCAGGTTGTTTCCGAGAGTGCCGGAAAGCACCTTGTTTGAAATCTCCAGATATTTGTAGTATTCATCCTCCTCCAGAGTGAGAAATTTGCCACCGAATTTGCAGACCTTTTCATGGTTGCAGTCCACGTAGCAGCCGACCAGACGACTGAAGGTTGCCTGGTCTTTTTTTAATCTTCGTTTTAGTTCCAATACTTCTTTTTTGTTCATATTATCCTCGCATTATTTTCATACCATTCAAAAATTTTTGTAATCACATTATATGTATGGAATAAATATTTGTCAATTGAGCGGCGCCTTTTATGTCCTGCTGACAATCAAGAAAAAAGATGACAGACCAACCACAAAATGCTATAATTTAGGAAATCAACGGATTATGATATAAAGGCTGACACAGAGACATCCACAGGTGTCTCTGTTCTTGGATTGAGGCATAAATGGAGCAGAAAATGACAAACAATCACATTACAATAGGCATTCTCGCACATGTAGATGCGGGAAAGACAACCCTGTCTGAGGCTATGCTTTACAGCACCGGGCAGATTCGCTCACTCGGGAGAGTGGATCATCAGGACGCGTATCTGGACAACGATGCGCAGGAGCGTGAGCGTGGAATAACCATTTTTTCAAAGCAGGCAAGGCTTGATATTTCGCGTGGCACAAATGCGGCAGATACAGCAGATGTAGCACGTACAGCAGATGTAGCACGTACGGCAGATACAGCTCGTACATGGCATGTAGTCATGCTTGATACACCGGGGCATGTGGATTTTTCGGCAGAGATGGAGCGTACCCTTCAGGTGCTCGACTATGCAATACTTGTAATCAGCGCAACTGATGGAGTGCAGGGGCACACGCGCACACTGTGGAGACTTTTAAAGCACTATAACGTGCCGACATTTATTTTTGTAAACAAGATGGATATGCAGGGCACGGATGCGGAGAAAGTGCAGGCAGAGCTAAAGAGCGAGCTGAGTGATGGCTGCGTGGATTTTTCTTCACAGGATTTATTTGATGAGCTTGCCATGTGCAGCGAGCCTCTTTTAGATGAATTTATGGAATCGGGAGAGCTTGCGGATGCACATATTGCGCAGGCGGTGGCTCAAAGGGAGGTGTTCCCCTGCTTTTACGGCTCGGCACTTAAGCTTGACAGAGTGGATACGCTGATTCAGGGACTTTCGAGGTTTATGTGTGAAAGAAATTATCCTGACGATTTTTCTGCCCGCGTATACAAGATAGGCAGGGATGACAGAGGCAGCAGGCTGACATTTTTAAAGGTTACCGGAGGCTGTCTTAGAGTCAGGGACAAAATAGAGTACAAAGCGCATGGCGGTGACGAGGCGAAAGGCCTTTTGATTGAGAAAATCGACCAGATAAGAAAGTATTCCGGCGAAAAATATGAGATAGCTGATGTGGCAGAGACGGGTGAGATAGTTGCTGTCACAGGTCTTAGCTCGACATTTCCTGGGCAGGGGCTCGGGTTTGAGCAGCAGTCCAATATGCCAATCCTTGAACCAGTACTAAACTATAGGATGATTCTGCCAGATGATGTAAATCCGGCGGCATTTATGGAAAAGCTAAAGCAGCTTGAGGAGGAAGACCCACAGCTTTACATAGTGTGGGTGGAGGAGTTTAAGGAAATCCATGTCCAGCTCATGGGGCAGGTGCAGATGGAGGTGCTTGTGCGTCTCATAAAGGACAGGTTTGGTGTTGTTGTCACGTTCGGACCGGGCAGCATTGTATATAAGGAAACGATAGCAAGGGCTGTCGAGGGAGTAGGACATTTTGAGCCGTTGCGCCACTATGCAGAGGTGCATCTGCTTTTGTCGCCGGCGGAGCGTGGCAGCGGAATCACAGTCACATCCACCTGCAGTGAGGATGTGCTCGACAAAAACTGGCAGCGCCTCATAGCCACACATGTTGAGGAAAAGGAGCACAGGGGTGTGCTCACAGGCTCAGCGCTTACCGATGTGAAGGTCACTATTCTTACAGGAAGAGCACATGTAAAGCACACGGAGGGAGGCGATTTCCGTCAGGCTACATACAGAGCAATCCGCCAGGGACTTAAATCCACAGAGAGCGTGCTGCTTGAGCCATACTACAGCTTTATCCTACAGGTGCCGATGGAGTATGTCGGCCGCGCAATGACAGATCTGGAGCAGAGATTTGCAAGAGCCGAGAGCCCGCAGTTTGCCACAACCGCTGCGAGGGAGATGGCAACAATTACAGGAAAGGCACCGGTTGCGACAATGCAGGATTATGTGAGTCTGGTGCATGCGTATACAAAGGGGCTCGGGCACCTGACACTGGAGCTGTGGGGTTATGATGAGTGTCACAATCCTGCGGAGGTGATTGCGCAGATGCACTATGACAGCGAGGAGGATTTCCGCAATCCGACAGGCTCGGTATTTTGTGCGCACGGCTCAGGCTACGTGGTGCCATGGGATGAGGTACCGGAGCATATGCACCTGCCGTATGTCTACCACGGAGATGAGTCTGAGGAGGCACTTGCAGCGAGTGCCCGCACGCAGAATGCATTTTCAGCGGAGGATGCGCAGGCGCTTGCCGGAAACCGCCGCAGGACGAGCTTTGAGAAAGCTGTTTCAGGTATGTCATCAGTGGAGCTTGATGCGCAGCTTGCAGATGTTTATGCCAGGGAGTTTGGCATGGGCAAAAACGATATCGCAGATGATCAGAGGCGTAAATGGTCAGGCAAAAAGAAAAATGAGTATGAAGGCCTAAGTGGTAAACCGCGCACCGTAAAGCATGATAAGCACGGCAATCCGATTTATCCGAAGAAATCCCCGGGGGAAGAGTACCTGATAGTTGACGGATATAATATAATATTTGCATGGGAGGATTTAAAGGAGCTTTCACGCATAAACATCGATTCGGCGAGAGATGCGCTGAAGGATGTTTTATCGGATTACCAGGGCTATAAGGGCTGTCATCTGCTGCTGGTGTTTGATGCGTACAAGGTGAAGGGCAATGCCGGAAAGAGAGAGACCTTCCACAATATAGAGGTTGTGTATACAAAGCAGGACGAGACAGCCGATGCATTTATCGAAAAGACTGTGTTTGGCATACGTGACAGGTACAAGGTAACAGTGGCAACCTCTGACGGACTGGAGCAGCAGACGGTCATGAGCCTAGGGGCACTGCGAATGTCAGCCCGCGAGCTTAAGGAGCATATTGAGATGACGAAGCGTGCCGGGATGGAGGCATTCATATCAGGATAAACGGTCATGAATGGTAACAATATGTGTATAAAGAGATGTTTATAAAGACATTTGTATGTCATAAGCAGAGATATTATAATAGTAAACATGCAAGAACATCAGAGATAAGGAGACAAGAAAATGGTAGTAAACGAAAGCATGTACCAGCTCGGAAGCGTGCGCTCAGCAATCAGGGAGCTTTTCGAGTATGGTAAAAAAAGAGCAGCAATTGTAGGTAAGGAAAATGTATATGATTTCTCAATAGGAAACCCGAGCATACCGGCTCCGCAGATAGTAAACGACACAATAAAGGAGCTTGTAACAGATTATGATTCTGTTGCGCTGCACGGCTACACCTCAGCACAGGGAGACGTGGAAACGAGAGCGGCGATAGCTGAATTTTTGAACAACATACATGGCACACATTTTAATGCGGACAACCTTTACATGACAATGGGAGCAGCGGCATCGCTGTCAATCTGCTTTCGTGCTTTGACAAGTGACGCATATGATGAGTTTATTACCATAGCGCCATATTTCCCGGAGTACAAGGTATTTGTGAATGCAGCAGGAGCAAGGCTTGTAGAGGTGCCTGCAGACACAGAGCATTTTCAGATAGATTTTGAGGCTCTTGAGGAGAGAATCAATGCGCACACCAGAGGTGTCATAATCAATTCACCAAACAACCCATCCGGCACAGTCTATTCTGAGGAGACCATCAAAAAGCTCTCAGACCTCCTTGAGAAAAAGTCTAAGGAGATAGGAAAACCGATATTCATTATCGCAGATGAGCCGTACAGAGAGATAGTCTACGACGGAATCAAGGTACCGTTTGTGACCAAATATTACGACAACACACTGGTATGCTACTCATACAGCAAGTCACTTTCACTGCCGGGAGAGAGAATAGGATACGTCCTCGTGCCTGATGAGGTGTACGATAAGGCAGAGCTGTATGCAGCAGTCTGTGGTGCTGGAAGAGCACTCGGTTACGTGTGTGCACCAAGCCTGTTCCAGAAGATGATAGTAAAATGCCAGGGGGCAACCGGTGATATCAATGCCTACAAAGAAAACAGAGACCTTCTGTACGAGGGACTCACAAGGATAGGCTATCACTGCTTCAAGCCGGACGGAGCCTTTTATATGTTTGTAAAGGCACTCGAGGATGACAGCAATGCATTCTGCGAGAAGGCAAAGGAGGAGGATGTGCTCATAGTAGCAGCAGACGGCTTCGGCTGTCCGGGCTGGGTGAGAATATCATACTGTGTGGACAGGGAAATGATAAAGCGCTCTATGCATGCTTTTGAAAAGATATACAAAAAATATAATAAAATCTGGGAAAATGACCCAGTTAAAGAGAAAAAAGATAAAGGCAAAAACAGCAGA
>OHCW01000842.1_pt1 | contig 14686 bp, 14 predicted proteins | sample 1566781 | NCBI WGS metagenome assembly OHCW01 (sample SAMEA3879590, study PRJEB24766) | human gut metagenome | biome: human-associated habitat; feature: feces | place: USA | collected 1985/1987 | reverse complement strand
ACTCATTTGGACAAAGGGGGTCAAAATGCACACCCAAAATCAGAGGTTTTCATAAAATTTCTTGAAATTTTTTCTTGCGGCGGCAATCGACTTATCTACAACGCTGTAATATACGCCTTCTTCCTTTGCGATTTTTCTTGAACTCATACCTAACAAAATCGCTTTAATCAGTCTTTCTCTCTGAACAGGTTTCAGCATTTCCAATACCTTTCTGACTTTCGCAATTTCCAACTGGCGAAGCTGTTCCTTTTCTTCCTCAATCTGTTTTTCCTCCGCTTGCTCAAACGGGTCAACAAACGGAGTAATCAGTTCCCGGTGGAATTGTTCAGAGATGTCATCTTCATACCCGTACACATCGATTGTTCTTTTTGCTCGCTTTTCGTACTTATCGTTGTTTCTGTATGACTCGTCAATCACTTCTCCCTGAGCCATAGAAAGCAGAATGAACGGAGTGTACCGACGGATAACATCAGGGTATTTAACCCACAATTCTTCTTCCGCCAGTTCTGTTACAATCGCCCATTTCTCCGTGCCGGTGTAACCGTGGTACTCATACCGCAGATTGATGAGTTTGCAGTCGTTCGCAAATAATAATTCCTGTTGTTCTAATGTAAGTTTTGTCATTGTCGTAATCTCCTTGAATTTGAATTTTTGAATTTGGTTGAAATCAAAAATTCGGAGATTACGGATACTTGGCGATATAAGCCAGCCACTTATATGTCACGGTCTTGCTCCTTTCGGGAGCGACAAAAAAAGCCGGACACCAAGAACATTAGGATATTTCTATCCCTTAATTCTCAGCGTCCGGCAATTTGATGACTCAGGAGCTTTCGCTCAAGGACTCGTGGCTCGGTACATCTGCCCGATATTTAATTGTTCGCTCTGTTATTACTTCTTGTTAATCTGTACTTGACCGTTCCCTTGCGTAGGGACAGGTCAACCTCTACTACTCTGTGGCAGTTCGGACATTTCAGTTCAATAACACCTGTTGTCATTGTTACCTTGTCGAAAATACGCCAGCCACAGTTTTTGCACCTTACGATTATCTTTTGTTCCAACGATTTCATAGCTCACTCACCTCCGGATAAACCGTAACCAAATCAAAAGGATTATCAAGATACTCCTTTTTCAGTAGTCCGAGCTGTTTCATTCGTATGGCAAGTGCTTTTTTTGAACACCCTAAAAAATCGGCAAGTGCGTCAAACCTTTTATATACGCCCGGAAAGTATATCTTGTTTAGACACTCAATCTTTTCTCCAAGACTGAACAGATACATTCCCTGCTTTATAAGGTTTTCGGGAAGAAGGATAGCTGCTCCAAGCGTATTTGCCTGCCATTCCTCCCAATCGGATATAGGCTTATTCCTCTCGGAATTTGCCTTGTAATAATGTACTCCGGCAGATTTCTGTGTTACACCGTAATCATTCGGGAACAACATCTTAAATATCTGATGGCTGCCCTCGTGCATTAAGGTGAAATTCTTTCTGCCTTTCAGCTTGCTGTCAAAGTTCAAGTCCTTTTCCACAAGAACGGTTTTCCCGTCCAAAAAGAAAAAGGCTTCGTTATCATCATCTTCAAATACCTGAACACACATTTCCGTAAATGAGGTCATTCCGAGAATACTACCGTCATAGGATAGGTGCTGGTATTCGACATTCAATCCGAGAACCTTCTCCAAGAGAAGCTCCGGGTCAATTCTGTATATTTGTGTGTTACGGACATCGGGAAGTGCCATATATGCCTGAACATACTTGACGGCTATCGCTTCGATGTCAAATCTCGATAAATGTTTCAAGTTACAAAACCTCCTACCATTAGGATTTTGCTTCTACAAACCACTTTCCATTTTCTTCGTCGAACAGAAATGTGGGCTTGCCGCAAATCTGTACCGTGTAGCGGATACCGGTTCCTCCGACTTTGGTGGAAGCCGCACGGCATTTCTGAATTACACGGTCTATCTCATATTTTTCATCATTCTCAAACTTGATGAAATTCGGACGAGCCGTCCCATCAGGTCTGTGTGTTACATTTACTTCAACATAAACTTTTCTTCTTTCGGATTCCATTTTTATACCTCGTAATTTCTCAAAGTCAAAACTAATCTTCCCAAGTGCTTGTATCCGTCGATGTTCTTATCCGACACCCTGTACTTGGGTCGGTCATCTCCGGCAGTATTGATGTAACAGGAAAGCCTTCCTTTCTTAAAGCGTTTTTTTCGGTCAAAGAACAGGAACATTCCTTCATATATACCGTAGTCGGTAAAATGGTTTCCGCCGTCCGCACGGAAGATAACAATATCTTCGCTACACCCCTGCAAAAAGCAGTCGGGCATCGTAACATAAGCCGTAACCTCTTTTTCGTCAATCACATTAAGCCCTCCTTAACCGACCATACCTGTCGGCATAGTGATTTCAGCTTTTTTCGGTGGTAGCCGCAGGTTCTGACAGAGAACCCCATTCCTTATGCTGTCCTTTCCGAAACGCCGTCTGATTTCTTCAACACACTTTTCCATTCGCTCCAATTTGTCCTGCTTTGCGGCGTCCATAAACATATCTATTTGACGGGGCGTGTCTTGTGGAATAAGATTTATGGCTTGTACTGTAACAGAACGGATAGGGTTGTTCCACCCATATCTTTTTTCAAATAACTGAAAAGCGGTCTTTGCAATAATCATCGGAGATTGTGTAGGAAGTGCAATCTTCGTCTGCCATTGCCTTGTATTGAGTGTGTTGTCTCTAATATGTATTGCGACACCTTCTGCACTCAGTCCGTGAACACGGAGCTTGTGTCCAATGTCTTGGGTCAATTCGAGAAACACGGGCCACACCTGCTCCGGTTTCTCTAAGTCTGCAACTGTTGTTATACCGTGTCCTACACTTTTTATAGGGGAAACGAAGTCTTTCTTGGCAACAAGGGAAAGGTCGTTGCCGTTGGCATAGTTCCATAAAACTACTCCGTTCTTTCCTAATCTTCTGCGTAAGAACTCAGGGTCGGTATTCGCTAAATCCCCGATGGTACGAATACAATAGCTGTCAAGCACTCGCTGGGTTGCCCGTCCTACACCGAGCAGGTCAGCGGCAGGAAGTCCCCAAATCTTTTCTCTGAATGTGTCCTTTGGTATCACGGTTACTGCGTCCGGTTTCTTCATATCCGAGCCAAGCTTCGCAAATATCTTATTAAAGGAAACACCCACAGAAATCGTCAAGCCGAGTTCAAACTTCATCGTTTCACGAATTTCATTTGCCACCTTTTCCGGCGAACCGAAAAGGCTCCCTGTCCCGCTAATATCCAGCCAACATTCGTCCATACCATACGGTTCAACTTGGTCGGTATATCGCTCATAAACGCTTCTCGCAAGCTTTGAGTATTTGATATACTCCTCATAATGGGGCGGTACTACAACCAAGTCCTTGCACTTCTGTTTAGCTTGCCATACTGCGTCCCCGGTTTTCACATCAAAAGCCTTTGCTTTGTAGTTCTTCGCAAGCACGATACCGTGTCGTTCCTCAACAGAGCCGCAGACAGCAATCGGATATTTCTTCAATGCGGGGTCGAGCATACATTCGACGCTGGCATAGAAGTTATTCATATCACAATGAAGTATGCTTCGTAACATTTTTAGAACCCCCTTGACATTTTGGGTAGTTTGGTGTACACTATGTGTAGTTCAACTTCCCAATTCATATTATATACACTTTAACTGTACTTGTCAAGAGCAAATGGGTAGTTCAACTGTAAATATTCTTTTAAGGAGTGAAATCACAATGACATTCGGTGAAAAAGTCAAGGCTGAAAGAACAAAGCTTGGTATGAGTCAAGATGAGTTGGCAGCTAAAATCGGCGTAACCCGACGCATAATTGGTTCTTATGAAAATGATAAATCCCGTCCGAGAGGAATGGAAAGATATAAGAAGCTGGCAGAATCCTTAAATGTAAATGTGAATTATCTGCTGTCTGAGGATGACGCTTTCATCGCTGATGTAGAGGATAAATACGGACGCAGAGGGGCAAGACAGGCTCAGGAGTTGCTTGCAGAAGTTACCGGTCTGTTTGCCGGCGGCGAAATGGCTGACGAGGATATGCGTGAAATGGTTGACGCTATTCAGGAAGCATATCTTATTGCAAAGAAGAACAATAAAAAATACACCCCGAAGAAATACCGCAAAGACGAGTAATCCTCAAAGTGAACTAAGTCCAATATATGGGACACATAATAGTTTATAATTTATTATAGGGTAAATATCCGATATACTATAATATGGGAGGTGAGCCGGATTGGGGTATTACACTGCGGCTGAGATTGTGAAAATCGTAAACAAGCTCATTGACCGCTGCGGTACTCGTGACCCGTACAAGGTCGCAAAAGAGCTTGGTATCAATGTCATCTACCGGAATTTTGACAAGCAGCGTGGAGCATACAAGGTTATTCTGAAGAACCGCTTTGTTTTTCTTAAAAACGGTATGCACCCGGTCGTGGAGCAGATAGTGCTATGGCACGAAATCGGGCACGATGTTCTACACAGGCAAGAAGCGGTTGCTGTCGGCGGGTTCAAAGAGTTCAACATCTTTGATATGAGAGAGAACCGTATGGAGTATGAAGCAAATATCTTCGCTTCTCAGGCTTCGCTCCCGGACGACGCCATTTTGGAATACATTGAAAACGGCTTTGACATTCAGCAGATTGCACGGGCAATGTGTTCCGACATAAACCTAATTGCTCTGAAAGTAGATACGCTGATTGCGCAGGGCTATCAACTTCGCAAACAAGAACACCGAAACGATTTTCTAAAATACAATCACAAAATATAAGACCGTCAAGTCTCGAATGAGATCTGACGGTCTTACTTTTTACATACAAACCAATTTTTCAAGTCTCATTCTTGGGAACAGCGTAAGTTGGGTGATGTAGCGGATTTAGTCGGCGGAGGAACGCCAAGCACGCAAAATCCTGAGTATTGGGACGGCGATATAGACTGGTATGCTCCTGCTGAAATTGCAGACCAAATCTATGTTAAAACAAGTCAAAGAAAGATAACTGAACAAGGATATGATAATAGCTCTGCAAAGCTTTTACCGCCCGGGACTGTATTATTTACTTCTCGTGCTGGAATAGGAAAAACCGCTATTTTAGCACGAAAAGGCTGTACTAATCAAGGTTTTCAGTCTATTGTCCCTCATAAAAATGAGCTTGACACTTATTTCATTTTTTCTCGGACAGAGGAATTAAAGCGATACGGAGAGTTGGTTGGAGCTGGTTCAACATTCGTCGAAGTTTCCGGCAAACAGATGGCTGCAATGGACTTAATGTTGCCATCTACTATTCGAGAACAGCAAATGATAGGAGTATTTTTCAAGCACCTCGACAACCTTATCACCCTTCATCAGCGTGAGCATTGTTTGTCAATTTAAGCTTGATAACGAACGCATTACCAAATCAACATCTTTATTCTCAAGTTCTTGAATAATATGGAGATATGTTTTCTGCGTTGTTGTCATACTCGAATGTCCTAATCTCTGTGCCACGCTTGCTATTGATACTCCGGCAAACAAAAGAAGTGAAGCGTGAGTGTGTCTCAGCCCGTGAACGGAAATAACTGGTATTCCTGCTTTCTTGCAATGTCTTGTCAGAATATCGTTGACCGTTGAGTTATACACATTCCCCGATATGAAAATCGGTTCTTCTTGAGGTAGCCCTTTAACCAATGTAGAAAACTGAATAATAAGTTGCCAATCAATTTGAATTTTTCGTACCGAAGACTGATTTTTAGTAGGCAAGAAACCACCTTTTCCTTTATAATCCCAAGTCTTGTTGATGGAAAGTGATTGCCTTGAAAAATCAAAATCCTGCGGCGTTATTGCCAGAGCTTCAGAAAAACGCATACCTGTTTTGGCAACAAGTAAAATGAACCAGTCCCAATTTAACTCTTGTCCCAAATCCAAATCGGAGAGAAGTTTGTGCAGCTCAAACTGATTGAGATACTTAATCTTCTTGTATCTCGGCTTCTTACCTTTGATGATAGCTTTTCTTGTTGGGTCTCGCTCAATGAGACCTTCATCAACAGCGTCTAATATAGCCCCTTTGAGCTGATGGTGGAAATCCATTGTTGTTTGTCTCTCGTGTTCCTTCGCATAATCATTCAACAGTTTTTGATATGTAATGCGTGTCAATTCGCATACTTTCAAATCCGGAGCCAATCGCTTAATCCAAGACTGGGTAAGCAAATACTTGTCCATCGTGACCTTCCTTATCGCCCCTTCCTTGTACACAGTAATCCATTGTGCGTAATAATCGTAAAAAAAGTCTGTTTTATTTATGTTATTCAGCATAAAATCCTCCTGTAAAATAAGTTGACTCACGCTGATGAAGGGTGATAAGGTTGTCGAGGTTTGTAAAAAACTCGGCTATTTTCTTTTGTTCGTCTATTTGTATTGGTTTCCAAATATCCATTTCAGAAATCATTTCAAGACGAACCGAATCAACCGTAGCTTTGGCAGTCATTTTCATTGCACGGTCATAAAATCGAGTTGAAAAGAAATAGTAAAAGTATTTGCCCCAAATGTCCTGAAAATCCGTCATTTTATAGCATCTTTGATGTAAATCGAACTTGCCGTTAACATAGTGAAACACTCTGCCAATGTTACCATCTCCGATTGTTATAACTGCTTCACAATCGTACAGATATTTGTTGCTCTTAACAGGTATATCAGATCTTATATAAAACGGATATAGTCCATTTTCGACTTGGTCTTGTGTATTGCTTTTTCCTGTACCTATATTGCACAGTTCTTTCGCCTTACGCTGTTCCCAAGAAACAGCAAAGGAGCCAAGGGAAAACCCCCTGACTCCTTCAAAGTTTTGCTCTTTACCCATTTTATTCCGGCATTTCAATTTCAAATCCACCGCCGAGAATGAACTCACGAAGCAAATTGTCAACTTTGACATTGACTTTGGGTGGTATAATCTTTGTTCCCTCTATCTTTTCAAAGTATTCTTTTGCTTGCGCCTTATTTACCGTTTTTTTCAAATCATCATAACGCCCGAACTCATTTATATTGGTTGAATTCAAACGCAAACTCATAATAGTACGTAGTTTTACTTCATCTACTCCCAAAGCAACGGCAACTCGGTGAATTTGGTCGTCTTTAGCTTTCGATAAATACTCTGTTATATAATCTCGAAGCGTTTTACCCTCGGTTATTGCAACATCTCCTCTTTGAATATCGTGGAGGAATATATTTGCATACTTTTGTTCTTCCTGAGAAAGTGTAGCGAAAGTCTTGTGAAGTTCTGTTTCAGCCTGTTCAACTGCTTCTGCGGAAGCTCCTTCAAGATTTAATAATTTCAGATATTTCTCAAAACGAGAGTTCATATAGTCGGCATCAATCAATCCGGTATCTATTTCTGTGATATATCCGACAAGGTCATAAGGAACATCATCACCAGTTCCCCCACCGCCACCACCGGATAATTCTTTATATCTCAGGACCAGCACCAAGTATGTCTTTTCGTCGAAAGCCATCTCAATGTTTTCTCCGGTATTGTCACCTGTATAACTTGTAACTTCCCATTTGAAACCTTGAATTTTTGCGGCTTCTAAGTAGGAGTTAAGCTCCTTAAAGTCTTTTGCGAACTTCCTGCATACAGAAATATCGGATGGCAGCTTTTCAAAATTTTCTATGCCTGCATTGGAAAACAGCTCGGATATATCTTCATACAATTCATTCATCATCTTAAGATTTTCAGCAAGATGTTGAACGAATAGACCTAACGGCTTGTCTCCCGAATACAGTTTTACAGCAGCATTTATATTCCGCTCCATTGTATGGGGTTTTCTATAATAACGGATTGTTCCAAAAGGCTTATCAGGCCCGAACAATCTGTTTGTGCGAGAAAACGCCTGAATAATGTTCTCGTACAACAGCACCTTGTCCATATACAGTGTGTTAATCCACTTGGAGTCAAATCCGGTAAGCATTTGGTCAACGACAATGAGTAGGTCAATTTGCTTTTCCGGCTCATTCGCTATTCTTTCATAAGGCTTCTTATGTGCCAATCGAGCAGCAATATCCTTTTTCATTTTTGCAAATGTCGGAATAGTAAAGTCCTGACCATATCGTTCGTTATAGTCCTCTATTATCTCAACAAGTCCGGCTTCCTTAAATGCAACACCGCCGCCATTGTCGATGTTCGGGTCAAACAAAGCCGTAACCTTCAATTCAGGTTTCATTTCCTTTATCATACGATAGTAATTGATGGCTTCCGGGATGCTGCTTGTAGCGAAAATCGCGTGGAATTTGCTGTTATGGCTCAAAGTAACCCAGTTTTCCAATATATCCTTTACAACGGTAGTGGTATGTTCTTCGGTCTGATATTGAACATTAGGGATATAATCTTCAATACCCTTGATATAGTCTCCTTTGTTGTCAAAATGTCCTACCATTCCAACCAGACCGGAATCCATATATTTATAGTACACCTTGCTTTTTATTGGGTCAGAAATCGCTTCTTCCTCAGTCTGTGCTTTCGCCTTTTCTAATGCGACGACTTTTCGCACATCTTTATCCTTAAAAGTCAAGACTTTGTATGGGTCAAATCCAAGCACGTTTTTATCACGGATACCGTCTGCGATACTGTATCTGTGAAGTTCATTTCCGAACACTGTCGTAGTTGTGTTCTTTTTCTTTTGGTTTTCATCTTGAATTGGTGTGCCTGTAAAACCAAAGAAAATTGCTTTTGGGAAGGTAGTCTTTATTGTGATTAACATATCCCCAAAGGTAGAGCGATGAGCTTCATCAACGATAAATACAATTCGCTTTCCGTTTATGTACTCGATATCACTTGCTTTCAGTCCGCCTGCTTCATCTTTGATATTGCTCATCTTCTGAATAGATGTAACAATAAGCGTATCGGCAGGGTCAGTGCTTTTAAGTTTTGTTATTAGCACCCCTGTATTTTCCGTTGCCTGAACAGACTCGTTTTCATCGGCAAACCCACGATATTCTTTGAGCGACTGTGTTCCAAGCTCAATCCTATCCATCAAAAAGATTACTTTATCGGCGTCTTTGGAACTGGCGATTAACTGAGCAGACTTGAAACTGGTCATTGTTTTACCCGAACCGGTAGTATGCCATACATAACCGCCAAGCTGATTACCGGCTTCCCACTTTGTCTTGGAAACTTTATCGGAAATAGCACTTGCCGCAAAATACTGATAACTTCGCATAACCTTGAGTACGCCATCAGAATCATCAGCAACAGTATAGAAGCCGATTAACTGATGAGCCATAGGAATGGAAAGCAATGTTGAAGCAACTTTATCCCATTCGTTTATAGGTTCGTTGTTGTAGTCTGCCCAGTGAAAATAGTAATCCGGGTTAAATTTCCCGTCCGGACCGGGATTTGCAAAATATACAGTCTCATTCGGCTCCATTGCCACAAAAATTTGCACCAGTGAGAATAAGCCGCTGAAAATACCTTCTCCTGAGTATTTTTCTATTTGGTGATATGCCTGACTTACCGGCACACCGCTTTTCTTTAATTCGATATGGATAACAGGCATACCGTTGATTAACAACATCAAATCTCCACGACGGTCATTGAGGATTTTTGACTTTGTTGGAAACTTTGGCTGTTGAACAATTTGATAGCGGCTCTGACCTGCAGCGATTTCACGGCGGTCATATATTTTCAGACTTACTTCTTTTCCAAAATGAAGTTTGTCCTCAGGGTTATCCCTTATTACGGACACACTTTTACCATTAATAAAGCCATTGAGCTTTAGCGGTGTCCTTAAATTCTTTATTTGCTCCAAAATCTGCTGCATTTCGCCGTCTGTCAACGGATAATCGTTCAAACGGTCAATATCTCTATTGTTTTCAAAAAGAATGTTTGCCCAGTTTTGAAGCAAATCCTGTTCAGAGTAATTTTTAAGGACTTCTTTTTCCCATCCTTTTTCAGACAGAATTTTTATCAAAGCCTCTTCAAAATCCGACTCTTTATTAAAAATCATTTAGATTTCCTCCTTACTTCCAAAATTCGCCTATTTCACTCAAACAAACATCTTTTCAAGACACGCTTTTTTGAGATTTTTCAGCTTTTCTAACTCACGCTGATGAAGGGTGATAAGGTTGTCGAGGTTGCGGAAGTATGTTCCAATTTGATGATGTTCTTGTTCATCTTTCGGAGAGAACACCTCTATTTCTGCCAAGTCATTTGCGTTAATTGCTGGGTAACTTGTTCCAGTACAGTTATCCAAAACAGTTTTAACGAACTGCCCGTTCTGAACAAGGCTGAGTAAAAAGTAACCATCTATGAATGGACGCAACTGAGCATATCCCGTTGAAAAAACATAGTGTTTATCAGGCTTTTCAAAGAGATAATTGTTTTTTTGATACGGTCTAACTGTCTGATAGAACAAGTCTCCTGTATGAGCTAACCTCTGTGCTCTGGACGGTGCGGTTGCTTTCTCCTCAGTTCTATGAGACAACATCTCAGTATCAACTACCGACTCAAGGTCAACATATTCAAACACATCGGGAATTTCCTCTTTGGGGTTGAAAACGGCAAGTTCCCCCAACTTACGCTGTTCCCAAGTGTCAGAAAATCCCTTAAAACGGATTTCCGGAACATTTGAGCCATTTTTCGGAAACATTTTTTCAAGCATAGACTTTTTGACATTGGTCAATTTGTCATACTTACGCTGATGAAGGGTGATAAGGTTGTCAAGTTGCTTAAAAAATTCGCCAATTCGTCCTTGTTCAGATAGGCTTGGCATAGATATTTCCATTGCCTCAACATTCCCGGCGTTGTAGGATGGTAACGCCCCAACCTGAACTAAAGAAGTTAAATCTATTGTTTCAAACAAAGCCTTTGCAAAGTCTGCGTCCCACTCAGTTGAGCTGAGAGAATACGCCATTGTGTTATTATCCAAAAGGAACGGAAAACGGCATAAACGCTTACGATTTAGCATTACAGCAGCCCCAACCTTAGCGAAAAATAAAGCTGGTACTTCCTCGATAGGCGACCATCTATGAGCTGCAATTTGTTCTGCTGTAACATAGTTATTAGCGACTGTCATTTCATTCTCGTTGCCGTCCGAGTTCATATCAGATACTTTGAAGAACGGCACTCCAATCGTCCCGCCTTGTTCAGTATCAGGAAAGCCAACTCCGGAACGAGCTTTACCTACCTCTCCAAGCTTACGCTGTTCCCAAGTATTTGTAAAATCCGAAAAGAAACGAGACACAAAATCAGCGGAATTACGCTGATGAAGGGTGATAAGGTTGTCGAGACTGCGAAATACAGCAACAATCCGGTCTTGTTCTGCTCTTGTTGGAAACGATACAGTTACCTCTTGAATGTCCGAATTATGGATATGAACAACTGATTTCCCTTGTGCCTTTTTTGCCAGTTCTTTTTGTGGTTCACCATTTGAAATAGTAAGAGCTAAAAACAACGGGTTAATGAAGTTGAATGGACGAAGAATATTTAGGTCTCCACCAAGTAAAATCCCTGATTTTTCAACGGCTGAAGCCCTTGCAATGTCCTCGGCTGTCTCTCCCGAAGCAGGTATTATTACTTCATTACCTTGACTATAAATAGAGCCGTCTTTTGGAGTGGCAAAAGTATCAACTTCGTCAATAGCAAATTGATACTTTGTGTAGAGTCTGCCGTATAGTATTATCGGTGTTCCGTTTTCCGTCAAATTGCTCTTGGAATAGCCATTTCCTTTTGAATAATCAGCAATGTCCACAGCCTTACGCTGTTCCCAAGTGTCATCAAATCCTGCGAACCTGAGCTGAGGTTTTGCAATTTTTTCAGTCATTTTGCACACCTCCCAGCATTTTTTTGAACTCACTAAGTCCGAGCATATCAAATTCGTTGCCTTCAAGCTCGTCAATCATTGCAGAAAGAGTATTTTCTGTTTCGGAAATCTGAGCTTCCACCTCGGCAAAGGTAGTCTCGTATTTCTTAGTCAGTGCTTCAAGTTTTGATACCAGTTCATTTACTATACTATCCGGAAGTTTCATAAGGTTTTGGATAAGCGGAGTAATCCATTTGTCTTTTAAGAGGTCAATAACCTGTTCATCAGATAGACTTTCGATGGTCTCTTTTGTCTTGCCTTCAAGAAGTCCTGCGTCTTTTTTTATCGCAGCCTTAAGCTCTTTTTCTTCTTTAGCCAGCGCATCCACCTTACGAAGTTTTTCTTTTGTTTCCGGCTCAACACTGTCGGATTTCAATGCTTTTTTGATTTCGGCATTTACAAATCCGTCCTCGCTTGCATAATCGCCTTCTTTTTCTTCCTCAGTAAGGGAATCGAACAATTCCTCATATTCTGAAGCAATTTCACTCAAGCGATTTTCTTTTGCTTTTAATGCAGCCTTATCATCCGAAAGGAGCGTATCCTGAATTAAATCAAACGGAATAATACGACCAACCCAGCCCTCCTGAACTTCTTGCTCTTTTCCGTCTTTTTTCTTGATGACCATATTGGGGTCAACTCTTTTTGTAGCTTCAAATCCTTCTGTTTGGATTATTTCTAAATCAACTGCGATTTTTGTCCAATCGTCATCAAGCAACTGATATGCTTCATACTTATCAACCAAAGGAATATCCTTTAATCGCTCAAATATATTGGCGGAAAGAGTCGCTTCTGCCTTTGAAATATTCAAGGCGGTCATCTTTTCAATAAGTTCATCATACAAATACTCGTCAAAGCCACTAAATACATCACGATATTTATTCTCAAATGAGCAGACATCGGAATGTTCTTTAATTGCTTTCTTAATGCTTTCTACTCTCAAATTGCAATAAGCAGAAGAAGTGTTTTCAAAAAGAGCATTTCTCAGTTCCGGGAAAGCAATCCAATACTCTTTGAGTTCATCTATCTCAGAAAGAGGAAGTCCACCGAACATAGAAGCATAAATATCCCAAGACTCGGCAGCTTCTGACGAGTCAACATATCGTGGAATATTCAGGTTATACTCATTCTTTCTGATTTCATCTCTGCTGACAACCTTTGAGAACTTTTGTACGCTTTCTCGTTTCGTTACAACATCAACAATTCTCTTAATATCAGAAGCACGGAGCTTATTGTTCTTTCCAACCTTAATAAATCCTTTTGAAGCGTCAACGATAAGTACATCTGTGTTCGAGCGTTTCTGCTTTAACACCATAATAATCGTAGGAATACCGGTACCAAAGAATATATTCGCCGGCAATCCGATGATGGCGTCAATGTGGTTCTGTTCAATAAGGTTTTTGCGAATTTCTCCTTCTTCACCGCCTCTGAATAAAACACCGTGAGGAAGTACAATAGTCATAATACCGTCGCTCTTAAGGTGGAAAAGGTCGTGCAATAAAAATGCGTAATCAGCTTTTCCTTTTGGTGCAAGTCCAAAACGAGCATATCGAGGGTCGCTCTCTTTATCTGTTGGATTCCAAGCCTGAGAATAAGGCGGATTTGAAACCACTGCGTCAACATACAACGGGTCATAAGTACCAATCGGGTCGTTTTCATCGAAATACGGCCAGTCGTCCTCCAAAGTATCTCCGTTGCGTGTAACGATATTATCAGGCAGGATACCACGCATAACCAAGTTCATGCGGGTGAGGTTATATGTATTCTGCTTCAATTCCTGAGCATAGTATTTTATGTTGTTCTCATTATCAATAAATTTGGCAACACTCTTGCCGATATTGATAAGCAAAGAACCTGAACCGCTTGTCGGGTCATAAATCTTTATTTCATTTCTGTCTTTTAAGTGGTCTGCAACGATTTCAGACATAAGAAGCGATACTTCGTGTGGCGTGTAGAACTCACCGGCTTTTTTACCGGCGTTTGCCGCAAACATACTGATAAGATATTCATAGATAAAGCCAAGAACATCGTAATCCTGCTTGCCGTCCATAGGAATATCTTTAATCAAATGAATAAGGTCACTGATAGCCTTAGATTGAGAAGCAGAGCTGTCGCCCAGTTTTGACAGTCCTGTTTGAAGGGTATCAAATACTCCCTCAAATACTTTTTTGTGGGTTGTGTTAATCAAACGGCTAAAAGCAGAAAGAGCGTCACGAACATCTTGAACGCTGAAATCTCTGCCTTTGCTGAGCCAAGTGGAAAACAGGTTATCATAAGAGATAAAATAACCCAAGTTCTTTTGAACACTCTCGACTGTTTCCGAATCTTCCTCTGTCAACTCAGGAAGATACTCGTCAGTCCAATCGTTTTCTTTAAGATATTTTACTTCCTTTTCAGATAGGAACTTATAAAAAATAAACCCTAAAATGTAGTCTTTATACTCATTCGCTTCTATTTTGGAACGCATTTTATTTGCGGATTCCCAAATCTTTGCTGCCAACTGTTGCTTGTTCATAATCTTCCTCCGATTATATCTATATAGTTATCTTAATTCTATCAAATGCTCTGTCCCATAAAACGGACTCAATTTTCTTCGTCAGGAAGAAAATCAATAATATCCTCCACCTTACAATCAAGTGCGGCACATACTTTACCAAGCACATCGGTAGTAACATTTTCATCTCTGCTCATTTTACTCATCGTGTAATGATTGATGCCGGCTAAAGCTTCTAAATCTTTTTTCTTCATATTCCTATCAATAAGGATATGCCATAGTTTTTTGTAACTAACTGCCATCTCTATTGCACCTCTTTCTTGGTTTAAGT